>OLPS01003329.1_pt1 | contig 12807 bp, 13 predicted proteins | sample 1673071 | NCBI WGS metagenome assembly OLPS01 (sample SAMEA3136752, study PRJEB25190) | human gut metagenome | reverse complement strand
TCCGGGAGTGTGGCCACAACTTCGGGACACTTTGTCCACAAGTCAGAGCGTAGAACGAGGGACGGGGGCTTTCATATACCTGCCGCCGTTCTCTGAAAACAGCCCGATTTTTTGCTCATTCCCATTCGCAAAAATTCAGCCTGTTTTCCTGCCGGAGCAAACGGGGCGCAAGAAGCACCGCACCCCGTTTCCCCCGTCAGCCACGCCAGCAGGTATAACACACTACACTTTGCAAGCAAAGTCGTGTGCCAAATGGGGGCAAGCCCCCTTTGGAAACCCCCACAAGAAAAGGCGGTGTGCTACCCCTCCACGGGGTGCATACCGCCTTTTCTTTTGTTATCCAGCCCTACGGCTTATCGGTTGAGCAAAAGTCTGCGTGGGATTGGTGTGGTATCTTTAACTATGGGAAACTCCGGTCTCCCATTTGGAAACTGTTTTGTCGCTGACGCTGATCTGCTCGGCGAGTTGAAGCTGCGTCAGATGCTGCTTTTCGCGCAGCGTGCGGATCGCCGTGCCGGTAACATAATTGTCCATATTCATGCTCCTTTTTGTGTTGATTTTTTCTCTGAACACAGCATAACAGGAACACGCGAGAAGGGCAACCTGCGCTGCGGAGAGTCACCGCGCCGAGAGAGGGACAGATGTCAGGAAAGTATGCTTTTCACGCTTTACAATATGAAAGCATCGTGCTATAATGAAAACAACACAAGAGGTTTGAACGCATATGCGGAGGAAAACCACCACGGGGAACAACCCCGTTTTTCGTAAATAAATCGTAAAAGGAGGGAAAAACTTGAACCGGAAGTTAAAGGATGAAGATATGGATATCCTGTTTCGCGGCATTCTCAAGCTTTCGACTGTGGAGGAATGCTACGACTTTTTCGAGGATCTCTGCACGATTTCCGAGCTTCGCGCCATGGTGCAGCGTTTTCAGGTAGCCCGCATGCTCGACGAGGGCCGCATTTACAGCGACATCGTACAGGAGACCGGAGCATCCACTGCGACGATCAGCCGCGTCAACAAATGCCTTGTTTACGGCTCGGACGGCTACCGCAGAATGCTCGACCGGCTGAAGGAGGACAATGAATAGCTATCAGACACTTTCGGCCTACTATGATCGTTTTACCGACGACGTCGGCTACGGGCAGTGGGCGGATTTTTTCGAGCAGCTTTTTGCACGGGAGGACATCCGGCCGCAGCTGGTGCTCGATCTGGCCTGCGGCACGGGCAGCCTGACGCGCCTGCTCGCGAAACGCGGCTACGACATGATCGGCGCGGACGCGTCGCCCGAAATGCTCATGCAGGCCATGCAGAATACGATGGACTGCTCTCCGAGACCGCTGCTCATCAATCAGCGCATGGAGGAGCTTGACCTTTACGGCAATGTGGACGCCTGCCTGTGCTGTCTGGACAGCGTGAACTATGTCACCGACCCGGACGACCTCGCCGAGGCGTTCCGCCGCGTGCACCTGTTCCTCAATCCGGACGGCCTGTTCGTCTTTGACATCAATACGCCCGCGAAATTCTCCCGTATCGACGGGGAAAGCTATGTCCGCGAGGACGAAGGCGTGTTCTGCGTCTGGCAGGCGGCAGTCGAGGACGGCCTGTGCGCTTATCAGTTCGATATTTTTGAACAGGATGGGGACAGTTGGTCGCGCGCACAGGAAACGCACGAGGAGCGCGTCTACGAGCCGCAGCAGCTTGTCCGCATGCTGGAAGAGGCAGGCTTTACCGAAATCAAAACCTATGGCGATCAGAGCTTCGCGCCCGTAAAGGGCGGAGAGGATCGCATCTATTTCACCGCACGAAAGAGAGACTAACATTATATGAGCGATAAAATTCTTCGCGCGATCGCCCGCAACGCGGGCATCCAGATCAGTGCCGCATCGACGACCGGAATTGTCGAGCGCGCACGCGAAATTCATAACACCACGCCGCTTGCGACCGCAGCGCTCGGCCGCACGCTGACCATCACCTCCATCATGGGCAGTCAGCTCAAGGTCGAGGACGGCTCTGTCACCGTTCAGATCAAGGGCAACGGCCCGCTCGGCACCATCGTGTGCGTGGGCGAGTCGGACGGCTGCGTGCGCGGTTATCTTCAGGACCCGGCCGCTGACCTGCCGCTCCGCCCGGACGGCAAGCTCAACGTGGGCGGCGGCGTAGGCCGCGGCTATCTGATGGTCATCAAGGACATCGGCCTCAAGGACCCCGTGACCGGCACGGTCGCGCTCGTGGACGGCGAGATCGCAGAGGACCTCACGCGCTACTTTGCGGAGAGCGAGCAGATCCCGTCTGCCTGTGCGCTCGGCGTGCTCGTCGACACCGACTGCACGGTCAAGTGTGCCGGCGGCTGGCTCGTGCAGCTGATGCCGGGCGTCAAGGACGCAGACATCGACCGCCTCGAAGCCAATCTTGCAAAGCTCGAGCCGATGACGGCCATGATCGACAAGGGCATGAGCCTCGAGGAGATCATCTCCGCCGTGCTCGACGGCTTCGAAGTGGACTTCCTCCAGACCGAGGAGATCGGCTACCGATGCGCATGCAGCAGGGAAAAGGTCGAGCGCGCGCTGATCAGCCTCGGAAAGACCGAGCTTTCCAAGATGATCGCAGAACAGGAGAAAAGTGAAGTAACCTGCCAGTTCTGCGACAAAATCTATCGTTTTTCGCGCGATCAGCTGCAGGAGCTGCTGACGCACGCGGCCGAGAAAAAATAAAAATAAAAAAATATCGAAAAAGGTGTTGACATTTGGCGCCTGTTCCGATATAATAAACATCGTCGCTGAGAGACACAAACAAAACAGCGACGAGGCCTGGCCCGGTAGCTCAGTTGGTTAGAGCGCTAGCCTGTCACGCTAGAGGCCGTGGGTTCAAGTCCCATCCGGGTCGCCAGAAACGACGACTGCGAAGCCGTCGTTTTCCTTTTGCTGATATAGCTCAGTAGGTAGAGTGCATCCTTGGTAAGGATGAGGTCACCAGTTCGAATCTGGTTATCAGCTCCATCAAAGCATCATCTTCGGATGATGCTTTTTTGTTTGCCGGGAAACGGGGAAGGGGCAGCCGGAAGGCTGCTCCTGAGCGCTTATTCTGGGTTTTGCTTACCCGAGCGCAACATCCAGTATCATCATCACGAGAAAGCCGGCCATGACGCCGAGCGTACCCGAATGAGAATGCTCGCCTAAATGTGCTTCCGGGATTAGCTCCTCGACGACGACATACAGCATTGCACCGGCGGCGGCAGACAGCAGCCACGGCATGAAGGGGGTCAGCTGCGCGGAGACGAGGACGACCGCAACGCCGAAAAGCGGCTCTACGATGCCGCTCAGTGCGCCGTAGACAAAGGATTTCATCCGGCTCAGGCCTTCCTGATGCAGCGGCAGCGCAACGGCGGCCCCTTCGGGGAAGTTCTGTATGCCGATGCCGAGCGCGAGCGCACCGGCCGCCGCGACCAGTCCCCTGCTGCCGCCGTGCTGTGCGGCGCGTGCAAACGACAGGCCGACGGCCATTCCTTCGGGAATATTGTGCAGAGTCACCGCGAGTACAAGCAGCGTCGTGCGTCGGAACGAGGACGGCAGTCCCTCTGCGCGCGCCGCGCCGTTGTGCAGATGCGGCAGCAGGCCGTCCAGCAGCAGCATGAGCAGGATGCCGAGGAGAAAGCCGCCTGACGCCGGAAGCCACCCGACGCCCCCGGCCTGTTCGGTCTCCTCGATCGCCGGGATGAGCAGGCTCCAGACCGATGCTGCGATCATTACTCCGGCGGCAAAGCCGAGAAAAATGCGCTGCATCAGCGCGGTCGACTGCTTTTTCATAAAAAATACCATCGCCGCACCGAGGGCCGTCATAGAGAACGTGAAACCCGTACCGGCTGCGGCCCATAAAAGCGCCTGCTGCATCATGTATTTCCTCCTGCGGTTAGTTCAAGCTAACTAAAGGATAGCACGAAGAAACCGTCCCTGTCAAGCGTTCTTGACAAAACTATATAATAATAGTATACTATATGCGAGAAGAGAAACGGAAATTCCATCCCTATGAAAATCGAGGTGAACTGCATGGCAAAATCGCGTGAAACCGCGCTGTATTACGATCCGGAGGGCGGAGAACGTGCGCAGCAGGTGAAGACCGTTCTGGTCTGCATGGGCGCGCGCATCAAAAACATAGCGGCGGCGGACTTTGCGCAGACGGTCGGCTTCGCGCTCGGCCGCGCAGGCTTCGCGCAGTGCGCGGACACCGCGGAGGCGCCGGAGCAGCCGATGCTCGTGCTCGACGGGTTTACCTCCAAGCGTCTGGACGTTCTGCTGCGTGAGCTGCGGCAGTACAGCGTGTCCGTGCCGTACAAGGCGATCGTGACTGAGCACAATCTCCCGTGGACGCTGCGTGCGCTGTACGACGAGCTGGTGCGCGAGCATGAGGCGATGCACGGATGATCGAATATGTCATTCCGGATTTCAATATCGACCAGATCGCGCGTTCCGGCCAGTGCTTTCGCTTTCGACGCGAGGAAGAAGGGCGTTATTCGCTGATCGCCGGCGGAAAATGGCTGGACATCGAGCAGAACGGCGAAACCGTTCGCTTTTCCTGCACAGAAAACGAATTTGAGGGGTTCTGGCGCGATTACTTTGATCTGAATGCCGATTACGGGCGCTATAAATCAAAGGTCGCAAAGCGGGATGCTTATCTGCGTGCGGCGGTCGAAACGGGGAGCGGCCTGCGCATCCTGCGGCAGGAGCTGTGGGAAACGATCATCTGCTTCATCATTTCGCAGCAGAATAACATTCCCCGCATCACGAAGTGCGTGGACGGACTGTGTACGCTGTTCGGAGAGGCAGGGCAGCGCGAAAACGGCGAGGTCTATCATGCCTTTCCGACGGCGGAGCGCCTCGCGCAGTGCACGCCCGAGGAGCTGTCGCCGATCCGGCTCGGCTACCGCGCGAAATACATCTGCGCGACGGCGCGGCAGGTCGCATCGGGCGCGGTCGATCTGGAAAAGGTCGCTCGCATGAAGTACGCAGACGCGAAAAACGAGCTGCTGCGGCTGACCGGCGTGGGAATCAAGGTCGCGGAGTGCATCTGCCTGTTTGGCCTGCACCATATCGACGCCTTTCCCATCGACACGCATATCCGGCAGATGCTCGACGCACACTATCCGAAAGGCTTTCCGCTGACGCGGTACAGGGGATTTGCGGGCGTCATGCAGCAGTATGCGTTCTTTTTCGAGCTGGAAACGCAAAATAATAGATAAAAAACCAAAGGAGTTGTTTCTTATGGCAGTCATTACGATCACGAAGGATAATTTCAAGAGCGAGGTTCTCGAGTCTGACAAGCCGGTCCTGCTCGATTTCTGGGCAACCTGGTGCGGTCCGTGCCGCATGGTCTCTCCGATCGTGGACGAGATCTCGGAGGAGCGCCGCGACATCAAGGTCGGCAAGATCAACGTGGACGAGCAGATGGAGCTGGCGCAGCAGTTTCGCATCGTCTCCATCCCGACGCTTGTCGTGATGAAGGACGGTCAGATCGCGAACAAGGCGGTCGGCGCGATGCCGAAGGAAGACATTCTGGCGCTTCTGTAAAAAAATTCGAAGATTTTGGGCAGGGAAACCAGACGGATTCCCTGCCCAGTCTGTTGATAAGGTTTATTTTCACACAAAGAAGCAATCGCGCGGCAGTCAACGAGCAGAGACTTTTGCCGGACCGGTCGATTTTTCTCGATTTATATGCTATAATAAATTTATCTGACCGAAAGAGAGGGATGGCTTTGTCCTCCAAAAATACCATGACACGGGATGCGATGATGTTCCTGCCGGCGAAGGTCGTCGAGGGTCTGCTCGTCATAGCCTGCTCGTCGCTCTATACGCATATCTTCGTCGAGGGTGCTGTCACCGGCTTCAACCTGACCAACACGACCGTGCAGCTGATCTACCTCATCCTTGCCGGCTGGATGGCGAATTCCGCGACGCGCTATGTCGGCGAGGAATACCGCGCGGACAGCGGGCGCGGCCTGTTTTCAACCGTTTCGACCATTTATCTCGGACTGTGCGTGATCGTCGCGGCAGGCTGCGGCATCACGGCAGCTGTAACGGGCAACACGCTTTACTGGGGCGGCGCGCTGATGTTCTGCTCGTATACCGCGTTTCAGGTACTGAACGCCGCGCTCATTCAGCTCGGCCGCGTTAAGGCGTCGATTTTCTGGTCGCTGACCTCGGCCTCGCTCAAGCTCGCGGTCGCGTTCGTGCTCGTCGGCGGCAAGTCGAATTACCCTTCTGCGTTCCCGGCGATCTTCGCGAACACCATCGCGGACGGCGTAGCGGCCGTCGGCGCAGTATTCGCGCTCGGCCTTCCGGCCATTGTCCGCCTGCGCTGTTTTTCCAGACCGCTGCTCAGCCGCTTCCTCAAGTACGGCGTTCCGCTGATGGGCGTTTCGATCTCGGTCGCGCTGCTCAACCAGATCGACAAATATCTCGTGGTCGGCTTTTACGGCGACGTGCTGTACGCCTACTATTCGACCAACAACTCGATTGCGAGCGGCCTGTTCACCATGATCTCGGTCGGCATCATGCGCGGCGTTTATCCGGCGGTGCTCCGCGCGTGGCGCGACGGCGGAAAGGCGGCCGCCAAGCCGCTGCTCGATCAGGGCGTTCGCCTGTACCTGCTCATCGCCGTCCCGGCGGTCGCCGGTCTGACCGCAGTCTCGCTCCCGATGTCGCGTTTCCTGTTCGCGAAGGGCTATGAGGCCGGCGCGCCTGTCATCGCCTACACGGCGCTCGCCATGCTGTTCATGGGTCTGACCGAGTACGCGAACAAGGCCTACGAGCTCGAGCAGGCGACTGTGCACGTATTGCAGAACAGCGCCATCGCGGCCTGCATCAAGGTCGTCAGCAGTATCGTGCTGCTCAAGGCGCTCGGCTTTACGGGCGGCGCGCTCGGCTCGATCGTAGCCTTCGCGTCCTATTTCTTCATCACCTGTGTGCGCGTCCGTTCGCGCTTCCTGTTCCGCGTGCCGACGCTCTCGGTCGTGCGCATCATCGTTTCCGCAGCGCTCTGCGGCGCGGCGGCCTATGGGTGCACGCTGCTGCCGCTCGGCAATCTCCTGCGGCTCGCGCTCGCCTGCGTGGTCGGCGCGACGGTCTACGCCGTGTGCATCATCGCCTCCGGCGAGGGCAGGGAAGAGGTGCAGGCTGTCCTGCGCCGCATCAGAAAATAAAGAAAAAACACCTTCCGAAACGGCTGAGACCGTCGCGGAAGGTGTTTTTTTACTGTTTACTTGTTTCTCTGCCAGGTACCCGGCGTGAACAGCAGGAGCATGGGGAACAGCTCCAGACGGCCGGCGAGCATATCGAAGATGAGCACGCACTTGCTCAGCGGCGGGAAAAAGCCGAAGTTGCAGGTCGGGCCGCACAGCGAAAGACCCGGGCCGACGTTGTTGAGCGTGGTCGCGACCGAGGTGAAGCAGGTCACGAGATCCTCACAGTTCAGCGATATAATGAGCAGCGAGAGGATGAAGATGAACGCATAGGCAACGACGAACACATTGATCGAGCGCATGACCTCATGCGGGACGCGCTGGCCGTCCATCTTGTTGACGCGCACGAGACGCGGATGGATGAGGCACATCAGCTCCTTCTTGACGCTCTTTCCGAGCAGCAGGATGCGCGAGCATTTTATGCCGCCGCCGGTCGAACCGGCGCACGCGCCGATAAACATCAGCAGCACGAGCAGGGCACGGCTGAACGTCGGCCACTGATCGAAATCCACGGTCGAAAAACCGGTCGTTGTGATGATGGACGCGACCTGGAACAGGGCGTGATGGAAGCTCTCGCGCAGCGAGCCGAACATCGGCCGCACGTTAAAGGCGATGAGCCCGGCGAACACGAAAATGACGCCGAGATAGACGCGGATCTCCTCGATGCGGAACGCCTGACGGAATTTGCGCGTGAGGATGAGAAAATAGGCGCTGAAATTGATGCCGAACAGGATCATAAAGACCGTGATGACGTTCTGGAGGTACGCGCTGTTGTAGTGCGCGATGGAATCGTTCCAGTTGCCGAAGCCGCCCGTACCGGCCGTGCCGAGCGAGACGCAGATCGCGTCGAAGAACGGCATGCCGCCGATGAGCAGCAGGATCATCTGGAGCACGGTCAGACCGAAGTAGATCGCGTACAGGATGGTCGCGGTGTCGCGCATACGCGGCGACATCTTGGAGACCGAGGGACCGGGGCTTTCCGCACGCATGAGGAAGATGGTCTGTCCGCCTGCGAGCGGGAGCACGATCAGCATGAACACGAGCACGCCCATGCCGCCGACCCAGTGCGTCAGGCAGCGCCAGAGCATGGAGGCGTGGCTGAGCGCCTCGACGTCGCCGAGGATGGTTGCGCCGGTCGTGGTGAAGCCGGAAACCGTCTCGAAGAGCGCGTCGATGAAAAACGGGATCTCGCGGCTCAGGACAAACGGCAGCGCACCGATGACCGCGAGGATGAGCCAGCACAGCGCGACCGTCACGTAGCCCTCACGGGCGTAGAAGCGGGTGTTCTTCGGCTTTCTGTGGCACAGGAGCGCCGCGCCGGCGAGACTGATGGCGGCCGCGATCAGATAAGCCGGGAGCTCTGGTTCGCCGTAGATGACGGCGGTCAGCGCCGGGAGGAGCAGAAAAATCGACTCGATACCGAGCATCCAGCCGATCAGGTAGCGAACGATGGCAAAATTCATTTACCGTGCCTCCTGCAGCAGGAAAATATCCTGCAGATCGTTCATGCCCCGACGGGTAGAGACGACGATGACGGTGTCGCCCTCCTGAAGCTCGTCGCGGCCGCGCGGGATGATGCGGCGGCCCTTGCGGTTGATGCAGCACAGCAGCACATCCGGGCGGATGGGCATATCCTGAAGCGGAACGCCGGTCAGATGGTGCGCCGCGACACGGAATTCGAGCGCCTCCGCGCCGCCGAGCTGATGGAGCGTCTCGACGTTCGAGCCCATGGAGTTCTGCATGGCGCGGGTGTACTGGCCGATGAGCTCGGCGGTGGTCTGCTTGGGCCGGATGATCGTGCCGATGGGCAGTTGGGAGATGACCTCCTCGAAGTTCACGCGGTTGACCTTGGTGAACAGACGAGCCTTAGAGTGACGTCCGGCGTGCATGGAGAGCAGGATGTTCTCCTCGTCCATGCCGGTGAGGGACACGAACGCGCCGCAGGAGGACAGACCCTCCTCGTCGAGCAGCTCGCGGTCGGTGCCGTCACCGTGGATAACGGTTGCCGCAGGCAGCTTTTCCGACAGAAATTCACAGCGTTCCAGACGGTTTTCGATGATCTTGACCGAAATGCCGGAATCGAGCAGGATCTTCGCGAGGAAAAAGGCGATCTTGCCGCCGCCGACGAGCATGGCGGTCTTGATCGGCGTACTCGGCACGCCGACCTGGTCGAAAAAGAGCTTCTGCTCCTTCGGCGGGATGATGACCGTGATGTCGTCGCCGGTCTGCAGGATAAAGTCGCCCTTTGGGATGTAGGTCGTTTCGCCGCGGCGGACCATGCACAGCAGTACATTGGTGCGCAGAAGGGGATTGACCTCGCAGACCGCCATGCCGTCCAGACGGGACTCGGCCGGAATGCGGATGTCGAGCAGCTCGACGCGTCCGCGCGCGAACGTGCTGACGCCGATCGCAGACGGAAAACGCATCAGACGGGAAACGACGCGGGCGGTCGAAAGCTCGGGATTGATCGCCATGGAAATACCGAGCTCGTCGCGGATAAAGCCGAGATCGGCCACATACTGCGGATCACGCACGCGCGCGATCGCATGGCAGCCGGAAGCCTTTCGGGCGGTCAGGCAGGAGAGAAGGTTGATCTCGTCGTGTGCCGTGACCGCGATGACGAGGTCGGTGTCCTGCACGCCCGCCTCGAGCAGAACCTGATAGCTTGTGCCGCTGCCGGCAACAGCCGTGAGGTCGAGACGGTTGGTCAGCTTCTCCAGACGCCGTTCGGACAGGTCGATGAGCGTCAGCTCATGACCCTCTGCGGAGAGCTGCTCCGCCAGTGCGGAGCCTACCTTGCCGCAGCCTACAATTATGATGCGCATACTGCGCCTCCGATCTTTTATACTGAGCGGCGGAGCGCTCCGATGAAGCGTCCGTCGCCTGCCGGGCGAATACCTCGCCCATGTTACTATTGGATTATAGCCTTTCGGCGCAGAAAAAGCAATATGCAGAGCACAGTTCTGAAAACATTTTAACGAAATACAGATATTTTCCCCGATTTATCCGAAAAAATACAGAAAGAAAAGGCTCACCGAAGTGAGCCTTTGAGACTGGCGGAACCGTGCAGATTTCGGGTGGAATTTTATTCGCAGCCGCCGCAGCTGTCGCAGCCGCCAGTGCAGCCCTGCGCCTCGGCGGCCTCGCGCTCGGCCTTGACGCGTGCTTCATAGGCATGGAGCGAGCCCTCGGTGATGTGGCTGAGAGCGGCGATGCGCTCGTTGACCATATCCCACAGGCACATGGGCAGGTGGTCGCGGTGGCCGCGGTGGATAGTCACGCATTCGAAGCAGTTGCCGTGATGGCGGCAGGCCTCCTTGCAGGGGCAGTGGTCGCCGGACTCACGCACCTGACGCAGGAATTCCAGCTTGATTTTAAGCGCCTCGTCCTTAAAGCCCTGCTGGTCGAGCTCATTTTGCAGGATGGCAAGTTCATTTCCGTCGATTTTCATAGTGATACGCCTCATTTTCTTTCTGGCGCCGCCAGAAAGCGGAACGGCGGCGCGGTACTCTGTATTTCAAGAATAGCAGAAAAGACTGTATCAGTCAAGGGGAGGCCGTACCCACGGCGGCGGCAATGCCCGGCCTGCCCATCGGCAGCCAATCTCGCCTGCGGCGGCAGGCCGCGGGAACGGCGGAACCGCTTCCCGTCGCTGACGGGAAAGAAAGAGGCCGCGCTTGCCGCTATAGCAAGAATTTGAAAGTTTCTCCGTCTGCTCTCGGTTTTTCTGCGGAAAATCCCTCGTTCTTTTCGCAAGATTGCTCTGGTTTTTCCCCGCCGGAAGCGCTAAAATAGAGCCATAGTCAACAGAGAGAACAGGCGGCCAAAACAGCCGCGAAAAGAGAGTTTTTGGATTGAAAAGGAGAGTTTCTGCTATGAAAACTGTAAAGATTGGTTCGGTTGGTCTGGGCCGTCTGGGCCACGAGCACGCAAAGAACCTCGCAACGCAGGTTCCGGGCTGTGAGCTGGCAGCGATCTGCGACGTAGACGCAGACCGCGTCAAGGAGGTCGCCGAAGAGCTCGGCGTTCAGTACACCTACACTGACTTCGAGGAGATGTGCAGAAACCCGGAGCTCGACGCGATCGTCATCGTTTCCCCGTCCTTCCTGCACTGCCAGCAGATCGAGATCGCCATGAACAACGGCAAGCACGTTTTCTGCGAGAAGCCGCTCGGCACCGACGTAGAGCAGTGCAAGGCCGCGGAAAAGGTCATCGAGGCACACCCCGATCTGATCTTCCAGCTGGGCTTTATGCGCCGCTTCGACAAGTCCTATGCTGAGGCAAAGCGCAAGATCGACAACGGCGACATCGGCAAGGTCGTTCTGGTCCGTTCCTACACGCAGGACCCGCGCAGCACCATCGAGTCTACCCTCAAGTTCGCACCGCACTCCGGCGGTCAGTACCTCGATATGTGTGTACATGACATCGACCTCATCCGCTGGTTCACCGGCTCCAACGTCAAGAACGTCTGGGCGATCGGCGGCGTATTCGAGTTCGACCTGTACAAGGAGCTGAACGATGCCGACAACGCAGCCGCTACCATCCAGATGGAGAACGGCGCAATGGGCTTCATGTTCACCAACCGCACCCATGCGGCAGGCTCGAACGTCGAGACCGAGATCATCGGCACGCACGGCACGCTGCGCATCGCGAACGTCGGCGCAAAGAACCTGCTGAACATCGTCGACGAGCACGGCTCCCGCGAGGAATACTATCCGGACTTCATGAGCCGCTGGCACGAGGCCTTCGTGGCCGAGATGGTTGCCTTCACCGGCCATGTCCGCGACAACACCAAGCCGGCTGACCTCACCGTTTATGACGGCACCGCAGTCTCCGAGGCTGCTTACCGCTGCAAGGAGTCCTTCGAGACCGGCAAGATGCTGCCGATTCGATAAAATCAGCATAGAGAAAGCCTGTCACCATAGGTGGCAGGCTTTCTGTTATCCGCAGCCCTGCCGGACTGCAGCGGGCGAAGCGCTGCATTGAGTTTTCATCGCAGGAGCGCTATAATGAGTTTATCTGATTATATGTACCGCGATCTGACAAAAGGCAGTATCGCCAAAGGTTTGATCTGGTTTGCGCTGGCAGGCCGGTCGGTGAGGTCGGTATCCGGATTGCTATCCCGACCGGCTGGTTTTTCGCGGATACTATCTCCGCCGCAGAAAGGCGCTTTTGCCGCGGAATTGAGGGAAAAGGAGCGTTTTTATGATTCAATGCTTTGTGAAAAAGGAATATGAAGCGCCATTCGGCCTGACGCAGATGCCGCGTCTGTTTTCGGTCAGCCGCACAGATGAGAAGGCGTCGGCGCATCCGCGCGTTATGCATGCGCATGATGATTTAGTGGAAATTGTACTCGTGCGAGGCGGCGAGAGCCGCTATTTTGTCGGTGGCACGCCGTATGAGGCACGCCGCGGCGATTTGTTTATCTTCAACAGCCGCGTCGTGCACGATGAGCCGTCCGGACCGGATCGTCCGGTGGCAACCTCGAGTCTGGCGCTTGGCGGACTGGCTGTGCCCGGACTGCGCGAAAATACGCTGATCGCGGAGGATTCGTGTCCAGTGTGCCGCCTGAC
>OLPS01003325.1_pt1 | contig 12811 bp, 6 predicted proteins | sample 1673071 | NCBI WGS metagenome assembly OLPS01 (sample SAMEA3136752, study PRJEB25190) | human gut metagenome | reverse complement strand
GGGATAAGGAGCAGCCATGTCCAACGCACCCACGCACTCTGTCCACAGCGCAATCACAGCAGGATCGCTGCTCCTAGTCCTCTTTTTACTTTTAGGCTGCATGACACCGTATGCCGCGCTCGCCGTCGACGGTTACGAATCGCTCGGATTCCGCACTATCAGCAATGAATGCGGTCCTTTTGGAGTTGGCAAATACGAGGCACAGGATTCTTCGACTGCCTACTGTATGAACCAGGACCGATTTGGCCCCAGCACACCGGGCGGACCCTGGCTCACCTACAATCAGGGCTGGGTATGGCTCGAAGACGAATTCGCGGCCATCATCTGCCATGGCTACCCCACCGCCACATCCTTTGGCGGGCATAACCTGTCCCCCGATCGAGCACGCGCCGCAACCCAACTTGCCGTCTGGATGCTCAACGGCACCACCCATACCGACGGATCATTCTCATATACAACCGCCCAGGGCGTCACAAAGAGCGGAAACTTTTCCGGCGACAATGAGGTCGTTGCCGCAGCGCGCTGGCTCCACGACAGCGCCAAGTCGGGAAGGATTAAAGCCGCACCGCATCGCGCGCGGCGCTATTTGGGAACTGTGTCGGGCGACAGCAAGCGTCAAGACATGCTCTACGTGCTCCCAGCCGTCTCCGCATCCTTCCAAAAACAGTCAGCCAACGCCGCCATCACGAGCGAAAACGATACCTACAGGCTCGACGGAGCGAGGTTCGACATCTATGAGAGCGCCGGCGACAAGCGTGTCGGCAGCATCCAGATGGACAGCAGCGGTCGCGCACAGGCGACACTTTTGCCCAACACGGCATATTATCTGGTCGAAACCAAAGCTCCGGCGGGTTATATCCCCAGGAGTGACCGCATCGCCTTTTCCACCGGCAATGGCGGCGGAAATGTCGTCATCGATGAGCAGCCCGGTACCATTACCCTGCGCATCGCAAAGGTCGATGCCGCGACTGGGGCAGGTCCTCAAGTCGGCGCGTCACTTGCCGGCGCTGAGTTCACCTGCGTCTCACAGTCTACCCCGGGCTGGACGCGCACCCTCACGACGGATGAGGACGGCCGGGCAACACTTACCGACATCCCCCTGGGCACCTTTACTGTCTATGAGTCGAGAGCTCCCGAGGGCTATCTTCCCTCCGATGAAACCTGGAGCTACACCATCGGTGCCGACCAGCCCGGAGACGCGGGCGTCGTTGAGCTCGAGCGTCGCATCCCCAACATCCCCATCGCTTTTGACCTCGAGATTTCAAAGTTCAAGGACTACGGCAATAGCGATGGGTCTGGTATAGAGCAGCCGGCGGAAGGCGTGGCCTTTGAAGTGGTAAGCAACACTTCGCAGCAGGTTGTTGGAACGCTGACCACCAATATCTACGGCTTCGCATCGACCAAAGACCAGGCTGGAGCATGGTTTGGCGCAGGAGAGCGCCCCGATGGCGTCAGCGGAACCATACCGTATGACCGTGCCGGCTACACCATTCGTGAGGTTGTCGACACTGTGCCCGACGGTTTTAAGCAGGCAGGGGAATGGACTATCACGGCAGAGCAGATTACTGACGGCGCAGAGCTTCAGTACATCGTAGACAACCACGCCCTGTCGACACATCTTCAAATCGTGAAGCGCGATGCTCAGACCGGCAGCGCCGTACCACGCGTCGGGTTCACCTTTCAGCTGCTCAATGGCAACCGTGAGCCCATCTCGCAAACATCCTGGCATCCCGCCCATACCGTTTTGAATACCTTTACGACCGATGAAACCGGCACCGTCACCCTGCCCGAATCGCTTAACCCGGGCACGTATTACATTCGAGAGACTTCCGCCAAGGAACCGTATCTTGTTGGAGAAGATTTGGAGATAACGATTCCCGCCGACACGAACTTAACGCCCATCGCGGTCGCCTCGTTTTGCGACGACACGGCAACAGGAAGCATCGAGATCGTTAAGAACGATGCCTCGGACGGACACGCCCTTGCCGGCGCTGTTTTTGATATCCGCGCCGCGGGCGATATCGTGCGCCCCGACGGCAGCATTGTTGCCCTGGACGGCGAAACCGTCACCACCGTCACGACCGACGAGTGGGGATTTGCGTGCGCGAATCATCTTTCGCTGGGGTGCGGAACTGCCATCTATGAGGTTATTGAGGTACAGGCACCCGAAGGATACCTGCTCGACCAAAGCGCCCACACCGTCGAGCTGTCGTATGTCGACCAGGAAACACCCACGGTCAAAGCGCACCTCGATGTCTCGAACGACTACACCAAAATCGACATCTCCAAAGTCGATCTGACGGGCAACCAAGAAGTGGAAGGCGCCAGGCTCTCCCTCCACGATGCCGACGGAACCGAAATTGACGCTTGGGCTTCCTCTGACAAACCGCATCGCATCGAACACCTTTCGCCCGGCGCCTACACCCTGCGTGAAGCGATGTCCCCGCGCACCTACGACCTGGCCGAAGACATGACGTTTGAAATTAAAGCGACGGGAGAAGTGCAGACGGCGGCCATGAAGGACGCGCCCATCGAGGTCGATGGCAGAGTCGACAAGCGGCAAGAGATCGCCCGCCCTATCGGTAAGGGTCTCGTCGCCAACGGTGATGGCAAAAACCGGGCCGCGACACAATCCGATACGGACGGCTCCTTCTCCTATACGCTCGATGCTAAAAATGAGTCGAATACCTGGGTTGATGAATTCACCATCACCGACGATCTCGAATGCGCCAAAGACGGCACTGCCAGGCTCATCGCCATCGAAACCCCTGTCGCGGCTGGGGACATCGACGGTCTTTGCAACGTGTGGTACCGAACGTCTCCAGTGGGAAGTATCGATACGGGCGAACAGGCCAATGCAACGCTCAGCGACGGGCATGACAACCCCTGGCTCAAAACGGACGAGGTCAAAAAGCTCCTAGGTGACGATTTGCGCATGGTCGATTACGACGATTGGCATCTTTGGAAAGCAAATATTCCAACAACGGAATCAGTCACCCTCGAGGCAAAAGAGCTCGCTCTTTTGGACGACACCGGCATCACGGGCATTCGTCTTGAGTATGGGGCCGTATCGGCCGACTTCACGACAAGAGGCGTTGCAGAATCTTGGACCCGCGAGGACCTCAAAGACGAACATGACGACCTTGATGATGTGAGCGCCGTCCTTGACTCGGATATTCACGGTGCCGTCATCCATATGCAGGCCGCGTCGTCTTACACGCCTCAGACCGCACTCGCCAACAGCGCTCGCGTTGACCTCTGCCGTAATGGCGGGGGCAGCAACCTTGAATCACATGACGAGGATCGCGTCATCCAGCGATGCACCATGCCGCAAGATTTACCATCAACGGGCTCTCTTCCCATCGCCGCCTGCCTCACTGCCTTCATGACCTCCGGCGCCGCGGCAATCTGGTTTGCCCATCTAAAGCTGGCATCGAAACGTCACTAACGTAATAAAAAAAGAGGCGAGCCCGTCTCCCGGCTCGCCTCTTTTTCGTTCGTGGCGAAATGGCTATTCCTCAGATGCAGACCCACCGTCGATGAGCGCTTGATCGGACTCGGAGATGCCATCGGCTCCCAAACTCTGCTCGTGCTCCACTTCTTCGCTAATCGTGGACTCAGGCGTTGAGCCTTTAACGCCCACGATATACGCGACCCCAAAACCAAGGGCAATGGCAATCAGGACCAAGATAAGATAGACGGGCCAGTGGCGCTTGATATACGAAAACACGCAGACTCCTTATAGGTCAACCTACGAACGACGAATGACCTCGGTCACGACCTCGGACACCGTAGCGATATTTGTCGGATTGACGTTGCACGGCAGATCGTCCTCGGTGTGAGCGCACGCCAGACGTGGACCGTCGACGCCGGCAATGGTAAGGGCGCGTCGGCTTGCCTCGAGCGCAGCATAGGCATCGGTCTTGGCATAGGGCATCTCAAATGCACCGCAATCGACATGGAACGATTTGCACACCTTGTTGACCAAGTTCATGATGCGTCGGTCACCCTTGAGCAACTGCTGCTCGCCCTCGACCGTCACGACCGAAAGCCTACCGGCACCAATGGACTCAAGGTTGATAAAGAACACGCCGCGGAGCTTGTCGCGATGCGCGGCCAGGAACTCCTTCATGCCGGCGCCGTCACAATCGGAAGCGCCTGTAGCCACAAACCAGATGTCGTGGCCAAGCAGCTCGTCATCACCCATGGAGGCAACGGCAGCAAGCATATCCTCGGCGGAAGCTCCATCGGAAGACGCGGCGCCACCCTTCCAGCCGTCGTCGTCATCCTCGAAGTTATCCCACGAGCCGATACCGCGACCAGACTTCTTGGCGTCGTAATCATCCTCGACGCCAAGCCAATCGCTCATGCTGTCCTGCTCGTTTTTCTTTTTGCGACCGAACAGACCGCCCAAGCCGCGCTTTTGCGGTTTGGCGGCGGGGGCGGCAGGAGCCGAGATAGTCTCAAGCGGCTGAACATCCGAGGTGACCGGCATGGGGGGAACAACCGGAGCCGATGTGGGCTCGGGACCCTGTGCCGTCGCGAAGGGATCGTTGACCTGAGCCGAAGGGTCGGGAAGGTCGAACAGCGAGGTGCGCGAGGCGACATTGGCCTGCTGCATCGAAGGGATCGAGGGATCGGGGACCGAGGCCAGCGGAGACGCAGAGGGCATGGGAGCCGGCGCGGATGCCGGGTCGGGAACGTTCATGTTCGGGCGCGGCGACGCCTGAGACGAGATCTGAGCCATCAGAGCATCGACCGTCTCGGCCTGCGACGGAGCAGCATTGGCAACCGTGGCGCCGGGATCACTCGGCGCGGGCATGGTGAAGATCTGCGTAGAGTAGGGCCTCGACTCATCCGCCTGCGGAGCTTCGGGGGCCACGGGCTCAGGCTCTTGCTCGGAGCTGTCCGCAGCGACCTGTTCCGCCACAGATTGATCCTCGACCGTATCGGGCGCAGCGGGCTCGTCCTCGACAGGAGCGGAAAGGGGCTCGGCGATAGCGGTGCCCTGCTTCTCAAACGTCATCGTGGCATCAAACGACACAGTGCTGTCGACCGGCTGCTGGGTTTCGAAAGTCGCCGTCTCCCCGGCAACATCCGCAGGCGAAGGCTGCAGCGCCTCGAAAGACGTCGTGGCGTCGGCAACATCAACGGATACCGGCTGCTCGGCGTCGTTTTGCTCAAATTCCTGTGCAGCGCGCTCGCGCTCGGCCTCGGCCGCCTGTTGCTGGGCTGCAGCCTCGCGCTCGGCTGCCTCGCGGGCAGCAGCACGCTTTTCCTCAAAGTCGTCAACGAGTTTCTTGCCCTTTTCGAATGCCCCCTTAAAGAAATGGGAGGCGCTGGCACCGATCGAAGAAAACGCGGAAGCGATATCGGCATGGGGCGTCGTCACCGGAAGCTCGGCAGAAAAATCGGTGTCGTTCTCGTAGGACACACGCTGCGGATACGCATCGTAGTCGTCCTCGGTATTATCGAGCTCCTCGGGCGCCGGGGCAGGCGCCATGACGTCCAGACCGGCTGCGGAATCGATAGCAGTCTCCGCATCGGCTTCCGTCTCGATGGCATTGGCCTCATCGGGCTGCGCAGCCACAACCGGATCGGGCTGGGGCGCGGGCTCGAACGTCGGCTCCTCGCCCTCCTCGTAATCGAGCGTACAGGACTCGGGAAGCATTCCCAGGGCACGGATGGCATCCGAGCCAAACCGGATGTTGCCGGCGGCATTGCGATAAAGCTTGGGCTCGGGCTCGGCCTGCTCGGCCGCAGCAGGCTCCTCTGCCGATTCGGCAGTGGACTCGTCTGCGACGGGCTCCTCGGCCGGAATATCTTGGACCTGGGACTCGGGCGCGATGACGCCAATCAGGGTCTCGTCGGCAGAAGCACCTTCGAATCCATCGATTTGCTCATCAAAAGCCTCGCCCTGCTCACCCTCGGGAGCGATCGGCTGGCCATACTCATCCTCGGTATAGGCAGGCTCTTCGTACTCGATGGTATTGCCGTAATCATTTTGCTGCTGGGCCGCGGCGTACTCGGCTGCCGCGCGCGCCATCTCCTCGGCGCGACGCTTCTGCTCGCCAAAATACGTGTCAAACGGAATATCGTCGGGGAACTCGTTCTCACCCTGATAGGGGGCGACGTTATCCATGACACCCAGCATGGCGGCAACAGAGGACTTGTTGCAAACCGAGCCGGACGTGTAGGGAAGAACAAAACGATTGGAAATGATATTGGCGGCATTGGCGAGCGCCACAAGAGAGGCAAGAATCGCGACAATCCACAGCAAGACCTTCAGCACACCGGGAAGAGGCAAGATGCGCAGGATGGCAATAGCCGCGGGAGCAATCGTGGCAATCGGGAGCAACTTGGCGATCAGCGCTCGATACGGCGCATAGGGCTCGCGAGCGAGCAGTTCGGCGCGCGGGGAGTCATAGTGCGCGACGACGACAACCGGGCGATTGCGGGGAGAGGCAAGCGGGCCCGACGCCTTGTGGTAGGCGATGACGTTTTGGCTCACGCCCGTCTTGCCCAGGCGCGAGATCACGGGGCGTCCGGTTCGCTCGAGCACATAGAGCACGGCTCCGACAATGGCCAACAGGGTGCCGACTAAGCCGATACCGCCGCCGATGCCCATAAGCAGGGCACCGGCAAATGCCAGAATGCCCGTAACGGCAAACGCCATCCTGCTCGGCGCGGGAGCATTAAACTCCTGCACCTCGGGATCAAAGCCGTGGTTGCGGAAAATTTGAGCGATATCTTCGGCAGCCAAGCGCTCTTCTTCGCTGCACGCCGGCGTGATGCCAGTGTTCTGCAACAGGTGGTTAATATAGTTCTGGGTGTTCGCCATATGCGCTCCACATCCATAATCCGACAAATAGGCCCAATGTATGCACATTAGAACCGTATATAGTCGAAAGTATACCCCGAGCGGGCGCAAACGGCCGAATTCTGGGCATCTTAACGCCCCAAGCGGACAAGGATATAGCCTAATCTCCATATCGGACTAAAATCATGGCATCAGACACCTTCCCATGCGAGGATTCTATGACGGCAAGCGATACAACCGTAACGAATAAAAAGGGGGCGCCGGGGCCCGGTTTCGACAAGACCGCCCAGCGCATCCTCAATCTGTTCTTTGTCCTCAACAGCTCTCCCGAGCCATTGACCACAGAGCAAATTGTCCTGGATTCCGATCTTGGCTATGGGTCGGGCAATATCGACTCGGATAAGCGCAAGTTTCGCCGCGATCGCAAAAAACTCCTCGAACGCGGAATCACGATCAAGGAAGTCCGCGCAGCAGGCGCCCAAGAAACCGAAGAAAGCGCGTGGACCATCGATCGCGAGCACACGTTTGCGGCCGGTGGCCTCATCACCGCAGACGACGCGGACATCTTGCTCGACGCTATCGACCAGACCCTTGCGACCGGTTCGGCCGCGTTTGCCACGCCGCTTGCAGACATACGCTCCAAGATCGCCTACGTCACCTGCGCATCGACCGCAGAAGAGCCTCCCGCCCGTCGCTCACCCGCCGTCGATGCGGTGTGGAGCGCTTTCGCCGAACGCTGCGCGCTGCGCTTTCTGTATCAAAACGGGCACGGAGAGCAAAAAGAGCGCACCGTTTGCGTATACGGCATGTTCGAGCACGAGGGCGTGGCGTATTTTTGCGGACTCGACAACGCCACCGATGAAATCAGGACGTTTCGCTGCGACCGCATCGTTCGCGCATGGCGCCCCTCGAAGACCTACTCCATCCCCGCCGACTTTAACCTGAACGATCGTTTGTTCTTTGAGTTTGATTTTGCCGATTGCAAGCCCGTTATGGCGACCTTTTCGTTTGTCCCGCAAGCCCAGGCCGACATGGTCAGCGGCCTAACGCGCGGTCGCGGGGAGCTCACACACACCGAAGAAGGTTGGACCTGGACCGTCGGCGTGCGCAACCTTAATGCCGCCGCCTCGTTTTGTATGGAGCACGCCATGGACGGCATGAGACCCGTTGCCCCCGATGCACTTAAACTGGCGTGGAACCACCTCATCGAAAGGACGGTGCACGAGCATGCCCGCGCGTAAACTCACCAGCGAGCAAAGGCTCTCGCGTGCAATTGACATCATGGAAGCCCTCTACGCTGCCGGCGAGACCGGTATGACACGAGGGGATATCTGCAGCCGTTTTAATATCACGGGTGCGACGCTCGACGAAATTATCGATATCGTCTCGACCCTCGCTGACCGTGAGTCGGGAGCACGCATCATCTGCGAACGCCACGGCGAGTGCATCATCCTGACAGGCGATGCGGGGCGTGTGCTGCCCTTGCGCCTAAGTGCCGCCGAAGGTGCCGTGCTCAACCACGAACTCGAATCGATGGGAATCGACTCTCGGGCAGCAGAGCGTATCCGACACGCCCTCCTACCCGAGAAACTCGGCTACAACCAGCGCGTCGTCGATACCGTTGCCCGAGGATCACACTGGCAACAGCTGAACTGCGCGATTCAAGACGGCGTGCGATGCCGCATCATCTACCGTTCGATGGACGACACACGACCGCGTGAGCGTCTCATCGACCCCCTGCGCATCGCGACGCATGGCGACCAAACATATCTGATTGCCTGGGATGTCGAAGTCGATGAGCAGCGCTCCTACCGCATAGACAAAATCGAAGGCCTTACCCTTACCGACGATTCTGTGGAGCGCCACGCGCCGGCGCCCGCATCCCTCCACGAATCCCTTTCCAAAGCGGAGCAGAGCGCAAAACTCCTCATGCCGCTCGACATGGCAGAGCGCCTAGACTGGGCCGGCATCATGTCGATTGAGCCAAACGGGGCAGACATGGCAACGGTGACCGTGCGTTATGGGTCAGAGCACTGGCTATTCTGCCAGGCAATCGCAGCGGGCGGAGCCATCCGCATACTGGATGACCCCGCCTCGGCAAAGCGTCTATGCGATATGGCGAAGAGCCTGACCTGCCCGCTTTAACGGCGCCTCTCGTGGCGTGCACGCCACAGCTGCAAATAATGACCGATCTGTGCCGACTCGATACGCTGGTAGGAAGTCGTGGGCAGCGACGTCAAGAACTTCTTGCCGTAGCCCTTTGTCACCAAGCGCGGATCTGCCAAGATGAGCACGCCGCAATCGGTCGACGAGCGAATGAGACGGCCGGCGGCTTGCTTGACTTCGAGCACCGCTTCGGGCAGCGAGTAGCGCGCCCAAGCGCGGTCCTCACGCAGGTTGCGCTCGCACGAAAGAGGATCCGTGGGGCTCGAAAACGGCAACTTGGGGATAATGACGCAGCGCAGTGTCTCGCCGCTGGCGTCAAAGCCCTCCCAAAAGGCCTTGAGCGCAAAGAGCGACGAGGTCGGCTCGCTGATAAACCGATCGCGCAGGCGACGCGGGGACGAGTTGCGCTTCTGGCAATTGAGCTCCAGGCCCGCTCGCGCCAATTTGGGCTCGACGCGGGCATACAGGTCCTCCATATCGCGCCTGTTAGTGAAGAGCGTGAGCACCGATCCACCCATGGCGAGATGGGCATCGACCAGCACACGCTCGAGCGCTGACAAATAGTGCTCACGATCACGCGGATCAGGAATGTCCCCCGCCACGACCACGGCCATATTCGAGTCAAAGTCATAGCTCGAATCCAGGTGCAGCGATGAGGATGTCGACGCACCGATGCGATCGAGGCCGACAGCATGGTTGAAATGCTCAAAGCTCTTGGACACCGTCATGGTCGCCGAAGCGAAGATGGCCGTGTGCACCTCGGGCAGCCACTCGTTCGCCAAGGCCTCGCCGATATCGATGCGCTCGGCGGTCATAGACTCCCCGCCCGCTCGCAGCCGGCGGTTAACCTGCAGTGAGTACACATAGTGCTCATCCTTACCCTCAATGATGAGCTTGAGATTCTCGACCAACTCGTGCAGGCGGCGCGAAATGTCGCCCAGGTCGACGACGACCTCGGGCTTATCGGCGGCGACGGCCTGCACCAGCGCGTCTACGCTTTTATCCGCCTGGCCCAGCGCATCAATTGCGGTATGGGCCGACTGCAAAAAATCGTGCCAGTCATCCGACTCGCGCAGCTCGGGGCCAATCCACAGATTCGCGTTGTCATAGCCCCCGCGGGCACGGCGGCCAAGCTCGCGCACGCCGTCGAACACATCGGCAATCGCCATGCTCGCGCGGGCAACCGTCGACGTCGCTTTGGCAGTGAGTCCCAGGTAGAGCGTGGAGCCCTCGGAAGTGGCCAAATCACGGGAAACCCGACTCAGCGCGCCGGCACTCGACCCACCCAGGCGCTCAAACAGCACGCGCGACTCATCTGCCGAAACCACGCGCGCCCATTGGCGACGAGCCTCGCGCTCGATGGAATGGGCCTCGTCGACCACCCAGTGACGAATCGGAGGCAAAATCCTCCCCTCGGCGGCCACGTTGCGGAACAACAGAGAATGGTTGGTGACCACCACGTCGGCATGTGCCGCACGACGGCGCGCCCCGTGGACCAGGCATTTGTCAGGGAAGAACGGACACAGACGACGAGCACACTCGCGCGAAGCCGTCGTAAAGTCGGGACGGTTGACGCTGCGCCAGCGAATGCCGAGTGAATCGAGGTCGCCATCAGCAGATTGGCACACATACGCCATGATCACCGCAACCGCCGTGAGCGTGTCAGCAGGATCGCGCTTGGTGGTGATCTCAACCTGACCACGGCTCATGCGCTCGAGCTTGCGCAGACACGGATAGTGGTCATAGCCCTTGAGTGCACAAAACGACAGGCTCCCGTCCAGCTGTTCGGCGAGCTTTGGCAGCTCATGGTACATAAGCTGGTCGGCAAGATTATTCGATTTGGTCGCAATGCCGACGGTAATGTTGTTTCGGCGGGCGGCCTCGGCGAAGGGCACGAGATAGGCCATCGACTTACCGACGCCCGTGCCCGCCTCGATCACGCGATGGGTGCCCGTGACCAGCGCATCGCGAACCTCAACCGCCATCGCGATCTGCTCGTCGCGCGGCTCATAGGTGGGGTACATGCGATTGACCAGGCCGCCGGGGGCGTAATCTGCCTCGATCTCTTCACGACTCGGCATCTTAAGGACCGGCAGCTCGTCCGCATCAACGCGATCGTCTGCGCGATCGGCCTTGAGCACATCGGCACGAGCGGCACTGAGCGAAAATATCGAACCCGGGTTCTGTCCAGCCAAAAAAGAAAAAATGGGGCGATATGACCAAGGCACGTCCGCGTGCATGTCCGCCAAGCGCGCCATAAGGCCCGAAGGCAGGTCGGTAAGTGCGACCAACAGCACGCGCCACACACCGCACAGGGCATCAACGTCGGCGTTCGCACGGTGCGATACTGAATCGCACCCAAACAAGTCGGCCATAAAGGACAATTTGTGCGATGTCAGGCGCGGAAGCGCAATGCGCGACAGTGCCAGCGAATCGATCCAGATATCACTGACGTTGACGCCGCCCTTGACCGATTCGATAAACGACCGGTCAAACGTGGCGTTATGCGCGATAACAGGACAGCCGCCCACAAAGTCGGCGAGTGCCGCGACGGCCTCGACGGCCGACGGAGCATCTGCCACATCGGCGTTCATAATGCTCGTGAGCTCGGTAATCTCTGCGGGAATTAGCTGCTTGGGATGCACGAACGTATCAAAGCGGTCAATGACCTCGCGGCCCGAAAGGCGGGCCGCGGAAATCTCAATTAACTCGTTGTCCTGCACCGAAAGACCCGTGGTCTCGGTATCGAGGACGATTACGTCCTCCTCGATGAGGCCAAACGACTGCGTCTTAGCGCGCTCGGCGAGCGTGGCGTAAGAATCGATGACAAACTGCGGCGTTCCAGGAGATACGGCGTCCTCAATTAGCATGCAACGCCCGCTCGACGGAGACCCATACGGATCAGGCTGCTGCACACTTGCGGGAACGTCATGTCGTCGGTATGGCGAATCTCATCGGGATACAGTGACGTATCGGTCATGCCGGGAATGGTGTTGGTCTCGAGAATGACAGGGCCGTCCTCGCTCACGATAAAATCGCTGCGCGAAATGCCCAGACAGCCGAGGGCCCTGTGGGCCGCGCAGGCAAGTTCCTGGGCACGTGCATAGTTTTCGGGCGAAATCTGCGCCGGGATACGGTGGATATCCGTGGGGTCGACGTACTTTACATCCAGGTCGTAGAACTCGCAGTCCTCGGGCTTGCGAATCTCCACAATCGGCAGCGCGCGCACGTCGTCCTCGCCGTACACGCCCACGGTGATCTCGGTTCCCTCGATGCACTTTTCGACCAGCACTTTATCGCCGTACTCAAAAGCCTTGGCGATTGCCGCCGGCAGCTCTGAGGGCTCGTGAACGAGCGAGATGCCGTAGCTGGAGCCGTTGACGGCGGGCTTTACAAAGCAACGCTCGCCACAAATCTCGACGATGTGATCGATATCGACCTCGTCGCCCGCCTCAAGCGCCAGGCCGGGGGCAATGGGGATGCCCGCCCTGGCATACAGAAGCTTTGAAACCTCTTTATCGGCGCCACATGCGCTGGCGAGCACGCCCGACGCCGTGTAGGGAATACCCAGCGTCTCCATGGCACCCTGCATGGCACCATCCTCGCCGCCGGCACCGTGCATGGCGATAAACGCCACGTCAAAGCCGCCGGTCGCCATGGTTACCATAAAATCATCGTCAGCCGTGTCCAGCAGCTCCACCGAAGTGTAGCCGGCCTCCTTCAAGGCCACCACGACGTTCTTTCCCGAATTGAGCGAGATCTCGCGCTCGGCGGAATGACCGCCCGCCAAGACCGCTACGTGCATGTTCTCTAGGCTTTTACCCG
>OLPS01003317.1_pt1 | contig 12831 bp, 26 predicted proteins | sample 1673071 | NCBI WGS metagenome assembly OLPS01 (sample SAMEA3136752, study PRJEB25190) | human gut metagenome | reverse complement strand
GATACGGCGGAATCGAACCGCCTCCTGTCTCTCATGAGCGGCAGGCTGCCTTTGTGTCAGTGTATCGCATAGAAGCAGCCCGCGAAACGTGAAGAGAGAGCAAAGCCCGGTACCTGCAAGCAGAAAAGGAGGAAAATGCCAAGAAGGAACACGTTTCGGAGGCTGCGTGGCAAGCGTCTCACCGCTTTCGGCGGTTCCGCTTATACCAATTTTACCACATCTCACATGTAACAACAACAACGACAACATGTAAGAAAATTACATAAATTGATGCCAAATCTGCGCAAGCTGCTTGCATCCATCCCGCACATACAAAGAGACGCGGTTTTCGTTTGGCAGGCCAAGACTGCGGGCCACAACGACCTGCTTTTGGTTCTGGACGTAGTAGCCATACAAGCATGCCTGCATCATATCGCTGCTTTTGGTGCCTGCAATGTACTTGATTCGGCGCTTTGCTTCCGTCCGCAAAACTTCGAGCTCGGCTTGCAGCTCTTGCATCTTGCGCTCGTTTTCGTCGGTTTCTTCGGCGCAAAGCCCGATTTTGTCTCCGTGCCCGGATCCGCCGGGCATTCCTGTCATGCTGGCGGTGCACTTCGTGGCCTTGTCATGCGCCTGCCGGATGTCCAGCTGGATGCGGTCAATTCGGTCATCCATAGTCCGAAGCTGCTTAAACCACGCCTTGACGGTGTGGTAGTCCACGCCGCTGTTTGGCTTCGTCGTGTCGGTGTCAGGCGTCCATGTGTGGGTCATTGTTGCTCCTTTCTTCAAAATCGTGGCAATATTCGGGCGGATTTATGTATCCTTCGTCTTTGTCACTTCTCCGGCAGATATAGTGATATCCGGATTCTGACGCCCCAAATTTTTGATTTAAGAAAACGCACCGGTCGCAAAGGCAAGGTTTGTTGCGGTTGAGCCACCGCTTGAAATATTCAATTGGGTTTCCATCGCTAAGAACAAACCAGATGAAAAGCCCTGCAAGTGTTGCCATGAACAGCGTGCTTGCAACTTCAAATAGCATATCAAGCATTTTACTTCTCCATTTCTTTGATCTCAATTTCAACCCTTGGGTTCTTCCGGTCAAGCTCCACCCGGCTGCCATCGTGGGCGGCAACGATCTTGCTGTTGTCATCCTCCAGCACCCGGGCTTTAACCAAAATGTCTGTGGTAGCCTCGATGAGGTTTGCCAAATCGACTCGGCGGGCGGTTTTCATGTAGTATACGCACCGCACGTTCACGCGGGCAGAAATGGGGCTGTGCGGCCTTTTGATTTGACGCAGGCAGTCCGTCTCATAATCCACGTAAGCCTTGCTAGGGGCCACAAAGCGCCCGCCTGAGTGACTTTTGAGGATGCGGGCAGAGTTTTTCTTGGTTCGCGGGTCGCCGTAGAGGGTCAGGTGCATTGGTCGCCGCCCCTCTTGTGCTCCATCCAGAACGCATTGTTCATGCGCTTGCAGGTCGCCTTATCTTTTTGCGCTTTTCTGCCTTTTGCAATGCGTTCGCAGAGGTCGTAGTAGTGCTTTTGACAGTAGTTTTTACCCGGAATCGCCATGCTGTCGCACCACTGGCATTGGCCTGTCTCTTTGAAATGGCGAGAATGTTTTGAATACCATTCTCTGTCCCATCTGCGATATTTGATAGCGCATTCTGAGCACATTGTCTTTCCGCTTTCTGCTTTACGTTTACCGCATCGAAAGCACATTCCGTTGGCTTTTAGTCGTTCTCTGCGTTTCCTCTGGTAAGAGTTAACCTGTGTCCTGTCTTTGTTCTTGCGCCTGATTCTGTCCGTTTCACGCTGTTTTTCAAGACACTCATCGCACAGTACTCTGCCGGGAGAAGCCTTTGCATGCCTACATGCCGTGCAGATTCCATGCTCTTTGTACCACACGTAATCCTCATGGCTTGGCATGAGCTTCGCCCCCCCTTAACATTTTCAGGACATCTTCTGCGGTGCGGTAGCCCATCACGCCACCATGACCAAGCAGGGGTTTGCCCATCACTTCCAGCAGTCCTTCGTTCCATCCATAGGAACCCGGCGTACAGATTGCGTCCCAGCGGTACTTGCCACTTCCCGCCACAACAATCTGCTCTCCGCCCCTGTATTCGTGGTCGTAGGTGTGCACGATGCCCTTCTCCGTGAGGGCGGCGTCCAGTTTTTGCATTTCAGTCATTTTTTCATCATCCCTTCCATTGCCAGCTGCTCACACTGCTTTTCAGCTTCCCTGTGTTGCTGGTCATACTCAAACAGCATATCTGCGTACTCATTGCCCACCCGGCGGATGGCCGTTTCCAGCATCTCCGTCACAAGGTCATGGTACTTGTCCGCGCCCTTGCGGCTGTTCCTTGCAACTTCCCGGGCTTCCCACAGGTCGGTGAGTTTGTCCCGCCTGTCGGCAGTGATCTCGCCGTAGCCGTAGGCCTCTTGGATCTGGTCAAGGCTTTCCCATCCTTCCAGTTCCGCGAACGGGTCTGCTTCGGCTTTCGCCACGCTGCGGGCGCGGGTCTTTTTCTTTATGTACCGGTTCATGGCCTCCTGGATTGCCTGCCGGGCGGTTTCCTGGGCCTTGTAGATGGCTTGCATTTCGTGGGCCTTCTTCTGCTGCTCGGTGGTAGCCTCCCAGGCCTTAAACATGGAGCCTTTCTCGATCATTGGTGTGTCTCCTCTCAAATGTTCAGGTGCAGCGGCCGCCCTGTCGCAAGCTGCCTGTGAATAAATTCCCTTTCAAGGCAGTTGCTCACCATGACCAGGGCTTGCAGCTCACCGGGCAAAATCTTGCCGTCAAGGTAAAGCCGCTCCATTTTCGGCTCCGCGTACTCGCCGCACTCGCTCATAAACTCGTGGTAGTTCTGCGGGTCCTGCCCTGTAAGGGCATCAATGGAGTTCATAACGTCGCCGATTTCCTTTTTCAGGTCCTCCCAGCACTCTTCTAAGGTCTTCGGCGTCGGGTTCTTGCCGTCAATTTTGCGGCGCAGCTTCGAGGCAGCCGCGGAAGCCTCAGCCAGTTCTTCCGCAAGCTGGCCCAGAATTTCAGGTTTCGGCAGAATGTCGGAAACCTTCTTTCTCGGGTAAAGCCTGTTAAGCGTGGCCTTCACCTGTTCCTGGAGTTCCTTGTGGCACTCGCCAGGGCCCACAACATAGCACCAACTTTGCGGCGGTCTGTTAAGCTGCAAGCCATAATTCCCGCAGCAGTTCCCGTTTGCGGGTTGCTCAATGTGCATTGCACAGCCGCCATTGTTGCACCAGCGCAGGGCGTTTTCGCAACGGAGGTGAAATGCTGACAGGTCGAGCGGCGTTTCATACGTCTTCAACTCGGTAATGTGCCAGGCGTAGCCCTTGCCGTGTGTGTATTTCCAGATCTGGTCCCGGTCCATGCAGGCCTGGGCTTCCAGGTCGTCCGGCGCATGGTTAAGCGGGGCGATTTCATACACGCGATCACAGACAAACTCCCCGATAACGGTTCCGTCCAGCCGCAGCAGGCTTCCGTCTGGCTCCATCCGAAATCCGGTGTTTTGTCCTTTTGTGCAGTAAACGAAGCACTTAAAGGGCTGCCCCCGGAAGTCTTTCGGAAAGTTCTTGCGGATTTCCATGGTCTTTTCTCCGCGGAAAATCTTTTGGCACCACTCTGGGCGAATGCTCAAAAGAACGGCGGTTTCTTCCATGCTCATTTCTTTTCCTCCCACGGTAGTTTCGGAAGCGGCATCCAAACGCGGACAGCCTCCGGGTTCTTTCTGGCGTACTGCAAGGACGTAGCGACCGCACAATGGGCACCGGCGTGGGCGATCAGAACGCGGCCGCAGCAGTCGCCGTCTTCCTCCTTTGGAGGCTCCTCTGCCGTGTAGCGCCAGCGCTGGGCGTCCGCCGCTGCCGTCGGGGTGTTTTCCACAACGCAAACAAGCTGCTCCAACTCGTTCTCCATGTCTGGGTTATACCAGCCGCCCAGGATTTCCGGGGCCAGGTCGCGGATTCTCTGGATCACGTCCTCCGCGTAGACCATGCGTTTTTCGCTCATTTCTTCGCCTCCTCAAAAATCCCAGTCGTCGGGGACATACAAACGGCACTCTCCATCCCCGTTGTCGCTGGTCGGTTTATCAAACGGGCAGCCCGGGCAACCATTTCCGGTCGCCAAACGGCAACGGCAAAACCCCATCAAATAACGGGCCATTTCCTCCGGACTCGTAATAGCATATTCAGGGTTGGTCTTCGCCTCCTCAGTTTCGAAGAAAAACTTAATCGGCTTTTCGTTTTCAATAATATTCCTGTAAGCTACGCCAATTTTATAAATATAGTTATCACGCAGCTTGCGGGGAATCTCGGCAATACACCGGCGAAATACTTCCAGGGAGTTTGCGCGCTTGTAGTGGTTGCACATCCGGCAGGCGGGCATAAGGTTTGAAATGTCATCTGCCGCGCCGTCTGCTTCATTCCATACCCGCAGCGGCCGGAAATGATCGACCTGCATATCCTTGTAGGCAATCGCCCTACCGCAATACGCGCAGCCGCCGTACTTCTTGTATACCGCCTCGCGGATCTTTTTATTGATTGCCATCTTCTTGCACCTCAAATCCGATAAAGTCACATACGCAAACACGGGAACGGTCGCAACGATGGAGAAGATAGACCCTTCCTTGGTCACAACCGGCAAAAATGGCGTAAACTCGTTTTTCTGTCTTTCCGCTGTCAAGGTTTACCTTTACGGTTGCCCCATTTATCACAAGCATGGTTTCCCGCTCATCGGAAAACGTAACAACCTGGCCGCAGCCGCGGCACTTGTAAAATTCATTGCGGATGGCCTTGACTTCCCGCTCTTTCTTGAGCTGCCCGGGCTGGCTGGCCCACTCGGCCATCAATTCAGATTTGGTTTTCGGTTTCATGTTCTTCCTCCGTTCTCACAGCTTCCCGAATGCGCAGTCTGGCAAGTTCGCTATTTGCGTATCGCAGTTGCCAGCTACCAAACCAGCCTTTGTGAACAAGTTTTCCGGCGCAGTAAACAAACTCCTGCTTCATCAAGTCATCAAGTGAAATGATGTAACTGCCAGGCTTATACTTTCTTTTATTCATCCTCGTTCGCCTCTAAGCTCACGGAATATGAGTTGCTTTGTCAACGGGCTTTTCCATTTCCTTCATAATCCGCTTATGTTCTTCCACTGTCATGTTGTTCGGGTAGAATCGCTTGTCCACCAGTTCAAACGGTTGCATATAGTGGTCAAGAACATCTCGTGCTTCTTTTCGTGCTTTTTCTGCACACATTTCGATGTATTCTTCTTCGGTCATGTTGTAATCGGTAATGCAATCGACCACCGAAAAAAACCGGCACAGCAGACCATTAGGTTGTCTTGCAATGAAAGCTCCCATTTATCGTTCACCTCTAAATTCACTTCCGAGAAACCGTTTCTTGCCACGTTCCCGGTGCTTGTCCTCATAATCACGGTGGTACACGCTCTGGCTGTGGTTCAGCTCATACACGAATGCCTTGCGCTCTTCAAGGTCTTTCTTCTCTGCTTTATACTTCTCGCAGGTGTCGTGACAGGCTTGGTGGCGTGATGTGCAGTTGAGACAACAGGTAATCATTCTATCAACCCCATTGTTCGGACATGGCCTTTGCCACGCCCGGAAAAGTCTTTGCGCGATTCCTTGCACGGTCAGTGGTAAACATTCCCTTGTGCTGCTCACCATGCTTGTGCGAGTAAGACCCAGACGGGCACCATGTCGCGGTAGGTTCTACGATGTTTGTCGGGTGCAGCGGCGGTACGCCGCGCTCCCACAGTAGCGTTTTCTTGCTGTATGGATGTCCGTACTCGTAGGGCTGTATTGCCTGCGTAGGCTTTGGATAATCAAAAATCTTGCTGGGGGTAGGATTCTCAATCACAACTTTTTCGCAATCAGCTGCCCACACGGCAAGAAAAAGCGCCTTGCCGCACAATCCCTCATAATACCGGGAAAGATTGAGCTTTCCTCCCTTGTACAGGTGTCTTGCTCCTGCGTTGCTCGTCTTTGTGCAGGGGACAAATGCGATAATCATATCCCAGCGGGGCACATCATGCGCGATTCTGTCCATGGTCACGACCTGCCCCCCTCAATAGCCTTTAGGCAGTCACCGAGAATATGCCATTCAGGATGTCCGCCGGACGGCTCGATCAGGTCACACGAGTAGGCTTCATGCCCACGGGCCCGAAACGCCTTGCATACTTCCTGCGATTCCTCGCAAGCGATCAGCACCTTCATCGCTTTCTTCCTCCCATCCAAAATTCCTGATTGAATGCGTTCTTGCTGATGCACTCCAGCGCATTCCTGGTTTTCGTGTATGCACGTTGCTCCTTCAGCTGGCGCTTGTACTCTGCGTACTTCGGGAATCTGTCGTGACAGATCGGGTGCCGGTCGGGGCAGTCTTTGCAGGGTTCAAGTTTTACCATCGGTCTGCACCCCGCTTTCGCCATTGAGCATGTAACCAATGTGGTTCAGTATGGTATTCAGCACCTGAACCGTTTGCTTTGCCCTGATTGCGTACAAGTACCCCCAATTTTCGCTCCCGGTCAGCCCGTCTTTCCAGTCGGTCAGGTACTTTTCCATGGATTTCGCATCAATCACAGGCACTGCCGGTTCATCTTCCAGCACATCCATCGCGTCCATAATCTGACACGCGCGGCATCTTACGCCGTTGTAATTTTCGCAGCCACAGCAATATGCCGCTTTGACGTTTGCGATGGCTTTTTCGCGGTCGATAAATTCGCTCATTTTTCAATTTCCTTCCTTGTCGGTTCGCTCGCCCGCAGCCTTGCCGCTTCACGCGGGGCGGTGGTGATATCTGCCTGTGCCTGTTTCAAAAACTCGGCACGGCGGTATGTAAGGTCTGGCATTTCAGCCAGCTCTGCAAGCCCTCCCACGCTCCCAGCATAGGATTTTGCCGCCGGGGGGAGTTGGTCATACAGGGCTTGCAGCTCTTTCTGCCCGTCACTACGCAGCAGCCCGCCCTTTTCGTCAATGCCGATCACCATCGGGAACTTGCGCCAGCTCAAAAATGTCTGTGCCTTGCGTGCCGCTACAGCCAGAGCTTCCCATTCAGCGGACGGGTCAAGACACTGGGAAAGCTGCTTGAAGATGTCGGCCACCGTGACCGGATAAACGCATACTCGGTTCGCCGCCAGAAAAGCCCGCTTGACAGTATCGCCGTCATAGTCGCCAAACTGGTACGTCCACACATCGATGGTGGTCTGCATCTCCTCGTCAGTCAGAGGCTTGGAACCCAGCTTGTACAGCACAAAATTCATGCGGATCAGCTTTGCCACGTCCTCCCTCGTCATGTCTCAAACCCTCTTTCTCTGTCCATCTTCGCCAGCACCCGTGCCAGCTGGTCGTCTACGGTCTCGGTTGGCTTTCGGTTATATCCAGATGCTTGGTCTCTGTCTCTGGATATCCAGCCAGATGCAGCAGCCTTCCACTTTTTCATCGGGTTCTTTCCTACGCGCCAGCCGTTGGATTCGTAGTAAGTAAAAAATCTTTCGGCTTGGGCGTTCGTTCCACCTTTTTCGGCAAAGTACGCCTTGACCTCTGCAATGTCCGGTGGGTGAAATCTGGCTGTTTTTGTCTCCAGCGTGGGCGTCGGCGCGTCAGCGCCTTTCTTTATATCCCCGTTAGGGGATATTTCTTTATAAACAGATTCAGACTCAGACTCAGATACAGATAAGCTATTTTTTCTATTGGCAAAATTGCATTTGCTATTTTTGCTATTGGCATCAATGGCTTTGCTATCAGATTTCCAACGTTTTTCCGCGCCTTTTCTTCCAGCTTGCTGCCGCGCTTCGGATGTGCTGGAATACTTTTGTACGTTCATTTCATCAAATGCTTTTACAGTTTTCCACATCATCCGCATGGAGCGGTCTGTAAAATCCGGTTCTGTTCCGTTCTCGACGTAAGCCGCATACGCACGGATAAACTGTCCAAACTCTTCATCTGTCAGTTCTTCCATCGTGTGAACGTGCTCCAAAAGCAAAATAAAGCTGGTTCGTCTTTTCTCCGGCATACTCCACCTCCTTTCTCGTTTTTGCACGCCCGTATAGCCGGATAGCACAGCTTGCGAGGTCAGAACGGCAGGTCGTCGGCATCATCGTTGATGGGGTCATACTCGGTAGATGGAGCCGGTTCTGGCGCGGCAGTGCTGTGCGGCGCGTAGTCTGCAAGGCTTTCGCCGGGATACATCTGCGCACCCTGCAGGTCTTCCGGTTCTGCAGGTTCCAGCGGCGGTCCGGGCTGCGCCATCAGGTCGATCATCTGCTGCAGCCAACGGAATGTCACCAGCCCACCGGGCTGAACATCATCCGCGTCCACGTCGTAGTAGGTCTTTCCGCTGTACTCCCGCTCTTTCAGCTTCTGGGCAAAAACCGTAACCTGATCGCCTTTCTGCAGCATCCCATCCCACTGGTCGATGCCGTGCCAGAGGTTCACGCCCACAAAGAAGCTCTGCCATTTGCCGGTCTCGTCCTGTGTGCGGCTGGCTTTCAGGTCGAATTTTAGCACCCGCTTCTGCCCGGCATCCCGGAGCACCGGGTCTTTGGCGATCTCGCCGTGCAGCATGATGCCGTTCTTGGTCTGGACGATCATGCATCATCACCGCCAAACGGATCATCGGCGTTTTCCTCTGCAGAGGGTGCATCCGGGGCAGGGATCGGGGTGCCTGCCGTCTTGCGGTGACGGTGGGAACCCGCGTAAGGATCCAGCACCGGCAGCTCTTCGGGCGGCACCTCTCGGGCGGTGCTTTCGGCATCCACACGCACCTCGCTCTCATCGTACAGAGCGCCGAAGGTGGACGGGAACGCCTCACGCAAAGCGTGCACCAGCGCCACCTTGCGGATCATGGTAGCCTTTTTGCCATTCCAAAGAGACTTTCCGGTGTCGTATTCGCTGAGCTTGACTTCCTCGTAGCTGGCACGGGTGCGGTCTTTGCGGTAGACCTTCGCCCAGCCACCGAGAAGGGTCTCGCCGCCGTCTCCATCATAGACGATGGAACCTTCACGGTTCAGCAGCTGGCCATCTGCGGTCAGGACGATCACGCCGGCTTCAAAGCCGTCAAAGTTTGGGTTGCGCTCGGCCATCTGCATGTAGCAGTTCTTGCCCAGCACGATGGTGCTGGCGGTGTCATCGTTCTTGTTGTCATAGTGGATCAGGTAAGCCTCTTTGGTAAAGGGGTTCAGGTGATACTGCTTGCATGTCTCCAGAAAGATCTTGCATTCGGCATCAGTGGCCTTGGGGCAGATGAAGTTGCGCACGTCTCCAAAACTCACAGTGAAGTGCTGACCGTCAGCACCGGTGATCTCCACCGGCACGGACGGGGATGCGGCCTGCATAGCGGTGCTGCCTGCACGGTTGGCGTTCTGGACGGAACGGTTTGCCAGAGACTGTGCGTTGGAAACGGACGAAGTAGGCGCGGGTGCGCCGGAACGGGTAAGTGCCATAAGTAACTACCTCCAAAATTATTTGATCGAACCATAGCGGAAGCCGCGCTCTGCGGATCCCTGCTTGAACCATGCAATGTCCTCCCAGGTGAACTCTACCCAAAAGCTGTATTTCTTGCGGACCGGAGCCTCCTGCTGTTCAGGCTCTGCGAATTTCTGAAGCATGCTGAAATCCAACCTGCCATCCGGCGTGATGGCTGCATTGGCCTGCGCCGTTTGAACCGCTTCTGCGGCGATCTGGCGTTCTTCATCGGTCGGAGGGATAACGACCGGAGCGGTGGCCTGCGCACGCTCTGCGGCCATTCTTTCGGCCTCTGCGCGGCGCTGGGCGTCCCGGGCATTCTGGCGGCGGCTGTGCTCCACGAGGGCGGCGTTCAGATTCAGTTCACGCAGATACTCGGTGGTGCAGGCTTCGGTGTCCGCGCCGCAGTTCTCCCGGATGAGCCGCAGCTCCTCCCGCCGGGTCTCCACGCTCTTGCGCAGCTCCCGGCTGGCCTTTGCCAGATCATAGGTCTTGTTGAGCCACTGGGGCACAAGCAGGCGGTCAAATGGGATCATCTCCCGCAGCTCGCCGATGCAGTCCGCATAGACAGTCTGCAGGGCGTCGGCCTTGTCCTGCCGTTCGGCTTCTTCCACCGCCTTGACCTGCTGGTCAATGGCACCGGAGACGGCCTTACACTGGCCCTGCATCTGCTTGGCGCTCTGCAAGAACTCTTCCAACGGCTTCATGTAAAAGGCCTTTGCGCTGCGGGCGGCATCGCTGAGCTGCTTGTCCAGCTTGTTCACTGCGGCGCGGTCGGCCTTGGCATCCTTGATGGTCTCCGGGGTGTAGACGCGGCCGGTGTAGGCGGCCAGCATCTCGGTCAGGTTCTGCTGCACCTCAGCTTCATTCCACCGGATAGCGGGCAGTTCCGGGTGCTCCACCCGGACGGTCAATTCTTCTTGCATAAATATTCACCTCGCATACACAACGTTCATATCGGTGTCAAACACCCTGTACAGCCGTTCGGGCTTTCTCTTTGCCAGTTCATCGGCAATCACAATTGCATCCGAAGTAACCGGAAATTGCTGCTGCGAAACAAGCGCTGGAGGCTCTTGCTCCACATCGTAAATTCTCAAAAGTGCCACTTGTAAAACCTCCTGTTTTATGTTATTTTTGTGGTGATGGGCGGCGAGACTCATCACTCTTTGAGCTTGTCCGTGTTGGCACACGGGCAGGCTCTTCTTTTTTTGCGTCATACACGGTGTACCACATGACATGGTGGACAGTGTCAGGCATACGTGATCTCCCCCGACTCCTCTTCCAGGATCTCTCGCACGTTGTCCATTTCTTCGGCGCACATATCCCAGACGTTTGCCCGTGCGGAGTATTCGGCCCGAACAACAGTGTCATCTGAGGCTTCGGCTTCTCGCCTGCAGCGTTCGGCAAGCCGCGTGTAGGATTTGACCTTGCCCTCAACGTACTCTTTGGCCGTCATCATGCCCCACGCTCCTGATTCTCCTGGTATTCCGGGTTGCGGGCGTGGGTGCGGTTGATCCTGCCGTACTTGCGCCGCTTTGCGGCTCTCTCCCTGTCCTCTGCGGCAAAGCCCAGACGAGCCAGCAGAACAGCGGCCAAAATCAGCACCAGCGACACTGCAAACAGCGTGCCGGAGATGTATCCGGTGGTCTGCGCGGTACCCTCTGCGCCCATAGCTGCGCCCATTCCAACGCCGCCAAAAACGACAGCCAACCAGTAGTAAGTAGTAGATTTGAGTTTCATTCTTTCGGGTCCTCCTTTGTATAAACCTTTTCGAGCTTGTAAAAATCCTTCACCCACGCCATAAATCCGGCACGGGAGATCAGCGGAGCGGCGCTCTTGGTGTCAATAGACGGCACCGCCCATGCCGGGAAGCTACCGGCCTGAATCATACCGGTAAAGATCGGCTCGCTCACTGAAATGTTGTTGTCGCGCATGATCTGGCAGCACTCTGCAATTCCCATGCTCGGCTTCACTGCCGCACCCCTCCTTTTTTCTCAGATGCCGTTTCAGCCGGATATGCTCCAACCGTTCCGGCTGCCTTGCATCCAAGCGCTGTTCAAGCCAGCGCTTGTTGTAGTGCTTCTTCACGGCTTCCACTCCACAAACTCGCCATTTTTGAGGGTATAGTAAACGTTTTCTCTGATGGCAGAACCATCCACGCGGGCCATTTTGGCACAGATCATGTGGCCGTCATCATCGTACTCTGTCAGCACCAGATAGCAGCCCAGTGCGCCGCACGCCTTACCGCAAGCGCCGTTTACAACGGCAATGCTATCTTTTCCGTCTGCTTTTGCGCTGCAATAAGCCCCAGTGGCTGCCGCCGTGCTGGAATCGCCGCTGGAACCTGCCGTGCTGTAATTGCCGCTGGAACCCGCCGTGCTGCAATAGCCGCTGGAACCTGCTGTGCTGTAATAGCCGCTGGAACCCGCCGTGCTGGAATCGCCGCTGGAACCTGCTGTGCTGCAATAGCCGCTGGAACCTGCTGTGCTGCAATAGCCGCTGGAACCCGCCGTGCTGTAATCGCCGCTGGAACCCGCCGTGCTGGAATCGCCGCTGGAACCCGCCGTGCTGTAATCGCCGCTGGAAAAAGGTTCTTTGCCCTTCACTCGATTAAAAACGGCATTCACCGCAGCTTTTACCAGCCCTGCAAAATTTACCTCGCCTTTCACCGTCAACTCAGTGCAGGCCAGTTTACTGTCCCCTCTGCTTTTATCCACGTTCCCGCCGCACTCGACCTCAAAAAAGCGCGGGCCATCCTTCAGCGGGTAGTAGTGCAGCACATCCAGCGGATTCTCGCAGGCGTGCATACCAGCGTGGCAGCAGTCGGCCTTGTCCTCGTGGTAGGTCTTGCCCACCTCATACTGCTTGCCACGGCACTGCATATTTTTGTCCATGGCCTTGTAGGCAATGATCTTCTTACTCATGGGCGGTGTCCTCCTTTACCGTGCGAATGTCCCCAAACTCCGGGTTGCTAAAAATCTGTAAGTCGTTCAAATTGTTCACTTCTTTTAATAAAATGTATTCTCTTTGCTGTGCCATCGCAACGCCTGACCGCTCTTTGCCATGCCATCGCTGCGCAAATCACGGCATTTCTTCTCTCTGCCATGCCAATGCATCCGAAGCAAAACCTTTCCACAGCGAATCGTCACGGTGCACCGCTTTTCCTTCGCAAATCACATCAGCGCTTTTCTCTGCCATTCCTTTGCTCTACCATTCGCTACGGCGCCGTACCATGCCCTCGCTCTGCTTTTCTCCGCTTTTCCTTCGCCTTGCCTGTCTGTGCTTCTCAGTGCCGCTGCGATGCGGTAGGTCGCAACACGCTGCCACTGCACAGCAGTTCACCTCATAGCCTTTGCCACGCCTCG
>OLPS01003315.1_pt1 | contig 12833 bp, 13 predicted proteins | sample 1673071 | NCBI WGS metagenome assembly OLPS01 (sample SAMEA3136752, study PRJEB25190) | human gut metagenome | reverse complement strand
GTCGCTGGGCTGCGCGTGCTCGGACGAGATTTCCGGCGCGCTGACGTGCAACATGGGCATCCTGCATGTTAAGGACGGCAAGGTGACGGCGTCGCTCGACCTGCGCTGCCCCATTGCGGCGGATTTGTCCGCGCTGACGAACGCGATTCGCGCGCACCTGCCCGGCTTTAATGTCGATTCGCTGGAAATCAAGGAACCGCATCACGTTCCGGCAGACAGCAAGCTGGTGCGCTCGCTGCTGGACTCCTACACCGAGGTGACGGGCGAACCCGCCGCGCCGCACGCCACTGGCGGCGGAACGTACGCGAAGGTGCTCAAGCAGGGCGTTGCGTACGGCGCAGCATTCCCGGAGGATGAGGACTTGGCGCATCAGGCGAACGAGTACATCCGCGTGTCGCAGATGGTCAAGGCAATGAAGATTTATGCCGCAGCGCTGATGAAGCTGGCGGCGGAATAAGGGGTACAGGCAAAACAGGCTATGGCGAATGGGTCATAGCCTGTTTTTTATTGGTTCTTCACGGAAAGTTGGGGAAGCAAACAAGGGCTTAGGCGAAGCACCAAAAAGCTGCACGCGGAAGGAGCATGAAAGCGCGACCAACTCAATCGCGAAAAGGGGTCAAGGGGCAATTGCCCCTTGCAGGGTCAAGGGACAGCGTCCCTTGTGGGGTTTGGGGCAACGCCCCAACAGTTCCACGGGCGACCAGTATGCCAAACGCGCTCAACAAAGGTGCAGGCAGCGAAGCGTCCCTGCCAGTAACTTTGCGCGTCCGCAGACGCGCCCCCAAGCTGCTCTTCCCCCAAGATTCCGTGAAGAACCGTTTTTTCGTTTTCCTTTTCCGCTCAATGTCGCGAATTCCGCCCATCGCGCACTTTTTCGTCAAAAGTTAGTTTTCACTAACTTTTCCACTTGACAAACCGCCTGTTATCCTGTAAAATATCCGTGTTAGCCAAAACTAACACGCAGGAGGACACCATCATGCTGGAACGCGCGCTGATTGACCACGGCTCCCCGACGCTGGCGAATATGAAGGTCGGCAGCCTGTTCACCTCGTCCTGCGCGGATGCGACGGGCTTTCGCGCGGAGTTCCGGCGTGTGCAGGCAGCGCTTGAATCGCGCGGCGTGTCGCTGACCATCCTGCGAGTGCAGCAGGAGCGCGCGCTGGTGTACGTCTATCGGCAGGAGGCGCTCGCGGCGCTGCTTGCACAGGCGGATGTTCAGGCGTTCCTGCGGGCAATGGGCTACGGGGACACATCCCCCGATGGCGCATTGGCGTTCCTGCGGCAGCGCTTGGCGGAATCGCCCTGCTTCCCGCACGAAATCGGCGTCTTCCTCGGCTATCCCCTCAGCGACGTCATCGCGTTCATGCGCGACGGCGGGCGCGGCTGCCGATGCAGCGGATGCTGGAAGGCATACACGAACGAGTGCGAAGCAATGCGCGTTTTCCAGCGCTACAAGGCGTGCCGCGCGGCATACCAGACGCTTTTCCGCGCTGGGTGGCCGCTTGAACGGCTGACCGTCCGCGCATAATTTCCTATTTTCTGCATCCGCCTGAGCCATCTGCTCATCCTCGCTTGAAAATAGGACGACATTGAAAGGAAGTTTTTCTCATGAGCAAGATTGCAGTCATTTACTGGTCGGGCACGGGCAACACGCAGCAGATGGCGGAGGCCATTGCGAATCAGGCGCACGCGGATCTCTTCACTGCGAGCAAGTTCTCCCCCGAAAAAGCGGCGAACTACGATGCGTTCGCTTTCGGATGCAGCGCGATGGGCGCGGAGCAGCTGGAAGAGGACGAGTTCGAGCCGATGTTCACGGGCTGTGAGTCCGCCCTGTCCGGCAAGAAGCTCGCGCTGTTCGGCTCCTATGGCTGGGGCGACGGCGAATGGATGCGCACCTGGGAGGACACCTGCCGTTCCGACGGCGCGGTGCTCGCCTGTGAGAGCGTCATCTGCTGCGAAGCGCCGGAAGACGACGCGCTTGCGCAGTGCAAGAAGCTGGGTGCTACGCTGGCCGGCTGATCCCGGGTGTAACGGGCGGGATCGCAAAAGAGTGGCCTTCGGCAATTCCTGTCGGAGCCCCGTGCGGCACTGCCTGATAGATCGACCACGCCAGAGCACAAATAGATCGTAATCAGCAAAAATCACCTCCTGAAAATGGGACACGTCCCGAAAAAAAGCTGTGGGCCGCCTGACGAACGGTCCACAGTTTTTGTTTCGGGGCTTCCTCGTTTTTTTGATGATTCAATTTGACAGGGTACTGTTCTCAGCTCATTCCGCTTCCATGGCGGCGCTGACCTCGCGGCGGTAGCGCAGCGTGACGACGGAGAACAGAATGCCGGAGACGGCGCTGAAGAGCAGGGAGAACATATGCAGCAGAACACTGCCGTTCAGATAGCCGAACATGCCGTAGAGCTGGAGGGCGATGTCGTAGTCCAGATACGGCGCGCCCCAGTACATAGCAAGACCGATGATCTGCATGGCGGCCTCTGCCATGACGATGACGGCGAGGAGCATCGGCGGGAGCGTTGTGGCGCGGGCTTTGACAGCTGCCTCATTTGCGGAGTTCAGTGCGGCGATGATGCAGCCCTGCAGGACAATGGTCAGCGCACAGCCGCCGGCCATGACAAAGACGACGTATTCTTCGCCGGCAAAGTGGAAGCTGAAGAAATCCTCGGCGCTGTAAAACAGCAGATAGATCAGCAGGAACGTCAGCTCAAGTGCCTCGAAGATGATGCGGAAGACGGCCGCCGTGCGCAGGCAATTCAGCCCGCCGGTCGAGATCTGCGCGCCGCGGCTTCTGCAGGCCCCTGCAGCAGACCACACGCCGATGACGGTCAGCAGCTCCGGCAGCCAGAAGGCAGCCTGCAGGAACTGCATCAGGCCGCTCGGGCTTGCGTCGATGGCCGCCCAGACGCTCTCGATGCCGCCGGAAATACCCAGCAGCAGGTCCAGCAGGTGCAGCACCGCGACGGCGGTCAGGGCAATGGCGGCAAACAGGTAGGACAGCGACCGGCCGCAGCCCGTCAGGGCATGGGTATAGGCCGTCGGATGGGCAGGCACAAGCTGCACGGGCGCCGGGCGGACCTGCTGCACGATAACCGGGACCGGCTGTGTGCTCTGCATGGGCTGCTGCGCAGGCATCGCCGCGCCGCAGGTAGAGCAGAAACGGGCGGAGGTGTCGTTCGGCGCTCCGCATTTCGGACAAAACATGGAAAATCCCTCTCGATTCGATTCTGCCTTCAGTATAACGGAACGGCTGTGCCTTGTCAATGCACGCGGTACAAGAATGCTTTTCTGCTTGCATAAATGGACACAATCCGGTATAATAGTCCTACTCAAAGCAAATGGGGGATAGCCAATGGCAAAGCTCTACTTTAAATACGGCTCGATGGGCTCGTCCAAGACGGCGCAGGCGCTCATTACCAAGTATAACTACGAGGAAAACGGCATGCACGTCTGGCTGATCAAGCCCGCGGCCGACGAGCGCGACGGCGCGATCATTCTGCGCAGCCGTGTCGGTCTGGAGGCCCCTGCCGAGGTCGTTCCGCCGCACAGCGACATTTACGAGCTCTACCGCAGCCGCGAGAAGACGGATGTCATCATCGTCGACGAGTGCCAGTTCCTGACACCTGCGCAGATCGATCAGCTCCGCGATATCGTGGATGTGGAGAACATCCCGGTGCTGTGCTTCGGCCTGCGCACGGATTTCCAGTGCAAGCTGTTTGACGGCAGCCGCAGGCTGTTCGAGGTGGCGGACACCATCACGGAGATCAAGGCCATCTGCGACTGCGGGGCCAAGGCCACGGTCAATGCCCGGCTGGACAGCGAGGGCTGCATCGTCACCGAGGGCGCTCAGCTCCTGCTCGGCGGCAACGACCGCTACCTTGCCATGTGCCACAAGTGCTGGATCCGCAACATCCGCGAGCACCGCAAAGTAAAGAACCGCTGAATTTTGAAAGGAGATCCTGTTATGAATTATCCGACTCCCCATATCAACGCCACGCCCGACGATTTTGGTCAGACTGTCCTGATGCCGGGCGATCCGCTCCGCTCGAAGTACATCGCCGAGCATTTCCTGGAGAACGCCCGCCTCGTGAACAACGTCCGCGGCGTGCAGGGCTACACGGGCACCTATCACGGTGTGAAGGTCTCCGTCATGGCCTCCGGCATGGGCATCCCGTCCATCGGCATCTATTCCTATGAGCTCTACAACGCCTTCGGCGTGCAGAACATCATGCGCATCGGCTCGGCCGGTTCCATCAACCCCGATATCCACGTCCGCGACATCGTCATCGCGCAGGGCGCCTGCACCGATTCGAACTTCCTGCACCAGTATCACATCGACGGCACGTTCGCACCCATTGCCTCCTATGAGATGCTGCGCCGCGCCGTTGCGTCCTGCGAACAGGTCGGCGCGACGTATCACGTCGGCAACGTCCTGTCAACAGATAACTTCTATAACGACGACGAGGGCATGCCCGAGGTCCTGCAGACCGTTCCCGCCTGGATCAAGATGGGCGTCATGGCCTGCGAGATGGAGGCTGCCGGCCTGTATATGACTGCCGCCCGCTGGAAGAAGAACGCCCTGTGCATCTGCACGATCTCCGATCACATGCTCACGGGCGAGGCCCTGCCCGCCGAGGAGCGCCAGACGTCCTTCACGCAGATGATGGAGGTCGCGCTCGAAACGGCCGTCAAACTGGAAAAGTAATCTAAAAAATTCGGAAGCGTAAAACAACGCTTCCGAATTTTGACCCCTTATTTTCTTTCTCTTCTCAAATTTCTATCACGACAAAAAGGAGCAAATACCAAAATGAAGCGCATTTTTCTGATCGTTCTGGATTCCTGCGGCGCGGGTGAGATGCCCGATGCCGCAAAGTTCGGTGATTTCGGCGTGAACACGCTCAAGAGCTGTTCCACGTCCAGCAAGCTGCACATCCCCACGATGGTGCACTGCGGCCTCGGCAACATCGAGGGCCTGTCCTTCCTCGGCACGGATCCCGCGCAGACGGGCGCCTGCGCCCGCATGGCAGAGGCCTCCATGGGCAAGGACACCACGATCGGCCACTGGGAGATCGCGGGCGTCGTTTCCCCGAATCCGCTGCCCACCTATCCCAACGGCTTCCCCGAGGAAGTGCTCAAGCCCTTCCGCGAGGCGACGGGCCGCGGCGTTCTGGCGAACGCTCCCTGGTCCGGCACCGAGGTCATCGCAAAGTACGGCGCGGAGCATATGCGCACGGGAGACCTCATCGTTTATACGTCCGCAGACTCCGTGTTCCAGATCGCCGCGCACGAGGACATCGTCCCTCTGGAGCAGCTGTATGAATACTGCCGCATCGCCCGTAAGATCCTCGTCGGAAAGCATGGCGTCGGCCGCGTCATCGCCCGTCCGTTCATCGGCAACGAGAAGGACGGCTTCACCCGCACGTCCAACCGCCACGACTTTTCGCTCGAGCCGCCCGCGGAGACCATGCTTGACGCCATCAAGGCCGCCGGTCAGGATGTCCTTGCCGTCGGCAAGATCCACGATATCTTCGCAGGCCGCGGCCTGACGGACTATGTCTACACGAAGGGCAACACCGACGGCCTCGCCAAGACCATGGACTACTTCAAGCGCGATTTCCAGGGCCTGTGCTTTGTGAATCTCGTTGATTTCGATATGCTCTACGGCCATCGCCGCAACATCGACGGCTATGCCGCAGCTCTGACGGAATTCGACGGCTGGCTGGCGGAGCTTTTGCCGCAGCTCGGCGACGAGGACCTCGTTATGATCACGGCCGACCACGGCTGCGACCCCGCCTACACCCGCACGACGGACCATACCCGCGAGTATGTGCCGCTGCTGATGGCGGGCAAGCACCTGCGCCCTGTGAATCTCGGCACGCGCAAGTCGTTTGCGGACATTGCCGCGACCGTGACGGAGCTGCTCGGTGTTCCGTATCAGACGCCCGGCACGAGCTTTGCCACCGAGATTCTGTAATTTCTGAAAGGGGAGATCGCCATGACACCGGAAAAACTGCTGGAGCTTGCGCATGAGGCCCGCGAGCGCGCCTATGCGCCGTATTCCCATTATGCTGTCGGCGCTGCACTGCTGACGAAGGACGGCCGTGTCTATCAGGGCTGCAACATTGAAAATGCCAGCTTCTCCGCCACAAACTGCGCGGAGCGCACGGCCTTTTTCAAGGCGGTGTACGACGGCTGCTATGACTTTGCCGCCATTGCCGTGGTCGGCGGTCCTGCCGGGAAGCCTGTGCAGGCTCAAGACGAGCCGAGCGGCCCGTGCGGTGTGTGCCGTCAGGTCATGCAGGAATTCTGCGGCCCGGACTTCGAGATCCATATGCAGAAGGCCGGCGGCGGTGTGTTCACCGTAAAACTGCCCGAATTGCTGCCGTTCGGCTTTACAAAAGACAGTATGGAGGCCTAATTTTTGGCGCTTTTCACAAAAATTTTGCAGTGTCTTGATTTTTGTACCAATTTGTGTAATAATTGCTTACGGCCTTGAGCCAAAATAAATGGAGGTTAAGAAAATGAAGAAACTCTTAGCAATGCTCCTTGTCCTTGCTATGATCTCCTGCCTGTTCGTGGCCTGTGCCAACAACGACAGCGAGACCGACGCTCCCACTGCTGCTCCCACGGAAGATACCAACACCGATGAGAGCAAGGACGACAACAACGATGCGACCGAGCCCGATGACAACAACGGCGACGTCAAGATCGCGATGATCACCGACTACGGCGACATCACCGACCAGTCCTTCAACCAGACCACCTATGAGGCTTGCCAGAAGTTTGCCGGCGACAACGGCTATGACTTCAAGTACTACAAGCCCACCGACAACTCCACTGCCGGCCGTGTTGCTTCCACCGAGCTGGCCATCGCTGACGGCTACAACGTCATCGTGATGCCGGGCTATGCCTTCGGCGGCACCATCGTTGAGGTCGCTCCGCAGTACCCCGATGTGAAGTTCATCGCGCTGGACGTCGCCAAGGGCGATCTGCTCGAGGCTGCTGTTGCCAACGCCGGTGAGACCTACGACTACAACCCCGACAACTGGAACCTCGCTGACTACGCTGACCTGAGCAACGTTTACTGCGCTGTTTATCAGGAAGAGCTCAGCGGCTACATGGCCGGTTACGCTGCTGTCTGCCTCGGCTACACCAAGCTTGGCTTCCTCGGCGGCATGGCTGTTCCTGCTGTTATCCGCTTCGGCTACGGCTTCGTGCAGGGCGTTGACGCCGCTGCTGCTGCCAAGGGTGTTGAGGGCGTTGAGGTCAACTACATCTACGGCGGCCAGTTCTACGGCGACGGCGACATCACCGCTGTTATGGACACCTGGTATTCCAACGGCACTCAGCTGGTCTTCGCTTGCGGCGGCGGCATCTTCACCTCTGCTGCTGAGGCTGCTCAGAAGGTCAACGGCAAGGTTATCGGCGTCGACACCGACCAGTCCGCTATCATCGACGGCGGCTACGGCGAAGGCATGACCGTTACCTCCGCTATGAAGGGCCTTGCTCCCACCACCATCGACACCCTGACCGATGTCATTGTCAATGGCAACTGGGCCAACTACGCCGGCAAGATCGAGACCCTCGGCCTCGTCTCTGACACCGATCCTTCCGCGAACTATGTCCAGCTCCCGCTCGAGACCACGCAGTGGGCAGACGGCAAGTTCACCGTTGAGGATTACACCGCTCTCGTCGCTGATATGTTCAACGGCAAGGTGAAGGTCTCCAACGACACCACTGTCGAGCCGACCGTCTCCAACATCTCCGTGAACTACCTCGGCAACATCAAGGGCTAATTCCCCATAAGGAACCGCAAAAGGACGGGCTTCGGCCCGTCCTTTTTGTATGCCGACGCGTTCGGACAACGAAAGCTGCTCAGCCGAAAACCGGGCCGACCTATTACAAAGTCAGCCCGGCTATTTTCTTGCTTATCTTATTTTACTGCCCGCAGAACTGCAATATTGCGCTGTCCTATTACGGCGTACATTCTCTGGATGTTTTCGCTTAGAGAAGCGCCCTTCCAGAAGACGCTGGAGCTGCCGCCGACGAACATCGTCGCCCCGGCCTGCCGCATTTTCTCCGCATTTTCAAAGCTGACGTTTCCGTCTACCTCGATCTCCAGATCCGGGTAGCCGTTTTCGTCCAGAAATGCGCGCAGATCGCGCAGCTTCTGCAGCATGGCCGGAACGAGCTGCTGACCGGCAAAGCCGGGAACGACCGTCATGACCAGCACGCCTGCCAGATCGGGCAGCAGATAGCGGATCACATCATACGGCGTCGCAGGATTGATCGCGAGCATCGGCTTCCCGCCCAGCGCGGCGATCGCACCGATCGTGCGATGGATGTGCGGCGTGCTCTCCCAGTGCACCGAGACATACTCGCCCGGCTGGATCGCAAAGCATGAGAGCTTCGTATCGGGCCGCGAGATCATCAGATGAATGTCCAGCGGGATCGGCGTCAGCTTGCGCAGCTGCCTGCAGAAATCCGTGCCCAGCGCATAGTTCGGCACGAATTCTCCATCCATGATATCGACATGCAGGGCGTCGATGCCGCACTGTTCGAAAACCTCCAGCGTCTGCGCCATGCGGGAAAAGTCAACACACATCAGCGAGGGTAAAAGCTTGGGCGTGTTCATCGTTGCGATCTCCTCTTTGTTTCGGACTTCGGGATAGGTGCTTTGACAGGTCAGCCGTTATCTGTGCCGGAAATCAGCGCCGTGACCTCGGCCTCCGTCGGGATCGAGGTCAGCGCGCCCCGCCGCGATACCGTGATTGCTGCGGCGGCGTTGGCAAACGCGATGCTGCGCTGTTCAAGAAAAGGGTGAAGCATGCGCTGAGCGGCGGACGGCTGTAAAAAATAGTTCGACATATCCGGGACGGGCTTTGGCCCGTCCTTTTTCGATCCGTCAAAATGCTGCAAAATACATGCTTACGCCCGGGATAAAATACTACTTTTGGTCGAAATGCATAAAAAAATGAAAAAGTTGGCTGCGGGAGCTTTTTGTGTTTGAAATCAAACATGGAATTGATTATAATAGAATCTGAAACCATAAGAGAGGGAGGCAATCGGTTTGGGTAACGAACAGTATGCAATCGAAATGCTGAATATCACCAAGCGGTTCCCCGGTATCATTGCAAACGACAACATCACGCTCCAGCTTCGCCATGGCGAGATCCATGCGCTCCTCGGCGAAAACGGCGCGGGCAAGTCCACGCTGATGAGCGTCCTGTTCGGCCTGTATCAGGCGGAAGAGGGCATTATCAAGAAGGATGGCGTGGAAGTCAAGATCAATGATCCGAACGATGCCAATGCACTGGGCATTGGCATGGTGCATCAGCACTTTAAGCTCGTGGAGTGTTTCACGGTGCTTGAAAACATCATCCTCGGCGTGGAGCCGAACAAGGTGGGCTTCCTGCAGAAGGATCAGGCCCGGGAAAAGGTCATGAAGCTCTCTGAGCAGTATGGCCTGCACGTCGACCCCGATGCTCTCATCGAGGACATCACCGTCGGCATGCAGCAGCGCACGGAGATCCTCAAGATGCTCTACCGCGACAATGAGATCCTGATCTTCGATGAGCCGACTGCAGTTTTGACGCCGCAGGAGATCGATGAACTCATGGACATCATGCGCGGCCTGGCAAAGGAAGGCAAGTCCATCCTCTTCATCTCCCACAAGCTCAACGAGATCATGGCCGTGGCGGACCGCTGCACCGTCCTGCGCAAGGGCAAGTACATCGGCACCGTGGACATCAAGAACACGACGAAGGAAGAGCTTTCCCGCATGATGGTCGGCCGCGACGTGGAATTTGCCGTCCACAAGGAGCCTGCCAAGCCCGGCAAGCCCATCCTTGAGGTCAAGGGCCTCACGGTTGCTTCGAAGCTCCACCACAACAACGCCGTCAAGCAGGTCTCGTTCAACGTGCGCGAGGGCGAGATCGTCTGTATCGCCGGCATCGACGGAAACGGCCAGACGGAGCTCGTCTACGGCCTGACCGGCCTCGAACCTGTGAAAGAGGGCACGGTCACGCTGTGCGGTCAGGATATCACGAATATGCAGATCCGCAAGCGTTCCATCCTCGGCATGAGCCACATCCCGGAGGATCGCCATAAGCACGGCCTCGTGCTGGACTATACGCTCGAGGACAACCTCGTGCTGCAGCGCTACTTTGAGCCGCAGTTCGTTAATGGTGCGGGCTTCCTGAAGCGCAAGAACATCCGCACCTATGCCGAGCACCTCATCGACCAGTATGACGTCCGCTCCGGTCAGGGCCCCATCACACTGGCGCGCGCCATGTCCGGCGGCAACCAGCAGAAAGCGATCATCGCCCGCGAGATCGATAAGGACCCGCAGCTGCTCATCGCCGTGCAGCCGACCCGCGGCCTCGACGTCGGCGCCATTGAGTACATCCACAGGCAGATCGTCGCTCAGCGCGACAAGAACAAGGCCGTTCTCCTCGTCTCGCTGGAGCTGGACGAGGTCATGAGCCTCTCCGACCGCATCCTCGTCATGTACGAGGGCGAGATCGTCGGCGAGCTCGATCCGAAGAAAACGACTGTTGAAGAGCTCGGCCTCTATATGGCCGGTGCAAAGAGGGAGGTGCACGGGGCATGAAAAAGCGCAAGTCTCTGCTGCGCAGCGACAGCTTCCAGACCCTTCTGACCTCTCTGCTGTGCATCATTCTCGGCGTGGCCATCGGCTATGTCGTCCTGCTCATCATCAACCCCGCGGGCGCATGGAAGTCCATGTCCGCCCTGCTGAAGAATTTCTTCCATTATCCGGCGGGCAAGCTGCGCATGAAGTATTTCGGCCAGACGCTCGTCCGCACGGCGCCGCTGCTGATGTGTGCGCTGTCCATCCTGTTCGCCTATAAGGTCGGCATGTTCAACATCGGCGCGGCCGGTCAGTATGTCGCGGGCGCATGCGTCGGCCTTTATGCCGCGATCGCCTGGCAGCTGCCGTGGTACCTGTGCCTGCTGCTGGCTATTGCTGCCGGCGCGCTCCTCGGTGCCATTTCCGGTGCGCTGCGTACCTACTGCAATGTCAACGTTGTCATCTCCGGCATCATGCTCAACTGGATCGCCCTGTATCTGACGAACCTGATCCTGACAACGGTCAAGCACCCGAACAGCCCCTATACGAAGTCCCTGACGGCGGCTAACCCCTCGGCTCTCATTCCGAGCCTCGGCCTGAGCAAGCTGTTTGCAGGCGAGAAGACCGTGACCATTGCCATCCCGCTTGCTATCCTCATGGCGGTCCTCGTTTGGGTCATCCTGAACAAGACGAAGTTCGGCTATGAGCTGAAGGCGACCGGCTTCAACTTCAACGCTGCGAAGTACTGCGGCATGAAGGAAAACCGCAACGTCATCCTCACGATGGTCATCGCGGGCGGTCTTGCCGGTATGGGCGCAGGCCTGTACTATCTGACCGGCATCGAGGATTGGGAGACGACGATCTCCTCCGTTCCGGGCATGGGCTTCAACGGCATCGCCGTTGCCTTCCTCGGTGGTCTGAGCCCCTTCGGCTCCATTCTCGCCTCGTTCTTCATCCAGCATATCACGACCGGCGGCGGCAATGTCGACCTGACGGTCTATTCTCCGCAGATCTCCAGCCTGATCTCCAGCCTCATCATCTTCCTGTGCGCGTTCAGCGGCTTCCTGAAGGAGCGCCTGCAGGCCTCGCTGCGGAAGGGCGATGAGCGCCGTGCCGCGCGCGCCAAGCTTGCGGAAGAACAGAAAGGAGGTGCGCAGAAATGACACTGCTGATCCAGTATACGATCATTTTTGCCTCGGTCCTGCTTCTCGTCGCCCTGGGCGGCTGCTTCTCGGAGCGTTCCGGCGTCATCAACATCGGCCTTGAGGGCATCATGGTCATCGGCGCACTCGGCGGCGCACTTGTCATGAAATTCCTGCCGGTCTCCGTCGGCGCACCGGTCATGGTCCTGACGGTCATCCTCGCCAGCGCTGCGGCGGGCCTGCTGTACTCGCTGCTGCTTGCCATCGCCTCGATCACGTTCCGCGCGGACCAGACCATCACCGGCACGGCCATGAACCTGCTGGCAACGGCTGCTGCGACTGTCGCGGTCAAGGCTATGAACACGTCGATGTCCGGTGGCAACGACGTTTCCTCCGATATCTCCTACATCGAGCCGAAGAAGCTCTTCATCCTGAACATCGGCAAATTCGAGTTCAACTGGTTCATGCTGGTTGCCGTCATTGCACTGATCGTCTCGTTCGTTGTGCTGTATAAGACGCGCTTCGGCCTGCGCCTGCGTGCCTGCGGCGAACATCCGCAGGCGGCGGACTCCGTCGGCATCAACGTCTACAAGATGCGTTATGCCGGTGTCATGATCTCCGGCGTGCTCGGCGGCCTCGGCGGCATCGCTTTCATCACGGCCGGCGTCAGTGTCTGGAAGTTTGAATACGGCGTCGCGGGCTTCGGCTTCCTGGCCCTCGCCGTCATGATCTTCGGCGGCTGGAGTCCGGTGAAGATCGCACTGGCTGCGATCCTGTTCGGCTTCTTCCGCGCTCTGGGCAATGTCTACTCCAGTTTTGACTTCCTGCTCAAGCTCAACATGCCCAGCGTCGTTTATAACATGCTGCCCTACCTCGTCTCCCTCATCGTTCTGGCCTTCACGTCCAAGAAGTCCAGAGCCCCGAAGGCTGAGGGCATCCCCTACGATAAGGGTCAGCGCTGAGTTCTGTTCAAACCGGTTCTCCTGCTCCCGCTTTCGGGGGCAGGAGAATCTCAGACTGTCAAAAAACCTGCCCAGCCGAAAGTTTCGGAGGGAGGAAAAGCGTGAAAGGAAACTGTCAGGGTGTCCTTTCGC
>OLPS01003306.1_pt1 | contig 12865 bp, 10 predicted proteins | sample 1673071 | NCBI WGS metagenome assembly OLPS01 (sample SAMEA3136752, study PRJEB25190) | human gut metagenome | reverse complement strand
GCACCTGGCTGCACCTGTGGGAGGATGTGGGCGGCACCTCTCAGATGTGGACCGTGGAGCCCACCCCCGCCGGCACCGTCCGTCTGCGCTCTTCCTGGGCCAGCGGCAAGTGCATCGATACCGTGGGCATGGGTGCCAACGATGGTGCCATCCTGCAGATCTGGCAGGAGGCCGCAGGCGATGACCAGCTGTGGACTATTTCCGAGGTGAAGGACCGCGCAAAGCGTGCCCCTGCCAAGAAGGCAGAGGAGCCCGTTGTAGAGGCTGCACCTGTGGTCGAGAGCGCTCCTGCAGAGGAGGCAAAGCCGGAGGTCAAGGAAGAGCCCGTTGTGGTGGAAAAGCCCGTGGAGGAGCCTGCAAAGGCTGAGGAAAAGCCCGCTGAGCCTGTTAAGGCCGAAGAGGTGAAGGCGGAGCCTGTCAAGGCAGCTGCTCCCGCTGCCAAGGCTCCCGCAAAGAAGCCCGCCGCCAAAAAGACCAGCCGCGCCGCCCGCAAAAAGGCCGCTGCCGCTAAAAAGTAAGTAATACAAGCAAAAAGCAGCTGCATTCCGTAAAAACGCGGAGTGCAGCTGCTTTTTTGTTGCGATCTTACAGGCCTCTCCTACGAGGAGAACTGGAACGAAACGCCTGAGAAGGTCAGACGTGCATCATGCCGCGCTGTGCATGGATGCGGAATTTGAGTGCGGCGGCGATAAAGCCCTTGAACAGGGGATGAGCGCGGTTGGGGCGGCTCTTGAACTCGGGGTGGAACTGTGCACCCAGATGGAAGTCACGGCCGGGCAGCTCCACGGTCTCCACCAGACGGCCGTCAGGGCTGGTGCCGGAAATGACCAGTCCGGCATCCTCCATTTCCTGACGGAACTCGTTGTTGAACTCGTAGCGGTGGCGGTGACGCTCCCAGATCTCAGCCTCGCCGTAGCACTCGGCCATCTTGGTGCCGGGCTTGACGGTGCAGGGGTACTTGCCCAGACGCATGGTGCCGCCCTTGGGGATGTTGCCCTGCTGGTCGGCCATGAGGGCGATGACGTTGTGCTTGCCGTCCGGGGTGAACTCGCTGGAATTGGCGTCGGCGTAGCCCAGCACGCCCCGGGCAAACTCCATCACCATGATCTGCATGCCCAGGCAGATGCCAAAGTAGGGCACGTTGTTCTCGCGGGCGTACTGGGCGGCCTGGATCATGCCCTCGATGCCGCGGTCGCCGAAGCCGCCGGGCACGATGATGCCGTCCACATCCGCAAAGATCTCCTTGCAGGCGTTCTGGTCGGTCAGGTCCTCGCTTTCCACCCACTTGATCTCCACCTGGCTGTCATTCTCGAAGCCTGCGTGGTACAGGCTCTCCATCACAGAGAGATAGGCGTCGTGGAGCTTGACATACTTGCCCACCAGCGCGATGGTGCAGGTCTTGCTGCGGGTGGCGATGCGGCTCACCACCTGCTTCCACTCGGTCAGGTCGGCGGGGGGCACGTCCAGCTGGAGCTTTTCCACCACCACGTCGTCCAGACCGTTGGTGTGCAGCATCAGCGGGCACTGGTACAGGCTGGGCATGGTCAGGTTCTCGATGACACACTCCGGCTTGACGTTGCAGAAGGTGCTGATCTTGCGGCGGATGTCGGTGCCCACGCTGCCGTCGGCGCGCAGGATGATGATGTCCGGGTTGACGCCCATGCCCTGCAGCTCCTTGACCGAGTGCTGGGCAGGCTTGGACTTGTACTCGTTGGAGCCGGAGATGTAGGGCACCAGCACCACATGGATGAAGCAGCAGTTGTCGCGGCCCTGCTCCAGGCCCACCTGCCGGATGGCCTCCAGGAAGGGCTGGCTCTCGATGTCGCCGGTGGTGCCGCCGATCTCGGTAATGACCACATCGGCCCCGGTGGAGGAAGCCATGTTGTAGATGTAACTCTTGATCTCGTTGGTGATGTGGGGGATGATCTGGACGGTCTGGCCCAGATAGGCACCCTGACGCTCCTTGTTCAGCACGTTCCAGTACACCTTGCCGGTGGTCAGGTTGGAGTACTTGTTCAGGTTCTCGTCGATGAAGCGCTCGTAGTGGCCCAGGTCCAGGTCGGTCTCGGTGCCGTCGTCGGTGACGAACACCTCACCGTGCTGCAGGGGGCTCATGGTGCCGGGGTCCACGTTGACGTAGGGGTCCAGCTTCTGGCTGGCCACCTTCAGGCCGCGGCACTTGAGCAGGCGGCCCAGCGAGGCGGCGGTGATGCCCTTGCCCAGGCCGGACACGACACCGCCGGTGACGAAGATATACTTGGTTTGCTTTTCTGCCATAAATAGGTTTCCTCCTCTATATGATTCCAGACGAAATAAGATTCAGAATACGTTTTCCCAATCCAGTATTATACACCCACATCCTCATAAGAATCAAGGATTTCCTGCGCGATCTCGGTGCGGTCGCGGCGGGTGTCCATGGCCAGCTTTTCAATGCGGCGGTGGGCCTCGGCCTCGGTGAGGTGCGCGTGCTCCACCAGGCAGCACTTGGCCCGGCTCACCAGACGGATCTGGGAAATTTTGTCCTGCAGGCGGGCGTTCTCCTGCCGCAGGCGCTGCAGGCGGTGGTTGCTGGCGGCGGCCATGTGCATGGCCTGCACAAATAAGGTGTTGCTGAAGGGCTTGCTCAGCAGCAGCACCCCCTGCTCGTTCAGGGGGGCCAGCAGCTGTTCGGCCTGTGCGGCCTTGACCAGAAACACCACGCCCGCGTCGGTGCTGGCCACGGCATCCATGCACAGCTCGTGCCCGAACTCGTCGGGCAGGGGGGCGTTGACCACGATCAGGTCAAAGTCGGCGTCCGGCATCCTGCGCCGGGCCTCGGCCCCGCTGGGCAGGATCACCGGCCGGGCATAGCCCATCTCGGCCAGCCGGGCGGCGATGTACTCGTTGGAGCTGGCACCGGCGCTTACAATGAGTGCGCGTCCCATACGTTCCGCTCCTTTCTCCTACGCATGTTCCTGCAGGGGTCAGATGGCGTTGAAGTAGTGGATGCGCTCGTACTCCGCCGGGTCGGCGGCGGCGCGCAGGGCCTCGCACCGGGCACGCTCCTCGGCAAAGTAGCGGCGGCTCAGCTCCTCCGGCAGCACCTTGTGCAAAAAGTCGCTTTCCTCGGCGATGGCCACGGCCTCTTCCAGCGTGGCGGGCAGCATTTCCAGCCCAAGGCCCTCGGCCTCGCCGGGGCGGAACAGGTTCTTGTTGACCGGCGGCTGCAGCACCATGCGGTGTTCGATGCCGTCCAGACCGGCGGCCAGCACCAGACCGATGGCCAGATACGGGTTGCAGGCGGGGTCCGGGCTGCGCAGCTCCATGCGGCAGTTGTCGCCCTTCACCTGGGGGATGCGCACCAGCTGGCTGCGGTTCTGGCGGCTCCAGCTCACATAGCGGGGGGCCTCGTCACAGCCAAAGCGCTGGTAGCTGTTGGGCAGGGGATTGGTGAACACGGTCAGCTCCCGGCTGTGGGCCAGCACGCCCGCCATAAAGCTGCCTGCGATGCTGTCCGGGGCAATGTCGCCCTCAAACAGGTTCTTGCCATCCAGGTACAGCGACAGGTTGATGTGCAGCCCGCTGCCCGCCTGGTCCGGCAGGGGCTTGGGCAGGAAACTGGCGTGGATGCCGCTGCGCATGGCAATGGCCCGCACGATCTGCTTGAACATCATCACGTTGTCGGCGGTCTTGAGGGGGCCTGCATGGTGGCAGTCGATCTCGTTCTGGCCGTGGCCGCTCTCGTGGTGGCTGTGCTGGGGGGCCAGCCCCATCTGCTCCATGGTCAGGCAGATGTCCCGGCGCAGGTTCTCGCCCGCGTCCAGCGGGGCCACGTCGAAGTAGCCGCCAAAGTCGATGGGGACGCGGGTGGGGCGGCCCCGGTCGTCGTTCTCAAACAGATAGAACTCGCACTCGGCACCCACGTTGCAGGTAAGGCCCAGCTTGCGGAAGCGGCGGTTCATCTCCCGCAGAAAGCCCCGGCAGTTGCCGCCAAAGGGGCCGCCGTCCGGCTTTTCCACGTCGCAGAAGAACTGCATCACCCGGCCCTCGGTGGGCCGCCAGGGCAGGATGGTCACGGTGGGCAGGTCGGGGCGCAATACAAGGTCGCTTTCCTCCACCTTCATGAAACCGGCAATGGAGCTGCCGTCGAAGCACACGCCGTCCTCCAGGGCCTTGGGCAGGTCGCTGGCCAGCACGGCGATGTTCTTCTGGGTGCCAAAGATATCGCAGAAGGCAAAGCGCACGAATTTGACGTTGTTGTCCTCCACGAAGTCCAGCACGTCCTGTTGGGTCGAATACCGCATAGGGGTCTCCTTTCAAATAAAACGCCCAAAGGCCTGCCCCCTTGCGGAAGCAGGTCTTCAGGCTGGTGTAAGAAATAGGAAAAGGAGAATGTCTCAATTGATGGTCCGCAGCCTACGGATGATGCTGTTTTACGCGATGCGATCAGACGTAGTAGAGCATCTTGCTGTAGCTGGGCAGGGGCCAGTAGTCCTCGCCGCACAGGGTCTCGGCGTCGTCGGCGGCGGCACGCAGGGTGTCCATGGCGGGCAGCACGTTGTCGTGGAAGGCAACGGCCTTCTCGCTCTCGGAGGGCAGAGCCTTGGCGGCGTCCACGGCATCCTGCAGGGTGTCGATGGCGTCGCTCATGGCGTCGGCGTCGGCGGACAGGCGGCCCAGGGTCTTGGTCTCACTGCGCACGCTGATGCTCTCGCTGACGGCCAGCTTGGAAGCGGCGGTGTTGGCCACTTCGCTCATGTAGGCGTTGACGGCGGGCAGCAGCTGCTTGCGGGCCATCTCCAGCATGGTCAGGGCCTCGATGTTGATGATCTTGGAGTAGTGCTCCAGCTCTACCTCGTAGCGGCTCTCCATCTCCACCTTGGTCAGCACCCCGAACTCTTCCATCAGGGCGATGTTCTTGGGGTCGATGAGGGCCGGCAGGGCAGCGGGGGTGTTCTTCTTGTTGGGCAGACCGCGGCGGGCTGCTTCTTCTTCCCACTCGGCAGAGTAGCCGTTGCCGTTGAAGATGACCCGGCGGTGGTCCCGGATGGTGCGCTTGACCAGGGCGATGGCGGCACTGGTAAAGTCCTCAGCACCTTCCAGCTCGTCGGCGTAGCCCTTCAGCTCCTTGGCCACAGCGGTGTTCAGGATGGTATCGCAGTCGCTGAGGTTCTGAGCAGAACCGGGCATCCGGAACTCGAACTTGTTGCCGGTGAAGGCGAAGGGGGAGGTGCGGTTGCGGTCGGTGGTGTCCTTGCTGAACTTGGGCAGCACGTCCACACCCAGGTCCATCTTCATCTTGACGGGGCCTGCGTAGGGAGAATCGGAGGCAATGGCGTCGATGACGGCCTCCAGCTCCTCGCCCACAAAGATGGAGATGATGGCCGGAGGTGCCTCGTTGGCACCCAGACGATGGTCGTTGCCGGGAGTGGCCACAGAGGTCCGCAGCAGGTCGGCGTACTCGTCCACAGCCTTGATGACGGCGGCCAGGAACACCAGGAACTGCAGGTTCTCCATGGGGGTGTCACCGGGATCCAGCAGGTTCTCCTCGGTGGTGGACAGGGACCAGTTGTTGTGCTTGCCGCTGCCGTTCACGCCTTCAAAGGGCTTTTCATGCTGCAGGCAGACCAGACCGTACTTGGGAGCGATCTTCTTCATCATCTCCATGGTCAGCAGGTTGTGGTCGATGGCCACATTGGTGGTGTCGTAGATGGGGGCCAGCTCATGCTGGCAGGGGGCTACCTCGTTGTGCTTGGTCTTGGCGGGCACGCCCAGCTTCCACAGCTCCTCGTCCAGTTCCTTCATGAACGCGGACACCTCGGGGCGGATGACGCCGAAGTAGTGCTCTTCCAGCTCCTGACCCTTGGCAGAGGGGGCACCAAACAGGGTGCGGCCGGTGAGGATCAGGTCCTGACGGGCCTCGTAGTCCTCTTTCTTGATCAGGAAGTACTCCTGCTCCGGGCCCACGGTGGTGGAAACGTAGTCCACATCCTTGCCGAACAGCTTCAGGATGCGGATAGCCTGGCCGGACAGGGCGTTCATGGAGCGCAGCAGGGGGGTCTTTTTGTCCAGTGCCTCGCCGGTGTAGCTGACAAAGGCGGTGGGGATGCACAGCACGTCATCCTTGACGAAGGCGTAGCTGGTGGGGTCCCATGCGGTGTAGCCGCGGGCCTCGCAGGTGGCGCGCAGGCCGCCGGAGGGGAAGGAGGAAGCGTCGGGCTCGCCGCGCACCAGCTCCTTGCCGGAGAACTCCATGATGGCGGTGCCGTCGCCCACGGGGGAGACGAAGCCGTCGTGCTTCTCACTGGTGATGCCGGTCAGCGGCTGGAACCAGTGGGTGTAGTGGGTGGCACCCAGCTCCATGGCCCAGCGCTTCATGACGCTGGCCACGACGTTGGCCACCTCGATGTCCAGCGGAGCACCCTTGTGCAGGGTGTTCTTGAGGCTCTTATAAGTAGCGCTCGGCAGGCGCTCCTTCATCACATGCTCGTTAAAGACCTTGCTGCCGTAGATCTCCATAACATTTGCTGCCATAAATCCTACTCCTTACTTGATCTTATGTTTCCCAGCTCCCGCCCCGGAGCTGCCGGAAAGCGGGCCCCAAAGCACGAAAGACTTCTTAACAAAAACGGCGCTGCGAGTCAGGAGGTGACCCACAGCGCCGTTGCTGTCTATGGTTTGATTATAGCCCCGGCGGGTCAAAAAGGCAATTGACAAATCTGACGATTCTGCACAAACGCTCTCTGCGAATTTTGGCACAACTGAGCTTGGTATGACTTTTGAACGTCAGATCACCTGGAACAAAAAGAACTTCAGGTAGTTGGTCTCCGGCACGCCCCACAGGATGGGGTGGTCCGGGGCCTGCTGCTTCACCTCGATCTGCCGCAGCTGCCGGTGGGCGTCCTTCGCCGCTGCTTTCAGCATCTTGATGAACAGCTCCTCGGTGGCAAAGTGGGAGCAGCTGGCCGTGGCCAGATATCCGCCCCGGGGCAGCAGCTTCATGGCCCGGTAGTTGATCTCCTTGTACCCGCGCATGGCGTTGTCCACCGTGCGGCGTGCCTTGGTAAAGGCGGGCGGGTCCAGGATGATAAAGTCATAGGGGTGGCCCTCTTTTTCCAGCCGGGGCAGCAGCGCGAAGGTGTCCTCGCACAAAAAGTCCATGTTGTCAAGGCCGTTGCGCGCAGCATTGCGCTGGGCCATGGCAATGGCGTCGGCGCTGATGTCGGCAGCGGTGACCCGGGCGGCCCCGCCCTTGGCAGCGTTCAGCGCAAAGCTGCCGGTATGGGTGAAGCAGTCCAGCACCGTGTGGCCTGCTGCCAGCCGTGCCACGGCCCGGCGGTTGTACTTCTGGTCCAGGAAAAAGCCGGTTTTCTGGCCGTTCTCAAAGTCCACATGGTAGAACACGCCGTTCTCGCAGATCTCGGTCTGGGTGCTGGCGGGGTGGGTCTCGCCGGGCAGGTCGAACCAGCCCTTGTTCTGCTCCAGCCCTTCTTTGGCGCGCAGGGCCTCGTCGTTTCGCTCGTAGATGCCGGCAATGGTCTGGCCGTCGGCCCGCAGCACCTCGGCCAGCAGGGGGAACAGCACCGGCTTGAGCTTTTCCATGCCCACGCTGAGGGTCTGGGTGACCAGAATATCGTGGAAGCGGTCCACGGTCAGGCCGGGGAACTGGTCGGCCTCGCCAAAGATCACCCGGCAGGCGGTCAGGTCGGCGGGCTCCAGCACGGTCTTGCGGTAGGCCCAGGCGTACTCCACCCGGCGGCGCCAGAAAGCGGCGTCAAAGGTGTCGTTGGCGTTGCGGCTGATGAGCCGCACCCGGATCTTGCTGTGCAGCGACACGAAGCCGGTGCCCAGGTACGCCCCCTTGGGGCTGACCACATCGGCCAGGGTGCCGTTTTCGGGTTCGGTGTCCGGGGCGTGGAGGATGTCGTTCTCGTACACCCAGGGGTGGCCGCCCACCAGCAGGCCCTCGGCGTGTTTGTTGACGGTGTATACAGGATAAGCGCGTTCTTTCATGGAGATCTCCTTGGTTGCTCTTTTCAAATTCACCCCTTTATAATACCATAGATCCATGGTATTATAAATAAGAAATTTCCAAAAAAGACCGGAAAGAGGGGATCTGCAATGGAGATCGAACGCAAATGGATGGTGACCGGCTGGCCGGAGGGCCTGCCCATGGAGGAAGAATTTGCCATGCGGCAGGGCTACATCAGTGTGCGGCCCACGGTGCGCATCCGGGAGGAAGCCCTTGCGGGCGGCAGGACCGACTATGTGCTCTGCTTCAAGAGCGAGGGCGGCCTTGCCCGGGAGGAGATCGAGCGCAGCATCGACAAAGAACTGTTTGAGGAGTTGGAACACAAGATCATCGGCAAACCCCTCATCCCCAAGACCCGCCGCACCTACCGCCTGCCGGACGGCAGCGCGCTGGAAGTGAACCATGTGGACGCAGGCCGGCCCACCGCGTTCTGGTATGCGGAGGTGGAGTACCCCACCGTGGCCGCCGCCAACGCCTGGCAGCCTGCCGCCTGGGGCCTTGCCGATTACCTGAGCGACGAGGTGACCGGCCAGCCCGGCCAGAGCATGGGCGCTTACTGGCTGCAGACCCGCGGCTGACCCCTTACATTACAAGAGAGAAAGGATCGGATCGTTACGAAAAAGGCAAGATTCAAGCTGGAGCTTCAATACAACTCCCCGGTGATCCTCACCTTTTTTCTGCTGTCGCTTCTGGTGCTGTTCCTCGACGACTGGACCGGCGGCTGGACCACCATGCACCTGTTCTGCGTCTACCGCTCGTCGCTCAAGGACCCGCTGTTCTACATCCGGCTGTTCGGCCATGTGCTGGGCCACGCCGGGTGGGAGCACTTCCTGAACAACATGCTGCTGCTGCTGGTGGTGGGCCCGCCCATGGAGGAAAAATACGGCAGCAAGGCCCTGCTGGGCGGCATCGTGTTCACGGCGCTGGTCACCGGTGTGCTGCAATGCGTGCTGTTCCCCCGCACCGGGCTGTTGGGGGCGTCGGGCATCGTGTTCATGCTCATCATGCTGTCGTCGCTGGCGGGCTTTTCCGGCGGCATCCCGGTCACCATGCTGCTGGTAGCGGCGCTGTACTTCGGCCAGCAGGTGTACGACATCCTCCTCGTGCACGACAACGTGGCCAACTTCATGCACATCGTGGGCGGGCTGTGCGGCACGGCCTTCGGCTACTATTTCGCGCTGCCCCGCCGCAAACGCCGCCGGTGCTGACGCATCCAGCGAGGCCGCTTCTTCCGAGGCTGCTTCCAGCGAAGCCGCAGCACAGTAAACCGGAAAATGGTTCAAGGGCAGGCAGGGGCAAAACCTTTGCCTGCCCTTTTTGTGCGCCCGATTGCACCCGGGGCACGAATGTGCTATACTGAAAGAAAAAACGACAGGGAGGGACAACGCATGAAATTGACATCCGCAGGCGCAAATAAAATGATCAAAGCATGGAACGAAGACCTGGAGGGGCTGCTGAAAAAAGAAGAAGCGGAAAGCAGAACGACCTATGGAATCAATGAGGAACCGCTGCCCGCAAACTACGACTTTGCTCGGATGCAGCAGCAGATGGATGCGCTGAACCAGAAGATCGCTGTGCTGCGTCATGCAGTGAACGTGTTTAATACCACCACTATGTTGGAGGGATTTGGGTTTACCATCGACGAGGCACTGGTGCGCATGGCAATGCTGACAAAAAAGAAGCAGCGTCTGGCACAGATGAAGCAGGTGCCGTTGCTGGTGCGCACATCCCCCGGCTATGGCAGCAACACTCCGGAAATGACCTGCCGCAACTACGATGCAGAACAGGTGGAACAGGAATACCGCCGTGTCAGTGATCAGCTGACGGCTTTGCAGCTGACGCTGGACCGCGCCAATCTGCTTTTGGAATTTGAAGTGGAGCTGGAGGGGTGACCGTGATATTCCGGGGTGAATGCGTTTTTATTTGAATCTGGGAGAGCCATAAGGTTCTGGTACAAGGTTACAAATTTGGGTTGTTTTGTTATTTGATCAAGGTTATGGATGAGGTTAAGGCTTTGATAAAATGCAGCAATGCAATCGCGCATGCATCTAAAAGCCTCCGTATCGGCTTTTGTCGGTACGGGCGGGGAGGCACGGTTTCAGCCGCATCTAAGAGCAACAGGGCAGGAGAGGGCAGGGCCTTTCCTGCCTTTTTCGTTGCACCACCCGCCGGAACGTGCTATACTGGAACAAAAAACAACCAAGGTTGTACAAAAGCGAGGAAACGACCATGAAGCGGGCATATATCAATGGCATTCTGCTGGACGGCACCCAGCATATGGAGCCGCAGGCACACAAGGTGCTGCTGTGCGAGGACGGCGTCATCACCGCCGTTGCGGACGAGGGCACCGACCTGGACGGCTATGAGGTCATCGACCTCCACGGCGGCTATGCGATGCCGGGCCTCATCAACCTGCATGTGCATCTGGCCGGCAACGGCAAGCCCAGCGCAAAGCCGCGGGATAATGCGGCGCTGGTGCGTAAAATTCTGAGCAACGGCCTGACCCGTGCGGTGGCTTACCGCATGGTGTGCAGCTATGCAAAGCTGGAGCTGCTGGGCGGCGTGACCACCATCCGCACCGTGGGCGGCATCGCGGATTTTGACACCCGCTGCCGGGACGATGCCCAGGCCGGGAAGATCCTGGCCCCGCGCATTCTGGCCGCCAACGAGGGCATCTCGGTGCCGGGCGGCCACATGGCAGGCTCGGTGGCCGTGGCGGCCCACAACAACGGCGAGGCCCTGACCCAGCTCACCAAGGTCAGCACCCAGCGGGTGGACCTTGTCAAACTGATGATCACCGGCGGCGTGCTGGATGCCGCCGAAAAGGGCACCCCCGGCGAGCTGAAGATGCCGCCGGAGATGGTAAAGGCCGTGTGCGATCAGGCCCACGCCATGGGCTATCCCGTGGCGGCCCACACCGAATCGCCCGAAGGGGTGAAGGTGGCGCTGGAAAACGGCGTGGATTCCATCGAACATGGTGCAAAAATGGACGAAGAAACGGTAAAACTGTACAAGGAGCACGGCGCGTTCCTGTGCACCACCATTTCCCCGGCGCTGCCGTATGCGCTGTTTGACACGGCGGTGTCCGGTGCGTCGGAAAAAGACCAGTACAACGGCAGGATCGTGTTTGACGGCATCGTGGAAAGCGCCAAAACGGCGCTGGCCAACGGCATCCCGGTGGGCCTTGGCAACGACGTGGGCTGCCCTTACATCACCCAGTACGACTTCTGGCGGGAGCTGTGCTACTTCCACAAGTATTGCGGCGTGAGCAACCAGTTTGCCCTGTACACCGCCACCCTGCGCAACGCCCGGCTGGCCGGGGTAGGGGACGTGACCGGCTCGCTGGAAGTGGGCAAGAGCGAGGACCTCATCGTCACCCGTCAGAACCCGCTGGAGGACCTGCGGGCGCTGCAGCATCTGGAGCTGGTGGCCTGCCGGGGCCGCGTGGTGAAAAAGCCCGCGCCCAAGCGCAGCCAGACCGTGGACAAGCTGCTGGACCCCTATCTGGAATAAGAAGTTATCCTAGAAAGGCTCTCCCGCAAGGGGGAGCCTTTTTACATGCTCGCCATGACGGCCAGAATGCTCTGCCAGCTTTTGGTGCGGGCGCAGGTGGGGGCCGGGCGTGCCGGACGGCTCACCGGCGGGGTCTGGGGCTGCGTCTGCAGCTGGGCGGCAGCCGGTACGGCCGGGTGGAAGAACATCTCCACCGTGCCGCTCTGCCACTGTGCGGCCAGCTGGGCAGCCTCCGGGTCGGCCTGCAGGGTGCGGCGCTCGGCTCCGGCCAGGCTGTCGGCCAGCCAGTACAGGATGGCGGCCACCGGCAGGCAGGGGGCCTTGCTCAGGGTGCTGTAGCTCCAGTGGGCACCCCGGCCCACAAAGCTGTCCACCGTGATGACGGCCCCGGTGCGGGCGTCACGGGGCAAAGGCAGATCGCAGTCCGCGCCCGCCAGCGTTTCCAGCTCCTGCACCATGCGGTCGGTGCGGGCAGCGTCCAGCCGGTCCTCGCGGCAGCAGGCGTGGAAGTCGGTGTCCTCCAGCAGGCTCTCGGCCTTGGCGGGGAACTGCCCGGTGAGCTGGCCGCTCTCGTTGTGGCAGAGCATCCACCCCTTGCGGAACAGCTGGAAGTTCAGTCCTCTGCGGCCCATCGTGGAGTAACACACGGTGGCGCAGTGCTCCCCGGGCATCCGCCGGACTTCCAGGTAGGCATCGTTGCCGCAGAGATCCTGCAGGCGCACGGCGGCCAGAAGCTGCGCCCCCGGCAGACGGGATGACATGGCGTTGTGCATGGCGGTAAAGTAGCGGTTGGCATCCATGATACGTTCCTCCCTGAATGGTTCGACTGACAGCAAAGTGTTGTATTCAAAGGACTTCCAACGCGGGCCGCCGCCGTGCACTGCGGGGGACATCGCGTGTTCCTGTGGTTCGTCTGAACATAGTATAGCATAAACCACGACAAAAAACAACTAAAAGTTTGCAAAAACAACCGGATTTTTGCGAACACCCCGGAACTGCTCCAAAATACAACGCGACGGTTGGTTGTAAAATGCCCGAAGCGGTTGTGTGCCGGACAACAAAAAAGCCTTCCCCCAAAAGGGGAAGGCAATCTCTCAATCTCCCAGCTCCCGGATCTCGTTCTGGATCAGGCGGCCGGCGGCGCGGGCCAGCTGGTCCATGCCGCGGATGCGGGCCATATTTTTACCATAGATGCGGGCAGCGTCGGCGGCGGAGCGGTCCTCGCCCATGAACACTGCCGACACCCGGATGCCCTTGCGCTGCAGCACGCGCACCTGGGCGGCCGCGTCGGCCACACCGGCGGCGTCCTCGTAGCCGCAGCCCAGCGGGTTTTCCGGGCTG
>OLPS01003303.1_pt1 | contig 12885 bp, 11 predicted proteins | sample 1673071 | NCBI WGS metagenome assembly OLPS01 (sample SAMEA3136752, study PRJEB25190) | human gut metagenome | reverse complement strand
GACAAGGCCGCCTGGATGCTGTCCCGTCGTGCGGCGCACATCGACGCAGCCCGCTGCAAGGCGGTTCTCCTCCGCGCGGCTGACGGTCAGGTTTCGCTCGGCCAGATATTTTTTCACATAGCCGTAGGCCGTTTTCTCTGCGACCGCGCCGATCGTGCCCGCACGGAACACATGGCTCGCGCCGAACATTTCGATGCAGTACTGGTGGGCGCGTGACTGGTATTCGCCCGAAAAGTTCAGGTCGATATCCGGGACCTTATCACCGCCGAAGCCAAGGAACGTTTCAAACGGGATGTTGAAGCCGTCCTTATCGAGCTTCGCGCCGCACTGCGGGCAGACGGCATCCGGCAAGTCGGCCCCGCAGTTGATGCCATCCGGAACGTCGAAGGTGCAGTATTTGCATTCGGGGCAGCGATAATGCGGCGGCAGAGAGTTGACCTCGGTGATGCCGGACATGAAGGCCACGAGCGACGAGCCGACGGAGCCGCGGGATCCGACGAGGTAGCCGTGCTCCAGGGAATTCTGTACGAGCTTCTGCGCAGACATGTAAATGACGTCGTAATGGCAGTTGATAATGTCTCCCAGCTCGGTCTCAACACGTTTCGTAACGATCTCGGGCGGATTATCGCCGTACAGACGGTGCAGCTTGCCGTAGACCAGCGATTTCAGGTCCTCGACGGAGTTCTTGATCTTCGGCGCAAACAGGTTATGCGGTACGGGGCGGACGGTTTCGCACATGTCGGCGATGTGGTTCGGGTTCTTCACGACGACCTCATAGGCCTTTTCCGGGCCCAGGTAGGAGAATTCCTCGAGCATCTCGTCCGTCGTGCGGAAATAGAGCGGATTTTCGCGGTCGCAGTCCTCAAAGCCCTTCGTGGCCAGCAGGATGCGGCGATAGATCTCATCCTCCGGGTTCAGGAAGTGGACGTCGCCCGTCGCACAGACGGGCTTTCCCAGCTCCTCGCCCAGCCGGACGACGGTGCGGTTGAACTCGCGCAGCTCCTCGTCGCTCTCCGCAATGCCCTTGGCCAGCATAAAGCGGTTGTTGCTCAGGGGCTGGATCTCAAGGAAATCGTAGAACGAAGCGATGCGTTTGAGCTCCGCGTGACTTTTATGGGCCACGATGGCCTGGAACAGCTCGCCTGCCTCGCAGGCCGAGCCGATAATGAGACCCTCACGGAATCGGATAAGCTCTGACTTTGGGATGCGCGGCGTGCGCTTGAAATATTTCAGATTGGAATCCGAGATCAGGCGATACAGATTACGCAGGCCCATCTGATTCTTGGCAAACAGCAGGATGTGGCGGGCGTGGCGGTTCGTGATGCGGCTTCCGGCACGCAGGGAGAGCATGTCCGCATTGATATCCTGAATGTCGTGCAGGCCGCGCTCCTGCAGCATTTTGGCAAAGCGCAGGTAGAGGTAGCCGCACGTCAGCGCATCGTCCGAGGCACGGTGATGGTTGAAATCCGGCAGGCTGAGCGCATTGGCCACGGTATCGAGCTTGTGATTCGTCAGCTGCGGCATCAGATTCTGTGCAAAGATGAGCGTATCGAGATACGTCGGATCGAACGGCAGACCGAGCCGCTCGGCCGCCGCCGTCAGGAAGCCGACATCGAAATCGGCATTATGCGCACACAGCACGCGCCCGCCGCAGAAGGCCAGAAATTCCGGCAGCACCTGAGAAATGGGCGGTGCATCCGCCACCATGGCGTCCGTGATGCCCGTAAGGTCGACGATCTTCTGCGGGATGGAGCGGCCGGGGTTCACGAAGGCCTGGAACGTATCGACGACCTGCCCGTCGCGCAGGATAACGGCGCCGATCTCCGTGATCTCGTCGTGCTGAGCCGAAAGGCCCGTGGTCTCAAGGTCGAAGGCGACGAACTCGCCGTCCAGCGGCAGGCTTGCCGTCCCGTGGACGGCGATGCGGTCGTCCACGTCATTGACATAATAGCCCTCGCAGCCATAGAGGATCTTAATGTTCTGATCCGTCCCCGCCACCTTGTTCTTCGAGGCATTCAGGGCAGCCGGGAACGACGAGGCAACGCCGTGGTCCGTGATGGCAATGGCGCGGTGGCCCCAGCGGGCAGCCGTGGCGACGGCCTCGCCCGTCTTTGTCAGGGCGTCCATCATGGACATTGTCGTGTGAAGGTGCAGCTCCACGCGCTTCTCCGGCGCGGTATCCACACGGACGGGCGCCTCTGCGGCCTGCACGGCCAGCGGCTCGAGCACGATGTCGTTTTCAAACCGGCTGAAGCTGATGAAGCCCTGCACACGCAGCCACTTGCCGGGCTTCTGGATGGCGTCGATGAGTGGCTTTGCCTGATCGGCTTCCATAAAGCGGTTCACGCGGATGGAGCCGGTGTAGTCCGTCATGTCGAAATTCACGACCCACGCATTGCGCTTCTTGAGCTCCTTGTGGTTCACGGCGAACACGCGGCCCTCGACGATGACGCGGCCGACGTCGCTGTCCTGCGACAGCTCGCGCATGGGCGTGACGTTCCCGTGGAACGGCTTGCCATAGATCGTCTGCGACGGTGCGGCAGGCTTCGCGTCCTTTCCGCCCTGCGGCTTTCCCGCCGGAGCAGAGGGGACCGGCACATCGCGCAGCGCGGCAAGGCGCATTTTCTCCGTCTCGGCAAACAGCTCCTCCCCCACCGGCTCGTGGTTCGAGATCACGTCGATGCCCATGCGGACGCCGAAGCGCTCAGTCAGGAGCCGCTCTGCAGCCGGAAGATGCGGCGTGAGCTGGTCGCGGCCGTTGGCGCGCAGGCGAAGCTCGGCCCGCTCCCCCGCAAACGACCATTTGCAACCGGCCAGAATGGCCGCCGCGGGAGAATAGGCGTCGATGAGCGCGCGCGTCAGCTCCTGCCCGTCGAACTCGGCCAGCGCCTCCGGCGGATAATGCGGCTCAAAGCGGACGCGGCGCATGCCGTAGAGCTTACTCAGCTCCGCAGCCGCCGTGTTCAGCACGGATTCCGGGACATAGCGCGGCAGCTCCAGCCGGAGCAGAACGGACCGCGCCTCGCGGTCGATCTCGGCATGGACGATGCTTGCCTGCTCCAGTGCAGCGCGCTGCGGCTCATCCGGTTCATATTCCAAAAACATCTTCAAAAACGGGACTGCCATGATGTGATGCTCTTCCTCTCTCAGCTTGTCAAAAAAGTCCCATCGGGCTTTTTCGCCAAGCTGCTTTCAGAATTGCAAAATAAATTTTTGTATATATCCTATTTTGCAATTCTGCCGCTGCGGCGGGTTATTGGACGCGAAAGGAAACCCTGACGGTTTCCTTTCACTCTTTTCTTCCCTCCGATACTTTTGGCTTGGCAGTTTTTTGACAGTCTGTTCTCTTGTCTTTTCCTCCAATTATACCTGTTTTCGGCGCAATGCGCAAGCCTTCGTGATGGGGAAAAAAGGCCCCCATCCGGTGATGCCGGGTGGAGGCCATGGATTTTGCAGATATTACATTGCGTCAATGTATCGCAGCAGGGCAGGAAGCAGCTCGTCATAGGGCAGTTTTTCCTTCAGCTCACCGTGCACGAACAGCACGCCGCAGCCGTCGCCGCCCGCGATGCCAATGTCCGCCTCGCGCGCCTCGCCCGGCCCGTTCACAACACAGCCCATGACGGCGACCGTCAGCTCCTTGTCGCAGTCCTGCAGGGCCTCCTGCACGCGGTTGGCAAGGCCGATGAGGTCGATCTTCGTGCGGCCGCACGTCGGGCAGGAGATGAGATTCACGCCCTGCTTCCGCAGACCGGCCGCCTTGAGGATCGCCTTGGCCGCCACGACCTCGCGCACGGGGTCCGCCGTCAGGGAGACGCGGATCGTATCGCCGATGCCGAGGCATAGCAGACCGCCGATGCCCATGGCGGACTTGATGGTGCCCATATATTCCGTGCCGGTCTCCGTCACGCCGACATGCAGCGGATAGTCGCTGCGCTCGTGCATCAGGCGGTATGCCTGCATCATGAGCGGCACATTGCTGGACTTCATGGAAACGCAGATATCGCCGAAGCCGACGTCCTCGAGCATCCGGATGTGGGAAAACGCGCTTTCGACCAGCGCCTCCGGCGTGGGATGGCCGTATTTTTCCAGCAGGGTCTTCTCGAGGCTGCCGCCGTTCACGCCGATGCGAATGGGGATATGGTGGGCGCGGCAGCAGTCTGCCACGGCGCGCACATGGGCTTCGCCGCCGATGTTGCCGGGGTTGATGCGGATCTTGGCCGCACCACCCTCCGCCGCAGCGATGGCAAGGCGATAGTCAAAGTGGATATCCGCCACGAGCGGCAGCGGGGACCGGGCCGCAATGGCGGCAAAGCCCTTTGCCGCAGCCTGATCCGGCACGGCAAGGCGCGCCAGCTCACACCCGGCCGCCTTGAGCGCGGCGATCTGGGCAAGGCTGCCCTCCACGTCCGTTGTGGCGGTGTTCAGCATGGACTGGATCGAGACCGGCGCGCCGCCGCCGATGCGCACGCCGCCCGCATTGATCTGTCTGGTCATTCCGGGCCTCCTCAGGTAAAGAGATGGAAAATATCCTTGAACGTGATGACCGCGATCAGCAGGAGCAGGAGCACCATGCCGACGCCGTTGATCCACGCCTCATATTTGGGGTTGAGCTTTTTGCGCGTGATGCGCTCGATGAGCGTCGTGAGCAGCAGGCCGACGATGCGGCCGCCGTCCAGCGCCGGGATGGGCAGCAGGTTCATTACACCGAGGTTGATGGCGATGAAGGAGAAGTAATACAGCACGACAGCCAGCCCCTCCCAGGCGCTCTCCTGCTGGTTGGCCGTCTCCGTGACCTGCTCGACGATGCCGACCGGTCCGCTCATATCCTTCAGGCCCGCGCGGCCCGTAAACAGGTCCCCGAGGCCAAGCCGTACGATGCGGACAAAGTCGACGCAGCTGTTCCACGAGAAGCCGAGCGTCCCGCCGAGCGTTTTTTCCTGCACGTCGATCGTGAAGCCGTAGAGCTGCTCGCCGCCGAAGTCGCGGCGCTCGACCTGTGCATTCGGCAGGCGCACCTTTTCGCCGCCGCGCAGCACCACGATGTCCGCCGTGCCGCCCTCGCAGCGGTCGAGCAGCATCGTGACGTCGCCCGACGTGTAGACGCGCTCGCCGCCGATGGAATAGAAGCTGTCGCCCGCCTGCAGCTGCCCCGCAAACACGCTGGCAGAGTCGACGGACGCGACGGCGCGCGTGGGGATGGCCTGATAAACGGACGCCACATAGATCGTCATGATAAGCAGGCCCGCCACGAGATTCATAAACGAACCGGCCACCAGAATGAGGAGGCGCTTCCAGACCTTCGCGCGGCCGAAGGCGCGCGGATTGTCGCTGTCGCCGTCCTCGCCCTCCATGGCGCAATAGCCGCCGATGGGGATGCAGCGCAGAGAATACAGTGTCTCGCCCTTCTGCTTTTTCCAGATCGCCGGACCCATAAACAGGGAGAATTCATTGACCTGCACGCCGGACAGCTTCGCCGTCAGGAAATGGCCGAACTCATGCACGAGCACGAGCAGGCCGAACAGGAGGATCGCTACCAGAATATAAACAACGGTCAAGCTCATCACCTCATCCAGGAATCTGCCGCCGCGCGTGCGGCGCGGTCGGCCTGCAGCACGGTCTCGAGCGTGTCTGCTACCGTAAACGGGACGGTCTGCAGCGCGTGGTCGACCATGCGCGGAATGTCATAAAAGCCGCACTCGCCGCGCAGGTAATGCGCCACGGCGGTCTCATTCGCACCGTTGAGCACCGCGCAGGCCGTTCCGCCGGTCTGCGCCGCCTGCTTTGCAAGGCGGAAGCACGGGAAGGCTTCCTCATCCGGCGCATCGAACGTCAGGGGGCCGCAGCGCAGCAGGTCGAGCGGCTCAGCCGGATTCTCCGCGCGGTTCGGGTAGGTCAGCGCCAGCCGGATGGGCACGCGCATATCCGGCACGCCGAGCTGGGCCAGCACGGCCCCGTCGCGGAACTCCACAAGCGAATGCACGATGCTCTGCCGGTGGATGACGACGTCGACCTGCGAAAGCGGCAGGCCGTACAGCCGCATGGCCTCGATGACCTCAAGGCCCTTGTTCATAAGCGTCGCGCAGTCAATGGTGATCTTCTCGCCCATTTTCCAGTTCGGGTGGCGCAGGGCGTCGGCCTTCGTCACCTGCCGCAGCTTGTCCGGCGTCTTGCCGAAGAACGGCCCGCCGGAGCATGTCAGGATCAGGCGGCGGATCTCGCTGCGGTCCCGGCAGCCCATAAGACACTGAAAGATGGCGGAGTGCTCTGAGTCGACCGGTACGATCTCCGCCCCGGCCGCCGCAGCCTCGCGCATAACGAGCTCGCCCGCGCAGACGAGCGTCTCCTTATTGGCAAGGGCAATGCGCTTTTTCGCCCGGATGGCCGCGAGCGTCGGCCGCAGGCCGAGCATGCCGACAACAGCCGTCACAACGGTGTCCGCCAGCGGGTGCTCCGCCGCAGCGATGAGGCCGTCCATGCCGGAGCGAATTTCAATTTTCTCCCCTGCCAGCGCCTCACGCAGGCGCTGCGCGGCCTCCTCCGTGCCCATCACGGCAAGCTGCGGCCGGAAGCGGCGGCACTGCTCGGCCATGCGCTCCACATTCTGCCCGGCAGTCAGCGCAGCGACGCGCACGGGCAGCTGCTCAACGACCTCGAGCGTCTGCCGCCCGATGGAGCCGGTCGAACCGAGGATCGTCAGATTTTTTGTCATCATATCACTTCACCGCAAACGGGATGAGCAGGATCAGGAGCTCGGTCAGCGGCGCGACGAGCATCGTGCTGTCAAAGCGGTCGAGGATGCCGCCGTGGCCGGGGATCAGATTGCCGTAGTCCTTGATGCCGACCTGCCGCTTCACGACGGACAGTGTCAGATCGCCCACGATGGACGCCGCTGCGCCAAGCACGCCGTAGATCGCGGCATAGAAATAATTCACCTGCGTAAAGCCGAAGCACTTGTTCAGGAGCAGCGTATACAGGCACAGGAACACGATGTTGCAAACGACGCCGCCGACTGCGCCCTCCACGGTCTTCTTCGGGCTGACGATGGGTGCCAGCTTATGTTTGCCGCAGGCGCGGCCGACAAAATAAGCGCCGCTGTCTGCGACCATGGACAGCAGGAAGGCCACCAGAATATAGAACTTGCCGCCGTCCATGCCGCGCAGGCGCACGAGCGCGCCGATGAGGAACGGATAGACGAAGCCGCTGAACAGCGCCACGCACACGGCCGTGAAGCGCAGCTCCGTATGAGCCGCGAGCAGCTCGCAGAACAGGGCGCAGAAATAGACGAACAGGCCCAGCAGCGCGCACAGCCACAGCGTCTGCTCCGAGACGATGCTGCACGCACGCAGCCACGACCACATGACGTTCGCCATAGCGGCGACAACCGTATAGACCAGAATGCGGCGATGCTTCAGGATGCCGGTGCGCCAAAGCATCTCATAGGCCGCCACGCCGCAGGCCAGTGCAAACAGAATCGCCGTTGCCACAGGCGGCAGAAACAGAACGACGGCCAACAGCAGCGGAAGTCCGACGCAGGCGGCAAGAATGCGGGTCAGCATATTATTTCACTCCTCCAAAGCGGCGATCGCGCGCGTTGAAGGCGTCGATCGCTTTGTCCAGCTCCTCCGGGCCGAAGTCCGGCCAGAGGACATCCGTAAAATAGTATTCGGCATAAGCCGACTGCCATAACAGGAAATTGGAAATGCGAGTCTCTCCGCCGGGGCGGATGACAAGCTCCGGATCCGGCACCCCGGCAGAATAGAGCAGATCGGAGAACATATCCTCCGTCAGCTCCCCCGGGCGGCGCTCTCCGGCGGCGCACTGCGCGGCAAAGCGCTGCGCCGCACGGACGATCTCATCGCGGCCGCCGTAGTTCAGGCAGAAATTCACCTGCACGCCCTCGTATTTCTTCGAGCGTTCCACAGCTTCCTGCGCCTCACGCTGCAGCTCGGGCGACAGGCGCGACAGGTCGCCGAAAAAGCAGAATCGCACACGGTTGCGGTCCATGTCGCGGATTGCCTCGCGGAGGTATTTCTCCAGCAGGTCCATAATGGCGTCCACTTCGTCCTCCGGGCGCTTCCAGTTCTCCGTGGAGAAGGCGTAGACCGTCAGGTACTCCACTCCCAGCTCCTTGCAGTAGGTAGCGATTTTGCGGAACACCTCCGCCCCCACCTTATGTCCGGCGGTGCGGGGCAGGCCCCGACGCTTGGCCCATCTCCCGTTGCCGTCCATGATAACAGCGATATGGCGGGGGATCCGCCGCGGCTGCGCCGGGGCGGCCTTCTTTCGGAATAATCTCATTGTAATTTTTTCCAATCCGGGCCCAATCGGCGCAAAAGGGAACCGTCACGGTCCCCTTTTGCGAAGCGGGCTCTATTCTGGGCGCTCAGAGCTCCATGAGCTCCTTTTCCTTCACGGCGCAGGCCTCGTCGACCTTCTTGATATACTTATCGGTCAGGTCCTGCAGGTCCTTCTCGGCCTTCTTCTGGTCGTCCTCGGTGATCTCGGACTTCTTCTTCAGAGCCTTGACATAGTCCATGGCATCGCGGCGGATGTTGCGCACGGCGACCTTGGCATCCTCGCCGTACTTCTTGACCTGCTTGGTCAGCTCGCGGCGGCGCTCCTCGGTGAGCTGCGGGAACACCAGGCGGATCACGCGGCCGTCATTCTGCGGATTGATGCCGAGGTCGGACGTCTGGATGGCCTTCTCGATCTTCTTGAGCAGGCTGCCGTCCCACGGCTGGATGACGAGCGTGCGCGCATCAGGTGAGGCGATGGTGCCGACCTGTCCGATGGGCGTATCGACGCCGTAGTACTCGACGCTGATGCGGTCAAGCACGCGGGCATTGGCACGGCCGGCGCGGACGGCGCCGAAGTCCTCCTGGAGCACCTCGAGCGTGCGGTCCATTTTGTAGGTATAGTCCTTAAAGTCAACCATGTTATTTGTCCTCCTTCACTACGGTTCCGATCTTTTCGCCCATCACGACGCGCAGGATGTTCTCGGGGTCCTTCAGCGCGAAGAGAATGATGGGAATGTGGTTATCCATGGAAAGTGAGGTCGCCGTCGTGTCCATCACCATCAGGTGGCGGGCAAGGACCTCGTCATAGGTGATCTCGTCGAATTTCACGGCGTCCGGATTCTTCGCGGGATCGTCGGAATATACACCGTCGACGTTCTTGGCCAGCAGAATGGCGTCGGCGTTGATCTCCGCCGCACGGAGCACCGCGCCGGTATCCGTCGAGAAGAACGGGTTGCCGGTGCCGCAGCCGAAGATCACGACGCGGCCCTTCTCCAGATGGCGGATGGCACGGCCGCGGATATAGGGCTCGGCGATGCGGGTCATCTCAATGGCGGTCTGCACGCGGACCTCAACGCCGCGCTGCTCCAGACTGTCGGCCAGAGCGAGGCAGTTGATGACCGTGGCAAGCATGCCCATCTGGTCGGCGCGGGTGCGCTCCATCCGGTCGCCGCCGTCCTTGATGCCGCGCCAGAAATTGCCGCCGCCGACGACGATGCCCACCTGCACACCGGCTTCGACGCACTGCTTGACGACGTCGCAGACACTGCCGATCACATCAAAATTCAGGCCGCGGTGGGCGTCGCCCGCCAGGGCCTCGCCGCTGATTTTCAGAAGTACGCGGCGATACTTCGGCTCGTTCATGGGGAACCTCTCCTTTACCTTCTGTTTGTCTTCGTCTATTCTATAATAATTTTGCCGGATTGACAACCGAAATCTGCATATTTTCACAAATTGTTTTTAAATTTCTTTCCCGGACAGATGAAATTTCGCGATTTGTATGCAAAGGAGTTGCGATTTTGGGCGGACTGCGCTATAATGAAGAGTACTTTTACCTGAGAGGATGGGAAACATGGCAGACGAGCTCAATCGCCCGGAGATCAAGAATTTTATCGAGGCCTTTGTCGAAGAGGATATCGGCCCCGGCGGCCAGTATGAGGGCATGCAGGTGCACACGCGCTTCCCGCCTGAGCCGAACGGCTATCTGCACATCGGCCACTGCAAGGCGCTGTGCATCGATTTCGGCACCGCCGAAAAATTCGGCGGCATCTGCAACCTGCGCATGGACGATACGAACCCCACGAAAGAAGACACGGAATACGTCGAAGCCATCAAAGAGGATATCCGCTGGCTCGGCTTTACCTGGGATGACCGTTTTTACTATGCATCCCAGTATTTTGACAAGATGTACGAGTGCGCAGAGGATCTCATCCGCAAGGGTCTGGCCTATGTCTGCGAGCTGACGCCCGAGCAGATGCGCGAATACCGCGGCGACCTGACGACCCCGGCCCGCAGCCCGTACCGCGACCGTCCCATCGAGGAGTCGCTCGACCTCTTCCGCCGCATGAAGGCCGGTGAGTTCCCGAACGGCGCCATGACGCTGCGCGCGAAGATCGACCTTGCCTCCGGCAACTTCAACATGCGCGACCCGGCCATCTACCGCATCAACCACATGCCGCACCACGCCACGGGCGACAAGTGGTGCATCTATCCGATGTACGACTTTGCCCACCCGATCGAGGATGCCATGGAGCACATCACGCATTCGCTGTGCTCGTTGGAGTTCGAGGCGCACCGCCCGCTCTACAACTGGGTCGTGGAGCACTGCGACCTGCCGTCGAAGCCGCGCCAGATCGAGTTTGCGCGCCTCGGCATCAACTACACCGTCATGTCCAAGCGCAAGCTGCGCAAGCTGGTCGAGGACGGCCGCGTCGCCGGTTGGGACGACCCCCGCATGCCGACGCTGTGCGGTCTGCGCCGCCGCGGCTACACGCCGCACTCCATCCGCAGCTTCTGTGAGCGCATCGGCGTGGCAAAGGCCGCTTCCACCGTGGAATACGCTTTCCTCGAGCACTGCCTGCGTGAGGACCTCAACGATTCCGCCACGCGCACCATGGCCGTGCTGCATCCCCTGCGCCTGACCGTGACGAACTATCCCGAGGGACAGACGGAGATCTTCGAGGTTGAAAATCACCCGAACCACCCCGAGATGGGAAAGCGCGAGATCCCGTTCTCCCGCGATCTTTGGATCGAGCAGGATGACTTCATGGAGGAGAAGGTCGGCAAGTTCTTCCGCCTCTTCCCCGGCAATGAGGTCCGCCTGAAGGGTGCCTACGTCGTCAAGTGCACCGGCTGCGTCAAGGATGCGGACGGCAACGTCACGGAGGTCCTTTGCGAATATGACCCGGCCTCCCGCGGCGGTGACCCCGCCGACGGCCGCAAGGTCAAGTCCACCATCCACTGGGTCGAGGCCAACGAGGCCGTAGACGCCGAGGTACGCCTGTATTCGAACCTCTTCACCGATCCCGATCCCGACGCGGCGGACAAGGACTTCCTTGAGTGCCTGAACCCGGATTCCCTCGAGATCCTCACGGGCTGCAAGATCGAGCGTTCGCTCGCCGCGGCCAAGGCTCCGGAATCCTATCAGTTCATGCGCCTCGGCTACTTCTGCCCGGACAATAAGGATTCGACGCCGGAGCACCCGGTCTTCAATCGCTCCGTCAGCCTGAAGGACAGCTATAAGCCGCAGGCCTGATCCCCAAAAAGCAGCGCTCCCGGCGGGAAATCCCGCCGGGAGCTTCGTCATCTCATTGACATAATTGGCCTGTTTTCTCGCAAAAAGCACTATATTTGTACAAAATATCCGAAAAAGCAAACAAAAATCCCTGTTGACAAATGGACACCGGGTAGAATATAATATAGTTACTCACCTATCCAAGTGTAGGAGGAGCTGAGATTTCGCCCACCTTTGGTGGGCGTTTTCGTTTTTTCAGATACGTTTCATAGTCTTTCTGATATCTTGAAATACTATGCTTATTCACATTAAAGGCTGTTATAAGCTTGAAATAAGTATCCCTATCTTCCAGAACAACTAAATAATTCACCTTGCTGCACCAGATGTAGTACCTGTCCCGTTTTGTTTTATCATGCCATTTGATCCACATCTTGTAAGATTCACATGCATCCTTTTCTGTAATTAGTGCCCTTGCCCATGGCATACTTCCGCATCTGTCCTCATCAAAAGCACGTCTGAAATCTTCTTCGCCAGCAGTAATGATGTGCCAGAAAGAGCGTTCTTTTCTATTGTAATACTTTTCATGAATAATATCTACAGGCTTCCCCATATAGGTTAGCGGGATTCGCAGGAAATCTCGTTTGAACACTTCGTATAAGGCCTCTTCATATTTTGAAAAGTCTCCTCCAAACATGCGCCATTCCAGGCGGGATGGTAAACTCTCACAAAACACAGACATTAAACATCCTCCTGAAGGCGAAGATGAAAAATGTTAAATTTATTCTCTCTGTACAAAGCGTTCTGTTCAAATTTATAACGACTTCTTCTTTCCATCAGATTGATCAGGCCATTCTTTGCATTGCTCTGCGAAAAGCCGCGCAATTTATAAGCAGCAGCACCAATGAGAATATCCGTAAGCTGCATAATCTCCACCTCATGGGATCGTATCACCTGAATATTACGGATCGTGTTACTGGAAAAGGTATATCGACTATTTTCCAAGACCGCCTGTAACTTTCGTATTTTGGTCTTCGACTTCGTGTCTTTGATATCCAGATAAATATAATAACCCGACCCCGGAGTTAGAATCGTTTTAATCATATCGAAGTACATTTTATAATACCAGTCATCATGCGTTTGATCAAAAGCCTCATGGTTGATCTTATCCTTATTATCAACAACCAAAGCACGAAAATGCAGATCATCATCATCAAAGAAATAGTTTACTAGATCAGCGTATGCCTCCAATTTGGCAGCGGATACTTTTACCCATTTCATTTCTGTTCCAATTTCATATTTAGATTTGATGTCCCGGATTCTATCATTGATTTCTCTTGTCTTTTCTTTCGGGCA
>OLPS01003285.1_pt1 | contig 12938 bp, 14 predicted proteins | sample 1673071 | NCBI WGS metagenome assembly OLPS01 (sample SAMEA3136752, study PRJEB25190) | human gut metagenome | reverse complement strand
ACAAAGATAGAAGCAGGAAATTCTCTGTCCGCATGAGGATATTATATCATCGCTCTTGAGAGCGTTGATACCGGTTTTGGAGGTGTTTTGTTGGGAAGTATCCCTGTTCGATAATATAACAGGATAAAGGAAAAACCTTGTAAGCTCACAATGGATTGTATTGCTTTATCAAGTAGCCCTTTCCCCGAGAAAAGAGGAATCAAAATAGTGTTCGTTGAGCCTCTTGGGACAGCCGAAAAACGTAAAAATATATAGGCCAGATATGCAAATAGAATAATCACAGCCGCTACTGTTTTTAATCGAGGCCGCAGAATAGAGAGCTTGTGCATAATGTAGTAAATACCTGTGCCTAAAATTGTCCCTAAAAGGCTAGGAATGACTGGTAAGAGCAAAACGACAACAGCCATTGCAAAATAATACAAAGGTGAGGTTTCCGCTGCTATACGGTACAAATGCACCATCGGGAACAGCAAGAAGCTGTTAAGAAACAGCTGGAGAATATAGAGAATACAGAGTTTAGAAAGTGAAATGTATAGCATTGGAATTGGCAACGCGAGCTTTGCTTCAACATTTTTGTCAGATAAAAGAAGTCCGCTGCCCCAAAAAATACCTATGAAAAGATTGAGGACAACACTGACTTTCAACATTGGCCCGAAAAAGTAAGCAATTACTTCTTCAATTGTCCATGCGTAGGAAAAAACTGTGTGCAAAGAGTTCATCCAGTAAATGATTATCCCAATCACAACAGCAAAAATTAAAATGTACAAAGAAATAGCCTTGCTGCGCTGCGAAGGGTTACCGTAGCGCATTTGATTTATTCTGAATATCCGAGTAAAGTCATTTTTCAATAGACGGATCAAAACTTTCATTACTATTCAACTCCATAAATGCTTCTTCCAATCCCTCAACGCCGATAAGTTCTTCGGTTGTACCGGAGTATAAAAGCCTTCCATCCTTTATGATTGAGATTTTATTGCACAGTTTTTCAACTACATCGAGAATGTGACTTGAAAACAGTACAGAGCTTCTTTTACGGCAGAGCATTTTCATTTGATCTTTCAGAGCAATAAAGGCTTCCGGGTCTAATCCGACGAAAGGCTCATCCAAAACCAAAAATTTGGGATTGTGAGAAAAGGCCGCAATTAAAGCCACTTTTTGCTTCATACCATGTGAATACGATGAAATCAAACCAGAAATATGCGGCTCCATCTGAAAGGCATGGATCAACCGCTCTATGTTTTGCTGTCTCTCTTTTGACGGAACCTGATATATATCGCAAACGAAATTAAGATATTGCATCCCTGTCATATATTCCTCTAATCGCGGAGTGTCAGGAACATACGCCATACTTCTTTTACAAACTATCGGGTCTTTGACAACCGAGATACCGTCCAGAAGAATATCTCCCTCGGTAAGAGTTATAATCCCCATACATGCTTTTAATGTTGTAGTCTTTCCTGCCCCGTTTTTTCCGACAAACCCCATAATGTCGCCATCGTTCACGACAAAACTCAAGCTGCTGACAGCCTCTTTATCGCCATATTTCTTTGAAAAGTTTTTGATTTCAAGCATAAAACCACCCACTATTATTTAGAAAAAAATCGAAATGAAAATCAAAAAAATAACCACTCCGCAATCAATTTTCATTTCATCCCCATGTAGATAAGCATACCTGTGATAACAAAGGCAAGCACAGGCGTAATGTAGTATAAAAAGGATTTTCCTTCCTGAGCCTTTAGCCTAAAAGCTACGATCAGGTTAATCACGCTAAAAGCAGCCGGGCCGCCAAATACAAGCGCATTTCGGGGCCAAAATGAATTAGGGTTTCCAGCGCTATCGAAATGAACGGGGACTGATTGCGGAAGTTTAGAATAAAAGACGAGGAACACCGCAAGCGTAAGTATGCACAAAAGTGTGCTTAGGATGATGTGCTTTGTCGTAGATCTCATGGTTCATTACCTCCTTATACCCTTTTTTGTCTTTGAACGTACAGAGCCAACGAGTATACCAACGGAACAGCAACCGCCAATATGATGACAAGCGGAGTGGTTATTTTTGTAATATGATGTAGAGGATGAACAAGCAGTACCAGTCCGGCAATTATCCACGTATAACTGCCAAGTTTATGGGTTTTGTACCATCCTTCTTCGTCCTTAAAGAGCCATGGAAACTTTAATCCAACAAAGTAGTTAATATGATTTTTGGGAAAGTAGTTGCCAACAATAATCAAAATGATCCCTACAAAAAAGCAGATAAAAGTTTCCGTGTTAATCTGAATAGGTAGAAAAGAGTCAGCTTGCAGGATAAGGCACACGACACTTGCGAGGGGCATACTCCATTTACCGATAAGCACCAATTTTCTTGCTGCACTTTGTTTCACTATGCGGATGTTGTTCAACGCAAAGTTCAGTGCAATGTTATAAACCGCAAAGATTATGCATTGAATAACAAGGGCTTGGTTTTCATTCCCATGAATAGTATTGATAATCACAGCGGTAGCTAAGATAGCTAAACAGACTGCTGTTGTTATTATCAGTGTTATTCTTGCGCTCCTATTCATCTTCATCGTTACTCCCCCGAAACTGCATGAGCCACATCATAGCGTCCTCGAACACCGAAGTATTTATTTCATAGTAGATGTATTTTTGGTATCGCGTTTCAAAAACTAAATCAGCCTTTTTTAAGATAGAAAGGTGGTAAGAAATCGTAGCGTTTGACAATTCAAATTCTGCAACAATTTCTCCAGCGGACATTTTCCTCCGCTGCTTTAGTAACAGCAATATGTCCCGTCGAACAGGGTCGCTCAACGCCTTAAACACATCTGGTAGACTCACAGTATCACCTGCATATATCATTTAGAATTATATCTAAATGATATTTTAACTGATTTGAAGGTGTTTGTCAAGTATGTTCTTCCACATCATTCCCAAAACTATTGATGAACTTACAATGTTGAGGGGTGATGAAAACATGGCAAAAGTTGAGCAATGCCCCGGCTTTGAAACTTTTGGCGCTGATGTAAAAACAGCCCGTGAAAAGCTGGGTATCTCCCGCAGAGAACTTGCGAAGAAAATCGGGGTCGATCCCCGGTATCTGGCCAACATCGAATTGAACGCGACCATTCCGAGTATGCCGCTTGTGGTGCAGCTCTTTCACCTGTGCAGATTACCGGCTGAAAAGTATTTCAACCCAGAGCTGCGGAAGCAGGAAACCGAGCAATACCAGCGTGTGAAATACAAGGTGCAGCTTTGCCCGGAAAAGTATCTGCCCGCTATCGAAAGCGCCATAGACGAGCTGATGAAGCTGGACAAATAGAAGCCGTTTCCTGTATGTGAGGAAGCGGCCTCTTGTTTTATATTTTTCTGATTTATGCCCGCGAAAGCGAGCATTTTTTGTCGTTCCCGGTGTTGTATTAGTGAGGGGATAAAAGTTACATAGCAAGCATAGGAAGCGGGTACCCACTTCCGTATTTTCGCCCTCCCGCGCTCCGGCGCGTCGGTTGAAAATTGCTTGTACCCTCACAGGCTATCGCCTGTTGGGGCAGACCTTTGGGAAGCGTCCCAAACCCTCAAACAGCAGAAAGGAGCGTGAATACATGGACGGACGGAAAAGGACGGTGCAGCTAAAGTTTCGCGTGACGGAAGCCGAGCGCGATTTGATCCTTGAAAAAATGAAACTGATACCAACACGGAACATGGCGGCGTATCTGCGGAAAATCGCAATCGACGGATATATCATTCAGATAGACCATAGCGACATAAAGGCAATGACCGCCGAAATACAGAAGATCGGGGTCAACGTCAATCAGATCGCGCGGCGCGTGAACAGTACGGGCAGCGTCTATCAAGAGGACATAGACGAGATAAAGGGGGTGCTGAATGAGATATGGCGGTTACAAAGATTAAACCTATTAAAAGCACGTTGAGCAAAGCCCTCGCCTATATCCAAAATCCCGCCAAGACAGAAGAAAAAATGCTTGTGTCCTCGTTCGGCTGCTCCTATGAAACGGCAGATATTGAGTTTGCATATACCCTGTCGCAAGCGTTGGAGAAAGGCAACAATTTAGCCCACCACCTCATGCAATCCTTTGAGCCGGGGGAAGTCAGCTATGAAAAGGCGCATGAGATAGGTCGTCAGCTTGCCGACGCGGTAACAAAGGGGCAATACGAATATGTTTTGACTACCCACATAGACAAGGGGCATATCCATAATCATGTGATTTTTTGTGCGGTCAATTTCATAGACCACCGCAAGTACAATTCCAACAAGCGGAGCTATTACGGCATACGCAACATCAGCGACAGGCTGTGCCGGGAAAACGGCTTGTCCGTCGTTGTCCCCGGCAGGGGCAGCAAGGGAAAGAGCTATGCGGAGTACCAAGCGGAAAAGACGGGTACAAGCTGGAAAGGCAAGCTGATAGTTGCCGTTGACGCACTTATCCCGCAAGCGTCAGACTTTGCCGATTTTCTGCGGCTGCTGCAAGCTGCGGGCTATGAGATAAAGCCCGGTAAATACATATCTTGCCGCGCACCGGGGCAGGAACGCTTTACCCGTCTGAAAACGCTCGGTGCGGATTATACAGAGGAAGCCATAACAGAGCGTATCAAGGGCAGGCGCACCCGCGCCGCCAAAGCCCCGAAGCAGGAGCGCGACGGGATCTCCCTTGTTATCGACATTCAGAACAGCATCAAGGCGCAGGAAAGCCGGGGCTATGAGCATTGGGCGAAAATCCACAATCTCAAACAGGCGGCGAGGACGCTGAACTTCCTCACGGAAAACAGGATTGACAGCTATGCAGAGCTTTCCGCAAAAATCGCGGAAGTGAACGCGGCAAGTGAACAGGCGGCAGGCGCATTAAAGGGCGTCGAACGGCGGCTTGCGGATATGGCGGTCTTAATCAAGAATGTTACGACGTATCAAAAGACAAAGCCTGTGTATGACGCATACCGCAGAGCAAAGGACAAGGCGGCATACCGCGCCGCCCACGAAAGCAGCTTAATTCTCTTTGAAGCCGCCGCAAAAGCGGTCAAGCCCGCGTTGGTCGGCGGCAAGCTCCCCAACGTCGCCGCGCTGCAAGCGGAATATGCAAAGCTCCAAGAACAAAAAGAAACGCTGTACGGCGACTATGGCAAGCTGAAAAAGCAGGTCAAGGAGTACGACGTTATCAAGCGGAACATCGACAGTATTTTACGGCGTGAAAGTGAGCCGGAGCGGGGTAAGGAAAATGTGCGCGGATAAATGCGGATTGTGTGGAAATCCTCGAAAAAGCATGGTATGATAAAACTATACCAATGTAGGACTGCTGAACGCTATCCATATTTTTACGAAACAGAGGTGAGGTTATGACGCGAGGTGAGATTTGGAAAGACTTTTTTAAGAAAACGGTTTTGACCGTTCTGATTGCCGGGGTGCTGTTTTATTGGGCTGCACTGGTATTCACAAAGGACGGGGCAACGAACTACTTTTATGTGTGGCTGTGCTGCGGCATCCCCTTTGGCATACGCCGTATGTTCGTATGGCTTATCCCACGCGGCTTCGACCTTTCCGGCACGGTGGGCGTCGTTGCGCTCAACTTCATTGTGGGCGGCTTGATTGGTGGCGTCATTCTGATATGGCGGCTTGCGGTCGCGGCATGGTATATCCCACTGACGATATATCGGCTTCTAAACGTCGGCAGGGTCGGCGTAGCAGAAATCGGCGAGGAATAAGCAAAAAAAGAGAACGGAGCGCGGCAGCCGATGATGGCCACCGCGCCCCGTCTGTTCGTGGGTGCTGCTTTAAGTGTCTGTTACGCAGTAGAACACTGTTTTTGCGGGTTTAGGTATAAATCCCCTGTCATGCTCAAATCGCGTCTGAAAAGCGGCATAGCGTAAGGGCTTTTTCGCGCCTACTGCGTAACGCGGGCGCGTCGTTTCCGCATCCGCTCGGCGGCTTGCCTGCGGGGGATCCGCTTGCGGCAGTCCGGGCAGTATTTGACGCTGTTTGAGGTGGACGCAAACGCCGCGCCGCACTCGGCGCACCGCCGCCTGTCCTCGGCTTGGTAAAGCTCCGCGTAAAGCAGCTTGTCGGCGGGAAGTACGGCGTTTTGAAACCATCTGCAAAGAAGCGAATAGGAAATGAGCTGCGGACAAACGCACTCGTCCCCATCGTCCAGCAAAATGCAGTTCCCGCCCATACAGTTGCAGCAGGTTTTCTTGATAAGGGCGTTCGCTTTGCGGCTCTGCTGCGGCGTCATCCGTTTCAGCCCGCTCATACTTCGTCGGCGGCAGATACGGCGAGAACGGCAAAGTCGGCGTCGCTCATGGCGCGGAGCTTCGCAAGGGTACGCAAGGCAAGCTCGCGCATTTCACCGTCCATATAGGGCAGCGCACCCGTCATTTCCCCGATAAGCTCCCTGCGCGTATCGGCGATGTAGATGCTGATAAGATTTGTTTCCTCAACGGTAAATCGGTTCATGCTCATACCTCCATTTCGTGATGTTTTGTTTTCGCCGCCCGCTTCGGAGCGGCTTTCTTTTTGTCGGCGGCAAGCTGCGCCCGGATAGAGGAGCGGGGCTTGCGAATATCCCGGTCGCGGTTTTCGTTCTTGTCGATCAGCGCATAGATGCCGTGCCTGCCCTCGATTTTGGAAAAGGTCAGCGTCTTGTAGGGAAGCAGCGAGAAAAGGCGGTCAACGTCCCTGCTCGATGCAAGCATCAGAAACGCCGGGGCAAGCTCTGTCATGTAGTGGGTTTTGTTCGGGCTGTTGGGGCTGTACTGACGTTTCATTTCGGCAACGATGCGCTGCGCTTCGGCTTCAATCAGCCCGTCGCGCAGGGTGGCGATATGCGCCTTGAAGTCCCCCGGCGAAAGCTGCTCACGGCTGTGCTTTTCCTCTTGCAGAATGTCGCGCAAGGCTTCGGGGTCGTTTGGCTGCGCCTCAAAGCGTTCAAACTTGCCGTACTGCGGGTGGTCGTTGCCGTTAAACCATTGCTTTACGGGCTGCTCGACGCGCCCGTATTCATAGATAAGGGCGTTTGTGTCTGCGGGAAGCGCCTGCTCCCGAACGTGCCGGAAATGGGCGGCATAGTCCAGCTCATAGAGGTTTCCCCGGATTTTGCCGCGCTCCCTGCCCGTCAGCTCTACGGCGTAGGCAAGAATGCGGTCGCGTGTCTGCTCCCCGTGGAACTTCCATGTGTTGTATGGGCGGGTGTCTTTCAAGAAAACGTCGCGCTCCCGGAAGCAATGCGTCCCGGACGGACGGGAAAGCCACAAAAGCGTCCTGTCCTCACGGTCGGGGCTTGCAGCAGCTTTGTGAATGATCTCCTTGTCAATCTCAAAATCGCTTTGGTAAAAGCCGGTGTTTTGTTTCATCACCGCATCAAGGCAAGCCAGTATATCCACATTTTCAAACTTCTGCATACGATCAGATCCTTTCCAAATCCTGCGTTTTGCTCCTTTGCGCCTTTCTCTGGGCGGTCTGCTCCTTTGCCGCCCGAAGCTGCGCACGGATCGAGGGCTTTTCCTCTTTGCCGCGCTCCTTATCGGCATGGATGGCGTTCGCAAGGTCGATCAGGGAAATCGGCTCACCCGCCTTTGCTTTCTGCTCCAATTCCCCGATGGAGGGCGTCTGCGGCGTGTTGTTGATGATACCGTCAAAATTGTTGTCGTTCTGCTCAACAATATCCTCAACGTGCTTTAGATAATTCTGCGGCTGCAAAAACTCCGGCGTCTGTCGATAACCGATGCTGTCAACGTAATGCGCCGTGTCCTGCCCGTTCTGATGCAGCACCACCACATCGGAAACGGAAAGGCTGTGTCCCTTAAAGTCTTTCGGGTGGTCGATATTAAAGCGGGTAAAAATAGCTTCAAGGCTCGTACCCGGTGCAAGGGGCGCGGAATAGATCAGGTCATAGTTCGCCGGATCAACCGCGTGTCCCGTTGCGGTCAGACGGTCGTAAGGCTCAAAGCGCAAATCCCGCGTTTCGTCGCCGCGTTTGAGCTGGTAAATGGAAAAGCTGTCCCTGTCCGGCTCCTGCGCCTGTGTGCGCTCCGCAAGCGTCTTTTCGGCACGTTGCAAAACGGCATCGCTGACGGGTAGCGCATACAGCCCGGAAACAGAGGAAAAGCCGACGTTGTTGAAAACATAGTCCACCTCGCTATCTTTCAACGCGCCCGCCGCAAAATACTTCTCCCGCGTGGGTTCTGCACTCACCTTGCCATCCGCGATGTCGTAATTCAGCCCGGTTTCGATATGGGAGCAGATGTTTCCGTCCACCGCCAGTGTTACATAGTACCAGCCCATATATCCGCTGCTTTGACTGTCTGCACCGTCGTTGAACTCGACATTGAGCAGGGTGTAGGGCTTCAAGCCCTTCTGCGCGGCAATGGCATTGTCCTTTGCTTCGCGCTCCATGAGGGAAGCGAGGGCGGCTTCCTTTGTCACGCTGACGATCTCCGGGTTGTACCGCAGCAGGGTAGCGTTGACAAGCTCCAGCTGTACCGCTGCGGTCTTTGCTTTCGGCGTAAGGCGGTTGCCGAGAAACAGGGACGCGCCGTTATCAAAGCGGATGGATATATCGCTTGTACCGCGCCATTTTCCCGTGCAGGGCGACGTTTCAATCCTGCCCGCAGTACCGCCAAACGCCTGCGCAATCACTCCGATTTTTTCCTGTGTGGAAAGCGCCTCGTATTTCTCTGCGATTGCGGCGGCTTTTTTCTGCAAGTCCGTAAGGGGTTTTTCGCTCTGTGCCTCCTGCGCGGCGGCAAGATCGGTCGCGGCTTTCTCGGCTTCGTGCTGCTTTTGCAGCTCTGCGATATGTCCGTCAATGCTGTTGATGATGTCAGCGGCGGCAGAGCGGATCGTTTCAAGGGAGCTTTTCAGCTCCGCAAGCTCCCGCCCGCTGCTCCACCCGGCAACATAGCCGAAAGAGTAGTCCGACGTATCAAGCCCGTAATGCTGGCAAACGGTGTAGGCGACGCTTTCCGCTTCCACCTCGCGGGTGCGGCGGTCTACGCGGGGCTGCTGCTCGTCTTTGGGAGCGTTCAGGTCAATATCGTGCAGTTTTGCGTGGGCGATTTCGTGAATGGCGGTTTTGAGCGTTTGCAGCTCGCTCATGCCCTCGTCAAGCGCAATGCGCTTGTCCTCCAAGTGATAATAGCCGTGTGCGCTGCCCTCGATTTTCTCAAAGCCGATGGGGACGGGAGAGGTCTTTTCAAGGGCTGCGAAAAAATCACTGTACTGCTCCACATCTCCCGTCAGCGCGTCCACGGCAATATCCGGCAATTCCTTTCCCTCGGTCTGCGACACGTCAAAGACGGACACCACCTTGTAGGCGGGTATGGTGATCTCCTTTTCCTCGGTGACGGGCTTTCCGTCCCTGCCGATCACGGGCTTTTGGGTCTGCGGGTCGATTTTCTCCGTTTCCTGCTTGATTTTGAACGGCGACGGGGCGATAATCTTAATGCCTTTTTCGCCTTTTTTGACGTTGCGCTGAAACTGGTTTTTCCAAGCGGTAAAGCCCGCGATAAGGGAAGCGTCGGGCTTCTGCATGGCGATCAAGAGGGTGTTGTTGAAGCTGTAATTATGAAACTTTGACATGACGCGCAGATACTCCTTGTAGCGTTCGCTGTCGAACAGCTCCGTAATGCCTTGCTCCAAGCGGTCGGTAATCTCCTTGAGCTTTTCGGCGGGCTTTTCTGCGGTAAGGTTAATAGGGATAACGGGCTGCGGCTGCGGCGGCTCGACGGTAAGGGGCGCTGCCTGCATCGCGGCGGCATCCATTTCCACCTTTTCCGGGTCAGGGTGCGTCGGCTGCGCTGCCTGTTGGGGCGCGGTGTGCTGCGGCGGCTCGCCCTCAATGACATAACCCGGAAGCAGCAGCCCATTCACCTTGAACGGCTCCGCGTATTCTTTCGGAACGGGCGGCGCGGGCTCGGTAAACAGGCGGTCGTATGCCTTGATGCGTCCGGCAAGATATTTTTCCATTGCCGCCTTGTCTGAAAAGGTCTTGCGCTCCTGTCCGGCGATTTTTACGTTTTGCTCATGGTTTGGTCCGTTGGTGCGGACACTCCATGTCAGGCTCCATGAATACGGCACGGATTTTTGCGCCTGCCTGTCATAGCGGGTATTTTCATAAACGTGGTAGCGCATCTGATAGACTGCGTTGCTGCGGAGCTGCCATTCATAATCCGTTTTCTCCCATTTGTTGGATGTGTGCTTGACGGGCGGCGTCTGCACATACTCGATGGCTTTTTCAAGAAAGCGGGTGTTGCCCGCCTGCTGCTCCCATGCGGCTGCCTCCGTTTTCAGCCTGTCAAATACAGCCTGCTCCGCCGCCGCGCTCTCCTGCCGCAGCCGTGTCAGCTCCGCAAGAGAAAGCCCGGTCAGCGCGGAAATATCCGCTTTCTCACTTTCAAAATAGATGCTTCGCTCAATTACCAGCTTTTTTGCTACTTCCAGCCTGTCAAAATCATAGCTGGAATAATTCTTTTCCTGTTCGCTCACGGTTTTGCTCCTTTCTTTTGTTGGTGTGATGATGTCTTTTAGCGGCCGCTCCCACTTGCGCCCAAAGCCGCGCACGACGGTATCTCCCGCCGCACCGTTTTCGCTGAACATTTGCAGGGTGGAAAACGCATTGTCAAAGGCGGTGATATTGTCTGTGCCAATATTCGGGGCAAAGTGGATAACACCGTCCGGGTAGTCCCTGCCTGTGCCGATCCAGCCCCGGATAAAACTGTCGAAAGGGGCTTTCGCCCCGCTGTCAAAGTGTTCCTCGGCATGGCTTTTGTATAGCTGCCCGCCCCTATACTGTCGCCCTAAAATCAGCTCTCCCGCCTGCGGGGAGAACATAAAGCGGCGGTTGTCGATTTCCCGCATATTAAATGACATACTGCGGGTATCAAGAAGCATCAGGGCGGCGGTCAGCTCTGCTTTCGGCTTGTTCTGCATGGCTTACGCCTCCTTTCATCGTTACAGAGGGTTTGGGAAACTTCCCAACAGGCAAAATCCCCATTCTGCGCGTAGCGTCAGAACGGGGATTTTACGGAAAGGGTACCCCTTTCCTATGCTTGCTGCGTAAGTTCTTTGTCCCTCGCAAGCTCGATACGGTAGTTGACGTATTTCCCGCCCGTATCGGCTAATACAATGCTTCCGTCATAGGTTTTACCCGTTTTCGGGGAATACAGCCTTTTGACCTTCGCCCTGCCGCCCGCAAGCAGCGCGGCGGCAATTTTCGGGGTAAAGGCGGTTTTGCGTTCCTCAAAGAAACGGTCGTTTTTCCACATGACAAAGGCGCAGTCCTTTTTTTCGCAGTAGTAGTTTTTCCTGCCCTCGCAGACATTCCCGCCGCAGCGGGGGCATTTGCCGATCACCGTCTGTTCCTCTTTGAACAGGTCTTTCTGATTTTCGGAAAGAAACGGATAGGCTTTCACCAGATCCCGCGCCATTTCTTCAATGCCCCGCATGAAGCCCTCCGGGTCGGCTGCGCCCCTTGCAATCTGCGTCAGCGCGTTTTCCCATTCGGCGGTAAGCTGCGGAGAGGTCAGCGTATCAGGCAGAGCGCAAACAAGGTTGTTGCCCTTTTGGGTTGGGATAAGCTGTTTTCCCTTGCGCTGCACAAAGCCGGATTTGACCAGCTTTTCAATCACGGCGGCGCGGGTAGCGGGAGTGCCAAGCCCCTTACGTTCTGCGTCCGGGTCGGTGTCCGCGCTTCCGGCGCGTTCCATAGCCGAAAGCAGGCTTGCTTCCGTGTGCGGCTTCGGGGGCTGCGTGTCGTGCGCCGTAACTCTTGCGGCTGGGCTGTCAAAGCTCTGTCCCTCGGCAAAGGTCGGCGCATCTAAAATAAGCTCGTTTTCCTCGTCGCCCTCGGCGTCGGGCTTTCCTTTCAGCGTCGCCCGGTAGCGTCGTTCAAGCTCTTTCCACCCGTCGCAAAGAACCGTCTTTCCCTTTGCCGTAAACTCGGTATCGGCACAGGAAAACACCGCCGTTACCGCATCAAAAATGTGCGGCTCGGCGGCGGCGAACAGCAGACGCGCCCCGGCAAGGGTGAGGATATTTCTTTCGCTTTCCGGCAGCGCGGCAAGGTCTGCTTTCGCAAGCTCCATTGTCGGAATGATGGCGTGGTGGTCGGACACCTTTTTGCTGTCAAGCGTCCGGGCTATGTCCGGCGTAAACGCCACGCCTTTCATAAAGGGCAGCTTGCCGACAAGCATCGCGGCGATATGCACCGCCGTATCGCCCATGTCGTCGGTCAGATAATTGCTGTCCGTTCGCGGGTAGGTAAGCAGCCGCTTTTCGTAAAGGGCTTGTGCAAGGTCAAGGGTCTGCTTTGCGGTGTAACCGTAAATGCGGTTGGCTTCCCGCTGCAAGCCTGTAAGGTCAAACAAGCGGGGTGGCTGCTCGGTTTTCCTCTCACGCCTCACCGAAATGCAAATGGCCTGCGACGCTTCGCAAGCCGTTTTGAGGGCTTCCGCATCTGCGGCGTCGGAGATCCTTGCGCTTACCGCTTCCGCGCCGCCCACATCAAGACGGACGATATGGTAGGTTTCTTTCTTGAAAGAGGTGATCGCCGCGTCCCGGTCTGCAAGCATTTTTAAGGTCGGCGTCTGCACGCGCCCCACGTTTAGGGTTTTGCCGTGTAGGACGGAGAAAAGGCGGGTGGCGTTGATGCCGATGATCCAGTCCGCTTTTGCGCGGCATAGCGCAGACGCATAGAGCGCGTCATACGCTTCGCCGGGTTTCAACTCCGCAAAGCCCTTTTTGATTGCGTTTTTCTCCATAGAGGAAATCCAAAGGCGAGAAAAGGGCTTATCGCACCCCGCCGCATGGTAGACAAGCCGGAAAATCAGCTCGCCCTCGCGCCCTGCGTCGCAGGCGTTGACAACCTCGGAAACGTCGGCGCGGCGCATGAGGTCTTTTAAGATTTTGAATTGCTTTCCCTTGTCGGCAGCTACGGTGTA
>OLPS01003276.1_pt1 | contig 12964 bp, 10 predicted proteins | sample 1673071 | NCBI WGS metagenome assembly OLPS01 (sample SAMEA3136752, study PRJEB25190) | human gut metagenome | reverse complement strand
GAGGATGCAAAGCTTCCCACCCCGGACGAGCTGATTGCTGCAGTAAAGGCTGCTGTGTAAAAACACCCTCTCAGCGCGCAGTCCGGCGTTTTCCGGCGCTGCTTGCAGCTCTCCCGAAGGGGCGAGCTTTGTTGAGAGGAAAAAATCAAAATGAACCGATAAGGAGAGATTAAGATGCTGAAAAAGACCATTTCCTATACCGACTATGACGGCAACCAGCGCACCGAGGACTTCTACTTCAACCTGTCCATGGCCGAATTGACAGAGATGCAGATGGGCGTGGAAGGCGGTATGAGGGGCTACATCCAGCGCATTATGGCAGCCAATGACCAGACTGCGCTGATGAAACTGTTCAAGGACGTTCTGCTGCTGACCTACGGTAAGAAGAGCGACGATGGCCGTCTGTTCCTCAAGAATGATGCCATTCGTGCAGAATTCGAGGCAAGTCCGGCTTTCAGCGCAATTTACATGGAGCTGATGTCCGATGCGCAGAAGGCGGCAAATTTCATCAATGGCCTGATGCCTGCTGACCTGCGCAATCAGAACCCGGCTATGGAGATGGCCGCAACCGCAAGCGCTGCGCCTGCACTGAGCGTGGTATCGGAACAGGGCTGATAAGCTCTGATATTTTTCCGCTTTGGCGGAGAGAGGCTGCGCCGGGAAATTTCCGGGCAGTCTTTATTTTTTTACTCCTTCAGGCGCTGACGCGCCAGCCCCTCTAAGAGGGAGCCTTTTAAAGGAGCACATTTAAGAGTACAGGGAGAGTGAAAGAATGCTGGAGCTGCATATTCCCGGTGGAGAACGCTGGGATGAACGAATCAACCAGTTTGCATACGATAAACCGGTGGCGCTTCGACTGGAGTACAGCCTGCTCTCCCTGTCTAAATGGGAAATCAAGTGGCAAAAGCCGTACTTGGACGAAAATGTGAAGAAAACACGCGAAGAAACGCTTGATTTCGTCCGATGCATGACTCTGACAAAGGGCGTGGACCCGACCGTATACACAAGACTGCGGCGGGAAGACTGGCTGGCCATTCAACGATATATGAGCGACCCGATGACGGCCGCGACCTTTAAAGACCGCAAAGGCGGCAAGAAGCGCGCACGCTACCAGACGGCAGACCTGTTTTATGCCGCCATGGCAAGCTACGGCATCCCATTCGAGTGCGAAAAGTGGCACCTGAACCGGCTTTTGGCGCTGATCCGGGCCTGCGGTGAAGAGAACCTGCCGCCCGAGAAGATGGGTAGACACGAGCAGGCGGCGCACATCCGGGCGCTGAATGCACAGCGCAGGGCAAAGTTTCACTCGAGGGGGTAAGAGCTTTTGAGCAAGGTAATTGAGATCCGGCAGAAAGGCGACTTTAAGAAAAGCCTGACCTTTTTCAGCCACATCAAGAGCTGGAGTGTGCGACCGATCCTTGAGAAATACGGAAAGCTGGGTGTAGAACGGCTTGCGGATGCCACCCCGAAAGCCACCGGAAAGACGGCGGCAAGCTGGAGCTACGAAATCAAAATGGATAAGAGCGGGGCCACACTTTGCTGGAAGAACGGCAACATTGTGGACGGAGTGCCCATTGCGGTGATCTTACAATACGGACATGGCACAAGAAACGGAGCCTATGTGCAGGGAGTAGATTACATTAACCCTGCCTTGGCTCCGATTTTTTCTGCTCTGGCCGATGAATTGTGGAAGGAGGTGCGAAATCTTTGAGTAAAGAAGTAGATGAACGCGTCGTAGAGATGCGGTTCAATAACGCATTGTTTGAAAGCAAGGTTCAGCAGACAATGCGGAGTTTGGCGGCACTCAACGAAAAACTGATGTTCAAAGGAGCGGAAAAAGGCTTTGAGAAAGTCTCAGATTCATCAGAGAAGGTAAAATTCAATGCATTGTTGAATGCTCTGGACAATCTGAGCCAAAAATTCTCGGCTGTCGAGGTGATTGGCGTAACTGCGCTGATGCGGATTACAAATCAGGCAGTTGATGCTGGTGAACGGCTTGTCAAAGCATTATCGCTTGATCCTATTATCAGTGGCTTTCAGGAGTATGAAACGCAGATCAATGCAGTTCAGACGATTCTGGCCAATACATCAAGCAAAGGCACTACGTTGGACCAAGTCAATGCTGCACTGGATGAGCTGAATCACTATGCCGACCTGACGATTTACAATTTTACGGAAATGACCCGTAACATTGGTACGTTTACAGCGGCAGGCGTTGATTTGAATACTTCCGTTTCAGCTATTAAGGGTATTGCAAACCTTGCAGCTGTATCTGGCTCGACCAGCCAGCAGGCTAGTACAGCCATGTATCAGCTCTCACAGGCACTCGCATCCGGTACTGTGAAATTACAGGATTGGAACTCCGTAGTCAATGCTGGTATGGGCGGTCAGGTGTTTCAAGATGCCTTGAAAGAAACCGCTCGTGTGCATGGTATTGCCATTGATAGCATGATAAAAAAGGAAGGTTCCTTCCGTGAGACCTTATCCAAGGGATGGCTGACTTCATCTATTCTGACTGAAACTCTTCAGAAGTTCACTGGCGATCTCAATGAGGAAACCTTGAAGTCCATTGGATACACCGATGAGCAGATAAAGAAAATCATGGAGATGGGCAAGACTGCAAATGACGCTGCAACAAAAGTCAAAACGTTCAGTCAGCTGAAAGATACTTTGACCGAAGCGCTGCAGTCTGGATGGACTCAGACTTGGCAAACGATTATTGGTGACTTTGAAGAGGCGAAAGAGCTTTTCACAAGATTCAGTGACGTCTTTTCAGATCTTATAAACAAATCGTCTGAAGCCCGTAATACCGTGTTGGCCGGAGGCCTGAATACCGGTTGGCAGCAGTTGAGCACCGCACTGGGAGACAGTGCTGACTTTTATAGTCAGATGCTGGAAAAGGTCATGCTTGCAAATGGTTCAATCAGTCAAAAACAGATTGATGATGCCGGAAGTTTTGTCAAGGCTTTGCAGCAGGGAGGTGTTTCCGCTGAGCAGCTTCAAAATGGGTTGAAAGAATCGTACAAGCAGCTTTCAGTACTGGGAGCTTTGAGTGACGATGCTTTAAAAGCCAAAAAACTCGATCCTGCTCAGGTGAGGTCTCTGGCAAAGAGCTTTGAGGAAGTTAACCAGAAGGTTGCAGACGGTAGCCTGGATCTTGATATTTACTCCAAGAAAATCGGTGAGCTCTCCGGTCGGGAGCATCTGATCGAGTCCATTTGGAATGTTTTTGAGGCACTTGAAAAAGTTGTGGAGCCGGTAGCACGTGCCTGGCAGAAGATATTCTCGCCCATCACGGCCGATCAGATCTACAACATCGCAAAGTCAATTGACGAGTTTACTGCAAAGCTCAGCATCAGTGACGAGACAGCCGATAAAATCGAACGAACATTCAGTGGTATTTTTGCTGTGCTGAATGTTTGGAAAAATATGCTTTTAACCGTTAGTAAGGTTCTGGGGGAGGTATTCAATGCTGTATCTCCACTTGCTGGCGGCTTTTTAAGTATTACCGCGTCATTGGGCGATTGCTTGGTTGAGATGGCCAATGCAGTCAATAACTCTAAGACGTTTAAGACGACACTGGATGGTATTCACTGGATTATCGGAAAGGTGTCTGAAGGGATGCAGACCTTTGCAGGGGTACTGACTGATGTATCGAATAACGTCTCTGTCGTGTTCGACCCGTTAAAGACCCTTGGCGAGTGGTTTGAAAATTTTATTTCTTTCATCACACCAAAGCTGAAATGGCTTGCTGATAAAATCGGGGAGATTTTTGAAGAACTGGGAAGCGGTGCATCCGGTGCTTTTGGCAATCTGAATGGCAACGCACTTTGGGGTTTTGCGAATGCTGGAATGATTGCCGGGCTCATTGCAGGCATTAAGGGCTTTTTGGAAGCTTTTAAAGATATCGGCTCTACCGTTAAAGACACAATCGGGGGTGTGGCAGAACTTCTTAACAAGTTAGGAGAAGCTGTCACTGCATGGAAAAACAACAAGAACGCAGAAACGCTCAAGACAATTTCGACCGCTGTGGCAATTCTTGCTGGGTCACTTGTTGTGCTTTCGATGGTGAAGCCAGAACGGTTGGCTGCATCTACGGGAGCGATGATTGCACTGTTTGCTGAACTGCTTGTGGCGCTTGCAATTTATGACGAAATTGCGAAAAAAACCAAAAAAGTTGGCAAAGGCACCAGTTCAATGGTCGTTATGGCAGCAGGTGTTCTGATCCTTACGTCTGCGCTGAAGAAGATTTCTGAAATTGAAAACGAAAAGCTTCTGACTTCAGTTATCGCATTGGGCGCGGTGATGGCAGAACTGGTTGCTGCACAAGTTGCAATTTCAAAATGGGCAAAAGATGGTGCTAAGCATGCCATGAGTATGCTTGCAATGGCTGCGGCAGTTCGTGTCCTTGCAGAAGCAGTAGAACAGTTGGCAGACCTTGGCTGGGATGGCATTGAGAAGGGTCTTATTGCCGTAGCAGGACTGCTGGCGGAAGTTGCTGCGTTTTCGGGGCTGAGTAATTTTGGCGGACTGACGGCAGGAAAAGCAGTGGGAATTTTGATCCTGGCAGCAGCACTGAGTGTGTTGGAAAAATCAGTGTCAGCATTCAGCAAGATGCCGGTAGACGAACTCCAGAATGGAATTGGTGTACTGGGTGCGATTCTTGGCGAAATTGCGGTTTTCAGCATGTTGTCCAACCCGGCAGAACATGTGCTTTCAACAGCAACTGCCTTAACTATTTTGTCCGGAGGACTGCTGATTCTATCCAATGCTCTGGCAAACCTCGGCGGCATGACACTTGGTCAGATCGGCGTGGCACTGGCAGCAATGGCAGGCGGACTGATTGAAATGGGTGTCGCACTGACTCTTGTAAAAGGCTCTCTTGGCAGTGCAACCTCGTTCCTTATTATGTCGGTTGTGTTGAATGCTCTCGTTTCTCCGCTGAAATCTCTTGGCGAAATGTCACTTGAAGAGATCGGGCATGGATTACTCGCAGTTGGTGGGGCACTTGGCATTTTCGCGATTGCTGTTGGAACAATGTCGCTTGCAGGTCCAATCGTCATTGCTGTTTCTGCAGCTCTGAGTTTGCTGGCAGGAAGCTTTGCATTGCTGCTTGGAACGATGGCAGCAGTAAGCCTAATGCCTCTTCGGGTGGAAGCACTTGTCGTGGCACTTGGAACGCTTGGCTCTGCAATTGGCGTTTTTATCGCTGGAGTAATCGCAGGGCTTGGAACAGCAGCTGGAAGCATTGCTATTGCAATCGCTGAAATTATTGTAGCGGTATGCAACGCAATTGCACAGGCCGTTCCTGCAATCGGCAATGCACTTGCTCAGCTCATCGTGGCCATTTGCAATGTCATCGTACAGTGCAGTGAGCCTATTGGACAGGCTCTGTTTACGCTGGGCACTGTAGTGATCCAGACCATTATCGATCTGATCGCATGGGCATGGGATGGTGGCGGTGAGGGAGGCGGCATCAAAGGTGCACTGAGTGAACTGCTGGGAAATATTGTTGCATGGCTTTCAGAACATCTCAATCCGATAAACTTGTTTGGCGGCTTGCTTGGCACGATTTCGGGCTTCTTTGGCAAAATCGGAGAATATATGTCTCAGGGACTTGCTAATGGCCTGAATACTGGAGCTTCAGTGCAGATTGCAAACAACGGTGTTCAGACTCTGTGCAATAAGGTGAAGGATTTCTTTCGGAATGCGTTTGGAATCAATTCGCCTTCGACCTGGATGAGGGAGCTCGGCCAGTGGTTTGCACCGGGTCTTATAAATGGACTGAATGGAACAGCATCTATTGCGAAGCTGAATGCTGGAACCAAGGTATTTGGTGAAAATGTAAAATCTGGACTTTCCGGTACGTTTGATGGTTTGAACAGTTGGATGTTCAACAAAGGCAGCGATGCAGCCAGCAGTTTCTATAACGGACTGAGCGCGGCGAAGAACGTCCGAACTGGTTCCAAAGACGACTGGTTTGACGAGTGGTACGAAAAAGAGATCAGCAAGTACCGGAATGTGACTCCGAATACCGTGGCAGATGATGCTGCGGAAGATATTCTTGGAACACTTTTTGGGTCTGGAGATACGAGCCCCACCGGTTCTGGCGGTACAACCACTGGCAAGACCAAAAAATCCTCCGGCTCCGGCACGAAGAAGACCGTGGCCCAGCAGATCGAGGAAAAGTACAAGCCGAAGCTGGAAGCAAACAAGGCGGCACGTGAAGCACTGGACAGCGAGTACGAGCTGTGGCAGACCGAGAACCAATACAGCGCGGATGAGGACACGCTGCTGGCGAAGAAGATGGAGAACGCGGCGGCAGAAATTGCGAACCAGACCGACCGGGTGGCCATTGCACAGGCAAAGTACGACGAAATGCTGAAGCGCTGGGGCGCGGACAAGACCGAGACCAAGGAAGCCTACGCCAGCCTGCTGAGCGAAAAGACCAGCCTTGCGAAATTGCAGGCAGACCAGTACACCGGCCTGTTTGAAGACATCACGAAGCGGTATGACACCGACCTTGGTACACTGGAAAAAGAGTATAACCTCTGGACGGCCCAGAACAGCAACACTGCCTCAAAGCTGGACAAGATCGACCGGGAGACCGAGTACCAGAAGAACGAGCTGGAACTGAAGCAGAAGAAGGAAGCCAAGGCAAAAGAGCAGTGGGAGACCCTGCGGAAGGAATACGGCGAAAGCGACCTGCGCACAAAGGAAGCCTGGAACGACTATCTGGATGCGCAGACCGAGAGTTTGCAGCTTCAAAATGATATTGCCAAGCAGTCGCTGAACAAGCTGGATGCGCAGCTTTCCATCATCAAGGACGAACAGAGCCGGATGCAGAGCCGCATGGACCTGCTGACCAGCATCTACGGCGATGGCAGCCTGAAAGACCGTGAGGACGCCTACAAGCAGGCGGTGGAGCAGTACGGCGAAAACAGCGCTGAGGCAAGAAAAGCAAAGTATCAGGGCATTACTACCAGCATCCTCGGCACGGTGGAGGCACTGCAGAACATGAATGCCGAGCTGGAAAAGACCCGGCTCATCCAGCAGCAGCTGGCGGACGGCAAAGACCTGAATGGCAATCCACTGAGCAAAGACGATGTGAACGACCTGAAAGACCAGCTGCTCTCCTCCCGCAGTTCTATGGTGAGCTTTGCAGGGGCACTGGCAGATGCCATGGGCCTTGAGGACAGCGCCAAAAGCGCGGTGGTAAAGCTTGCCAATGCCATCCAGAAGAACTGGGTGCCCATCAGCAATGCATGCAGCGAGGTGTGGACGAAGGTCTCCGGAGCCATGGGCGAGGAGATGACGAACACCCTGAGCACCGTATTCAAGGCAGCATTCAGCGAGGAAGGCATGGAGATCGGGACGGAATTCGTCTCGGCCATTGCATCCGCCATGCAGGGAGACTACGCTGGTGCCATCATTTCGGCGGCAACGGGACTGATCGATCTGGTGGACGTAGAAGCCTTTACCGGCGATGAGGTGGTAAGGGATATCATTGAGTCAGCACATGATTGACCGTGCGCTGGAGCAGAAACCGGCGGACTTTGATGTGCTGCTGAAGCTGCTTTCCGGAATTCAAAATGGAGACCTTGCTGGAAAGCTTGCCAACATCGGGACAGCCGCGGCAAATGTCGGCAATTCCCTGAGTGGACTGCTGCCAATGCTGGGACAGCTGGGAACGACAGGAGCCGGTGCAGGAATGGCAGTTGGCGGCATTGGCGAAGCACTGGGCGGGCTGGGCGCTTCCATACTGGCGGTGCTGCCGGAACTGCTGATTGTGGTGGGTATTATTGCAGCTATCGCGGCACTGATCGGCGGTATTGCGTGGTTTATCAGCAGCCGGAAGGAAAAGGCCACCGGCGCAAAGGACGTTGGCTCGGAGATCGACAAGGGCATCAGCGATGGCGTGAAGGAAGATGCGCCCATTGTGGACGATGCCGTGAGCGACATGACCGAGAACGCCATGGACATTGCGAAGGATTCGCTTGGGACCATCAGCAAGGTGATGGGCGACGACTACGAGTACACGCCCCAGATCGTGCCCGTGGTGGACCTGACCAACGTGCTGGAAGGTGCGGACGAGATCGACAATGCCTTTGCGGCGACAAAATCGCTGAGCCTTGACGGAGACGTGAGCCGGAACCTTGCAGACAAGATCGATGCCGAAGTGCAGCTTCAAAATGGACTGAAGAGCGCCGGAAATGAGGACACTCTACGTGCCATCAATGCACTGGCCGGGCACATGGACGGCGTGGCCGAGAGCATCAAGGGCATGAGCGTGACCATCAACGGCAGAAAGGCCATTGGCTACATCGACGACCGGATGGGACGGCTGACCGCAGCGAAAGTGAAGTGAGAAAATGGCGATCATCAAAGAACTGAGCCCCGGTGATACCCTGAAAGTGTACGAGGACGGCGTTGCAGCAGAGTTTGTGGTGGCCCAGCACAACTACGAAAAAGACCTGAACGGCAAGGGTAAGACCATGCTGATGCGCACCACCCTGCTGAAAGACGCAGTGCAGTGGGGCAACAACGAGAAAGATGTTTCGTGGAAGAACGAGCCGACCCTGCGCAACTGGCTGGAAAACACCTACGCAGCACGGCTGAGTAAGGACACACTGAAGACCATCGTGCCGGTGACGATCCGGTATGATTATGGTTCAAGTGAGAGCGGTACGCTGGAAGAACAGCGGTTCTTTGTGCCGAGGGTGGTAGACTTCAGCGGAGATACGGCGCTGTTTACGGGAATCCGAAGATTTTTTGAGGATAGTCTGAGCGGCGGAAGGGCGGATATTACCGAAGGAAGCAACATCTATGACTTGTGGACGTACGTGTTCAGCACTCGAAGCACTAAAAACTACGAGGATGGCGATAACACCCGCGGAGAGGCACTGAGCCTTTACGTGAAGCACGGCAGAGGTGCCGACCCCGGGTCACCTGGGTACATTAACACCTACTGGGATACGACAACGGAACAGTGGGGCGTTTCCAGCTCGAATATTCTCGTATGTTTCTGCGTGGATGAGAATGCCACAGTGGACGATGATGGATGCCTGACAGCCAACAGCGGGCCGAAGATCCAGAGCAACTACTTTGGCATGAACGGCGTATTTGGGCGGTGGGGAAAGTTCGGGCTGCCATACCGCGTTTATGACGCAGATGGCGACACCATTACCGTGACCGAAAAGCTGAACGGCGAAGTGCACAGGACGTTTAGGGCAATTCAAAATGGAGTATACCGGTTTGAAATATCACAGAAAGAGCTGGAAAGCTTTGACTGGAACGCCGACTATACCCTGACGGTAGAAGCCAGCGACGGCCGGACCACTAACCGGAAAAGCTGCAAGGTGAACCGCATCCGTTCATCCGGGTACGTGGTGTATATCGGGCAGATCAAAGGCACGGCGGATGGACGGAGCTACTACTGGACAGAGCGAAACATTCTGGACGATCCGTTCAACGAGAATGCGCCGGTGATCCTTGACCCGGAAGTGACACTGGAAGCCAACGAGATCAGCTCGTTTACCTTTACGGTGCCCGTCTCGAACCCATTCTACGACAAGCTGGAGCTGAAAAAGCCGGTAGTCAGCATAGAAGAGGACGGCCGCGAGATCTTTATGGGCTATATCACCGAAATGGAAAAGAACTTTGAGCTGGACATGGAAGTGACCTGCGAGAGCGAGTTTGGATACTTGCAGGACAGAGACTGTCGGGTGGAGAACAAGTTCTACACGGCGTCCGAACTGCTGGCACTGGCGCTGACCGTGGAGGATGACCCGGAAGAACACGTCGGCTTCAAGGGCGAAGGCAAGGTGTTCCTGCCCGGAAATGTGACCATAGAAAAGCCGGAAAGTGACACGGACAAGGAGACCAAAGCCATCAGCGACTGCTGGAGCGTACTGACGAACAGCCTGACCGGAAAGTACGGCGGATATCTGCGCCTGCGCAAAGAAATCAAAATGGTGGACGGCGTGCGCGTTTACACAAGATATCTGGACTATCTGGCAAAACTGAACGACAAGACTGATCAGGTGATCGAGCTTGGAAAGAACCTGCTGGACATTTCGTACTACATCAAGGCCGGGGACATCGTGAATTCGGTGAAGGCATATGGTTGGTACAAGAGCGGATGGTTCTTCTGGGAGACCACGAACCCCATCTCGCGGGAAGCGTACAACGGAGAATCCATCAAGAAGTACGGCCTGTGCCAGCGCGTCCTTGTTGTGGAAGGAACCGATTCCACGGAAGACAGCCTTTTGAAGAAGGCCACGGACGAGCTGAAAAAGTACAGCGGTTTCACCGGAAGTGTGCAGATCAACGCTGCAGATCTGTGTGATATTGGCGTGGATACCGACCGGCTGGACTTTATGAAGGAGACGTACGTGCTCTCGGAACCGCACGGCATCGATGACTGGCTGCCCTGCACGAAGGAAGTGATCCCGCTGCATGAGCTGGACCAGAAAGACTTTACCTTTGGCGCAACTACGGCAAAGCTCTCATCTTTGCAGGCGGGCAACTTTGCAACGGCGGGCAAGGCGTGGAACGCGATCCAGTCCACCATTGGATACATCAACAAGTGAGGAGGATCAATGTACCATTCTCTTATTATAAATGTAGGCGACAACTACATTGACACCTGGGACGACTGGAAGCTGATCCCTTCCTCACGGCCGGTGATCGCACCGCCCATTGAGCGGACAAAGTTTGTGCCCGTGCCCGGCAGAGACGGCGCACTGGACTACAGCCGTACCCCTGCAAACCGTCCTACATACGATGACCGTACCGGAAAAATTGAGTTCTACCTCGAAAACGACTATGCTGGCTGGGACTGGGAGACCGCGTACACGACCATCTGCGAGACCTTGAAGGGACAGCGGGTGCGGTTTGCGCTGGAGGACAATCCCAGCCATTATTATTCGGGTCTCTTGTGGGTGGACCAGTTCAAAAGCGACAAGGGGCACTCGAAGATCACGCTGGAGTACAACTTGCACCCGAACATGTACACCCTGAAGGTTGAAGCCGTGGCGCTGAACGTATACGACCTGAAGCTGAACAGAGGCATGGAGTACCAGCTGCTGGTGGGCGTTGGGCCGACGAATACGTTCTACCGCAAAATAAACGTTACCACGAAACCGCGGGACGTGGTGAAAATTACTCAAAATGGAACCATTCTGGCCCTGCGGAAAGGCACAGCGGTGGTGATGGCAGAGTGCGGCGGCGTGAAAGCCGAGTGCGCCGTGACGGTAGGCGCTTACGAGAGCTTTACCATTGAGCGGGCACTGGACGGCGTGAGCGAGACGAACCCGGTGGGGAGCATCGTTGCCGGCATGAGCTACCAAAATGTGTTCAACGTAGGCGACAGCGAGAAGGAAATGCTGGAACTGACCGTAGAGATGGGCGGCACGGATGTGACCGGAAGTTGTGCTGTCATGGCAGAGGACAACGCGAGTGCACAAATCAAAATGACATCGGTGACGGGAAATATCAAGATCACAGCGCATGCTGCAGCAAAGCCGGTGGCGGCGATGCTGTGTGCAGATATCCTGCCTGTGGAGGTAAAGCCACTGAAACGGGTAGAAGGAGCATTCCGGCTTGGAAGATGAAAGGAAGGATGATATTTGAGTTTGGAAGCGTACTCCATTTTGAAAAATGGAAACGAAAAGCTCTCGGAGCATTTCAAGGTGCGCGAGTTCTACTGCCGTGACGGCAGCGACCCGGTGTTCATTGACACGGCGCTTGTGGAGGTGCTGGAGAAGATCCGTACGCACTTTGGCAAGCCTGTGACCATCACGAGTGGGTTCCGCACGGCAAGCTGGAACGCAAAGCAGAAGAATGCCGCAAAGTTCAGCCAGCATCTGTACGGCAAGGCGGCAGACATTCAGGTGCAGGGCATCAGCGTGGAGCAGGTGTATGCCTACGCGGACAAACTGCTGGGCAACGTCGGTGGCTGCGGCATTTACCCGCCCGGTCTTGGACGCGCCAACGGCTGGGTGCATGTGGACGTGCGCAAAGCCAAGAGCCGATGGAAGGGGTGAGCGCCGATGGAAAGCATCATTGCCGCCATCCTCAGCGGTGTTGTGACCCTGATCGGCGTGCTGATCGCAAACTCGCGTTCCAATGCCGTAATGGAATACAAAATTGAGGAGCTGACCCGGGAGGTCCGCAAGCACAACGGTTTTGCGGAGAAGATCCCGGTCATCCAGAGAGACATTCAGGTGTTGAACCACAGAATGTCCGACATCGAAGTACATGAATACGAACACGAAAGGAGCAACGTATGAATTTCAACATTACTGCAGGCACCATTGCACGTACCGCCGTTCTGCTGCTGGCTCTGACCAACCAGATGCTGAGCGCCATGGGCAAGAGCCCTCTGCCCATCGAGAGCACCACTGTGGAGCAGCTGGTGACGGCTGGCATCACGACCATTGCGGCACTTGTCGCATGGTGGAAGAACAACTCCTTTACGAAGGAAGCCATTGCGGCCGACAAGGAGTATGACCGCTTGAAGGCAAAGAGCGGGAAGTAAAAATGATATTTTAGGCAGGGCAGGAGCGGAAAACGTGGTCCACACACGTATCCAACGCTGAATGTTTCTTCTGCACTGCCTGAAAATAATTCATCTGGCACTCACCGAAGGCAGGAACTGTCTGTATAACTCAAAATGGAGTGACCGGTAAGATGAAGAAAGCCCCTGCAACGATCGTTTATGGCTCTGAGTGGGAGCCGTGAGCGAAAGTTACAGGGACTTTTATTTTTAGAGGAAATGCGATATTATAAGAAGATTGATAATCAACAAGAGAACTGGACTCGATAGATGGCGAATGGATTTGGACGGAGCATTGTTTGGGTGGATTTTTTGGCAAAAATATATCGATAATACGAGCAAAATTCAACGGTACGGGGTTTGTGTAACACCATTTCTATCTGATATTTATAAAGCCAATACTAT
>OLPS01003268.1_pt1 | contig 12989 bp, 9 predicted proteins | sample 1673071 | NCBI WGS metagenome assembly OLPS01 (sample SAMEA3136752, study PRJEB25190) | human gut metagenome | reverse complement strand
AGATTTCAAAGAACTTGATGACTTAAAAGCTGAAGTGAAAGAGCTTAAGCAACTTTTACAAAATGTAACTACTGTTCGTCCAGAGGTTAATGAAAAGGTTCCTCAAGCTGAGGAGAAACAAATTGAAATCTAAAACACAAAGGTTGACTATTTAGTCAACCTTTTTTATTTTAATAACTTATGAATACATATAATAATAAATACGATATATTAGGGAGTACAATTAAACCTAATCCGGCATCTGTTAAATATTGGGCAGACTTAGCTTCTAATCCTAATGGTGGTGATTTGAAATATTTTAATGGTAAGGATTGGGTTTATGTAAATAATACAGCCACATCAGATATTAAAGATCTAAGAAGTGATCTTACTTCTGAAATAAGTAGGGCAACTGGACGTGAAAATGAAATTGAAGCTAAGATTGATGCTTTAATTGGAGATGCTCCTGAAATTATGGATAGCTTACCTGAATTAATTGATGTTATTAATAACCATGCGGAACTTATTGAAGGTAAAGTAGATAGACAACCTGGTAAAGGTTTATCCACTAATGATTATACTACTGAGGAAAAGAATAAACTTGCTGGTTTGACTAATTATAATGATTCTGAAGTAAGAGAATTAATCACTGCATTAACTCTTAAAGTAAACGGTTTAGAAGAGAGAGTTGCTGCATTAGAAACACCTGCTGCATAATGGAACTCAGATTAGATAGAATATTTCGTACTAATGAATATACTATTGGGGAGTTATATGTAGATGGTGCATATATATCGGATACACTTGAAGATCCAGTAAGACCATTACCTGAAGTATGTACTAATACACCTAAAGGAATTGCATGTAAATGCAAGGAAAAGGTGTATGGGGATACTGCTGTACCTGCTGGTACGTATGAGGTGAAATTAAGCTATTCTAACCGTTTTAAGCGTATTATGCCTGAGATACTTAATGTACCTCACTTCTTAGGTATACGTATCCACAAAGGCAATAAAACAGCCGATACTGAAGGATGCATACTGGTAGGTACTTGGGATGGGATGAAAGAAGATTGGATATCTAATTCTACTGTAGCTTATAATAAGCTTATACCCCTACTTCAGAAGGCGATGGATAATAAAGAACAAATAACAATAACAATAAATAACTTATAAGTATGAAGAAACATTATGAAACACATGTAGAAGATACAGATAAGCTTATAAGTGTTGCAGGTCCTGTATTAGATTATAAGTCTTGGTATGAGCAATACAGGAAATTAATGGAAGAACAAGCTCAACGTAAATACGGTCTTTATACCCCTACTTCAGAAGGCGATGATGATTTCCCATCTATTTCTGGTATAACTGCAAGATATTCAGCATTAGGTCTTACTAATGAACAGATGGCAGAGAACCCTGTATGGAAAGACCTTACAGGCAATGGACATGATTTACAGATGAAGAACTTTGCTTGGAAAGGGATGTCCGGGGTAAATGGTTACAAGTTTGATTTTTTATTAAATGAGTGGACTACTAGTAACGATCAAATAAGCGAAAAATATAGTTACAAAATTGTAATTAATAATAAACAAAATAGCGTACAGCTGGTTAATAATTCAGGGCATATAAAAATAACTCTTAAAATAACTGGCATAGAAATAAATAAAAGTATATTTAGGGTCTACGATAATGCCGGTATGGAACATAAGCAAGATTATACCAAAGACGGTATATATGAAATTGATTATACAGCTAATGAAGGAGCTAATAAAATTTATTTTTACGTCGTTGGTGGTAACATAGGGCAATTGGAGAACCCGATTACCATTGAACAACTACCTCTCTACCCTGGTGCACTCGTCTTTGACGGAGTAGACGATTATGGTGTTTGTGATAACTTCCCCATTCTGACTAAGGAAAAGGGATATACGGTTGTGGCGTTGAGACAGTGGATTACAAGGGGTGGAATAGCCCAAGGATTAGTATCTAATGTAAAGAATTGGCTCAAGGATGGTGCCTTCTTGTTAGAATATAGAAATATACAAGCCGAGCATCTTAATAAGCCTATATCTTTTGGAGCAGTGGGGAGTGAAATGGATTTACCACACATCCTTACTTATCAGACATCTAAAAGTTATAATGGTGTTTCGATTACAACTGGTAATTTTGAGGGAACAGATGTGCTACATGTTGGGAAATTAGCTCCAACTAATGTAGGAACTTGTATTAACGCTGCTATCTGGGAACTTGTATTTCTTGACCACGATGCCACCGAAGAAGAACTGACCAAGATCAAAGACTACTTCGTCAAAACCTATCCCTGGCTTTTTCCCGACCAAGCATGGACAGTCACCGGCAAGACCAACGAGGACGAAGATCGTGCTACTATTGCCAACATTACAGGCAATGGTAATAATCTTGTGCTGTCGAATTTTGGGTTTGCAGAAGGGAGTGGGTATGGGTTGTATGGTGAGAATTATGCTGGTGGTAGATGGGTTAAATCTACTAATAGAGCGGATTTAACTTGGACGAGTTATTCTGTAAATATAACTTCAGTTAAAGTTGCGTCTACACAGTTATATTATCAATCCTATCCTGAACAACCTTCTTTTACAATTCCTTCTTATAAGATAAAAGTTTATGGACTGAAAGATGGTCAAACTCTATCCTATAAACAAGTAACTTCTGAAGGACAACAGATATACAAAATATCAAAAGATGGAATTTATACATTACCGTCTTTTTTATTTAAAGCAAATGGAGATTGGTATGGATTTACATTAGGTAAAATACAAGAAACCTGTGATATCACCATAGAGCAAATCCCAGAATACGAAGGATACCTCATTACTGATGGGGTGGATGATAAAGCGATTAGTAAACAGTTTAAATTTGGCGAAAATTTTACTGTTATATTAGATTTTAAATTCCCCGTTAAAAAGATATCTTATTGTGGTTTTGACTTATCATCAAAGGTTAGAATCCAAAATCTTCAAGGTAGTGGTGTGTATGTCGTATTAAAGGAAAATAAAACCTTGATACCATCAAATGTAGTGAGAGCCGTAACTTCAGAGGGTAAAGTATATGATGAAAATTGGAATGAATACAATATTGTGCCTGGCAATATATCATCAAATTATACAATGGTAAATTTAGGCTTTGACGGAAGTAATCAATTTGCTGAGTCGGCAACTAAATTAGCTGGAATTTATAGTAGTACTTTATCCAAAGACGACTGTATCAAAGCATACAACTATTTACAAACCCTAAAATCAAAGTAATATGAAGTTTATAATAATACCAAAAGAATTATTTGATTCTATTCCAGAAGAAGCAAAAAAACAACTAGGAATAGATAATCCAAGGATGAACATAGATGAAACCGAAGTATTACTTCATATTGAGCATTATGATGTTTTATTTCCGCCTATGATGACTTTGGAAGAAGATGATAATAGTGATATCATTTATCCGTTTCCAACATACGATGCAACATCAACAGAATTCAATAGTTTAATCACTTCTGATGAATGGAGTACAAATACTAAAGACTATGACATTTAATTCATTAAATACAATAATTGATGATATTTTGCTCATTGTACGTGATAATAATATCAGTGAATCTGAGAACTTATCACGTATACAGATAGAGCAATGGATACATCAATATAGAGCATATTTAATTAAACAGGATCTAGATAAGGGTAGAGATATAAATCCAGAGTATATACAAACTATTGGGCCTTTACACATATCCAAAGTAAGTAATTGTACTGGTGGTTATAACTACAAATCAGATGAAGAGATACCTAATTTCATTGACTTACATTTTGGTTTAGGTTTAGTTGCTGTAAAAGATATGAATGGCGATTTAATTCAACTTGGTACAGAAACCAAAGCTAAATACCAAGTAAGTAGAAAATATACTTGTAGTGATTACATCGCTTATATAAAAGGTAATCATCTGTACATACTTGGTCCTGAACATTTAGAATATGTTAAAATAGAAGGTATATTAGAAGATCCTACCCAAGCTGGTGAGTGTTTTGATAGAGATGATACTCCGTATCCAGTGCCAGCAAATATGATACCTACGATTAAACAAATGATATTTGAAAAAGAATTGAATATCATGTTACGAGTCCCTAGTGACACTACGAACAATAGTACAAACGACGTTAACAACGAACTGAATGCAAGAAACTAAATACAATAGAAAAGCTTATACGATTGCTGACTTCTATGATAGTTATTGTAATTACGTAGAAGACAATCCACTATATCAGGTTTCTTATAAAGTATTTAGACAAATTGTTTCAGATTACTTTAGATACTTAAGAGACGAGATAATTGAAAACGGAAAAGAAGTCAGATTACCTTGTAGAATGGGTACATTATCCATAGTAAAGCATAAACCTAAAGAATATACTGGCAAAAGTTTGAGAATGGATTATGCTGAAAGTAAGAAGTATGATAAGATCATATACCATTTGAATGAACATACTGGGGGATATAAATATCGTTTTTATTGGAATAAGCAAAATATGCTTACTAAGAATAAAACAAAATATCAATTGATAATGACAAGAGATAACAAGAGACATCTGGCACAAATATTAAAGAATCATGTAAGAGATTACATCGAATTATAATTATACAATATGATTACAAAATTAACATCTGTAAAGACTGTAATAGCAAAGATCATAGCAGACCTAGATCTCAAAGAAGATGACACTAAGATTAGTGATATCACAGAATGGTGTGGAGAAGCTATTGAACAAATAGGTGCTATTACTCAATTTATACCTAAAGTTACCGGTGTTGAGGGAGTTCCCGCAGTAAAGATCAATTGTCATCAAGCTCCACTGCCTTGTGATCTACATCAATTGCATCAAGTGGCATACTCATTTAATTGCAATGGTCCTTGGTTTCCCATGAGGAAAGCAACAGGATCATTTGCTGTTTGGGGATGTGGTGACAATTGCTGTGAAAATAAAAACTGCGAATGTCTTACTCCGGAAATGATCATTCAGAATGATACCCTAGTAAACCTAGTAGTTGATATGTATGGTAATATTGATAAGACTGAAGCTATTGAAATGATTAATAGTAATCAAAATCTTAGAACTATCTTATCTAATTTAATCAACTTACATACATATGATATACACAGTTTAAGTTCTGTAAATTCTGCAAATCCTAGTTTGGGTTTTCAATATACTGTAAAACCAGGTTTTATAATGACCAATGTACCAAATGGTTATTTAAAATTATCATACAGCGCTATACCTACTGATGAAGAAAGTTATCCGTTGATACCAGATTTAATGTCATATAAGGAAGCAATATACTGGTACGTCACAATGAAATTAAAGTATCCGGAATATCTTAATGGTAGAATGAATAGGGAAGTATATTATGATATTCGTAGATCTTGGAATTTCTATAGGAATCAAGCATATGCGGAAGCATTAATGCCTAATGAAGATGGTCTAGAATCTATAAAAAACAATTGGAATAAAATTGTACCTGAATTTAGAGACCATAATTCTTTTTATAGTCATACTGGGGAACGTCAAATAATTTATAATGCTACTATATAATGAATGCACAAAGACAAACAAACACGTGGACAAAGGGTATGAATTGTGACTTAGATTATTCAGTCATAAGTTCAGACCAGTATCAATGGGCAGAAAATATACGTATTATTGCCAATGATAATAGTTCTACTGGAGTAATGCAGAATATTGAAGGTGTGCGTAAGCTCAATCCTACATTGACTTTAAATGGTGAAACAATAGTCCATACAAATACAATTAGGGATTGGGCAATTGTGTTTACTAAGAAAGATAGTAACTTCAATATCTATAGATATGATTTTGGTGCATCTGAGACTGAACCTATAGTAACTACAATAGCTTCTAACATAGCATTAGATATTCCTATTATAGATGGTCATTATGCTGTTAGTAGTGTTTGTAAATGGGAATCTGACGATTTAGTTAAGATATACTGGTGTGATGGGGTACATCAGATTAGAGTATTAAATGTAGCCACAACTCATCCTAATCTTAATGTAGACTCTTTAAATATATCACCAAAGAGTCAATTACCACCTTTATTTTTTAAAGGTTTAGGTACAGGTGGATTGAAAGCCGGTAAGTATCAATATTGTTATCAACTATTTAATCCCAGAACATCTGAAACGTCTATATCTGTTTTATCTCCAATTATTACAGTATCTAGAAGTTTAGAAAATACTAACAGCCAAGATATCTATGGTAGTTCTAAAGAAGAAACTACTAATAGGTCCATTAAACTACAGACTACTGTTGATACTAACTCTTTTAGTAGAGCTAGAATAATTTCTATATATTACTCTAGTAATACTGCAGAACCCGTTATCACAGTGATAGATGAAATAAGTATTTCAAATAATACTTTAGTCTATGAAGATAAAGGTGGTTCAGTTATTGATGAGCTTACTCTAGAAGAATTCAATGGTTTAAGTACTTATATATTTACTCCCAAAGTAATAGAATCTAAAGATAACATGTTATTTGCTGCTAATATCACTGAACAGACTTGGGATATTAGTGATGATGAATTTGATGCTAGAGCATATAGATGTAATAAGAATGGTCAAATATTATTAACTTCTACATCTGGACAGGATTCTATAACATTTTCTACTTCAGAAATAAGTACTAAAGATATACCAACTAATCACGACTGTATTTGTCCTGCAAATTATGATGATAATAGTCAGTATTTATATGCTCCAGATGCTACAGGTAAATATGTATATGGTGGTATAGGTAAAAATATTTCATATAGGTTTATAAAAACCAATCTAATTGAAAGTGATGCACCTACATCTAGGACAGGTTATGCTGAAGATTCTTTCTCATTAAACTCTAAAGCACGTTCTACATCTACTCTAGATTTATATAACATTGAGGAAGATGGTTCCTGGTCAGATGCAGGGTCTTTATCTTTTGCTGATGCTACTGCTAAGGTATTAAACTATAGTAATAGTGAAGTAGAATCAATGGCAAGGGGTTACATGAGAGATGAAATATATCGTTTTGCTATTGTATTCTACAATGAAGAGAATGTAGCATCTTCAGCGCATTGGATTGCTGATATTAGAATGCCTAAAGCTAGTGCACCTGGTTATAACATCTTTACTTCAGGTATGCGAGTAGACATTGGTGGTAATACCACTAATAGCCTAGAAGTAGTTACACACCCATTAGGTGTGCAATTCACAGTCAATATACCAAGCGATTTAATCCAAAGTAAGAAGATTACTGGTTATGAGATTGTAAGATGTGAAAGAACTATTTCAGATAGAACAATATTGATGCAAGGAGCTGTTAGTTGTGTTTGTAATTATGATAATACAAATCAATTAACTGCTTTTCCATATCTTACTTATTCTACTTCTCACGGTATGGTGTCACAAAATAATAAATATGCACATGCTTTTGACTTTAGTAGTCAGAATGCTAACGAATATTTCTTATTCGTATCACCAGAAATATGTGTTAATAGGACAAATGCATCTGAAGTAACAGGAAGAGCTACAGAGATTAAAGGTATATACAGACTAAAATCTTCAATATCTCCCGATGAATCTATGGGTAATGGTACTCCTGCGAAGGATAAGGTTGTACCCAACGGTGATAAAGTCAAAGTATTAGTTGGGGCAAAAGCTTCAAAACATGATTTAAAGAATATAACCTCAAATACTTCTACTAGTTGGGCTAAGAATAGTGGTTGGGCTTATACTTCAGTTACAGCTATAGGTGATTCTATAAAACAATCTACTGCAAATAATGCAATTTATATAGGTGCAGAATCATGGTATGATGCCACTTTAGCTAAGTATTACAATAAAGTTACTACAGGGGGATATAATTCAGCATCAATTCAAGACATTACAATTGCTACTAATACAGATCCCTTTGACTTAGACGACGATGCATGGAGAACTAAAGCTACCAATGTAGGTAGCGCGGTATACTATAACTGGGTATACGGAGATACATCTAAGGCTAGTGATTATGATGATAACAACGTTAGGAAAGTTGGACCTCATGGGGTATGTGCAATATTTCAGAGTACGGATATGACTTCTCGTAATACTATGGTTGGTGAAGTACCAGAATTAGCTGCTGGACCTGAAAGTGCTAATACAATCCTCATTGCCAATTTAAAACAGTCTGTAACACCTTATGGTGGTAATAGCTATGCTACAAGACAAAACTCTGTATACATTAGTACAGGATCTTATATTAGTGTAAAAGACAACAGTAATACTAAAGTAAATGTATTCGGTGGCGATACATATGTTGGTGTATTAGATTATGCTAACTGCATGTTTGCATACCACAATGCTAGTGATAATTACGAACAACCAGATAATGAAAGAATTAGAGCATATAATGGTGCTTATATACCATTAGAATCTTCTATCAACCTTTCATTAAGAACAGATACAGTAGGTACAGCTAAGACTTATGAATCTGGTACAGGCTATGCAAATCACTTTGTAGAGAATGATATAGTACAAGTAGGTTCTATATATGTTCAGAATACGCCATTATATGCTTATAATGATGCTTATTCTGCTCAACCCAGAGCTAAAAACTATGTTAGTAAATCAATCTATAGTATAGATAATTTACATACAGATACCAGAGTAATGAATTCAGAACCTAAGACTAACTTAGAAGTAACAGATTCGTGGACTAAATTTAGAGTTGCTAATTACTTAGATGTCGATACTAGATTTGGTTCTATAAATAACTTAAAGCTGTTTAAAAATAACTTGTTGTTCTGGCAAACTGACGCTTTTGGCACACTTGCTGTAAATGAACGTTCTCTTATCCAAGATAATAATGCAGGTGCACTTACGTTAGGTACAGGAGGTGTATTAACTAGGTTTGATTACTTTACTACTAAGAATGGTTCTAAAGAGAATCAATTAAGAACTGCAACACAATCAGATAGTACAGTATATTGGTATGATGCTGATAGAAATGAAATATGTGGTTTTGATAATCAATTACGTACTGTATCTAAATTAAAAGGTGTACAATCTTATTTACACGATAATAAGGACATAATTACAAATGATCCTATATCTGTATATGATAAGAAATACAATGAAGTTCTTCTTACTCTAGAAGATAATACTTTAGTGTTTAATGAACAAGTTGGAGCTTTTACTTCATTCTATACTTATAGACCTGATTGGTATGCTGAATTTACAGATAAATTAATGATATATAAGAATTTAGCTGTATATAAGTATAATTCAGGTAACGAATTAGATATGTTTACTGGCAAAGATAAAATATCTTATGTTAGATTTATAGTAAATGATAAGTACCCTCAAACTAAAACATTTGATAATGTTGAATATGGTGGTGACTTTACTTACGATACTAACTTTGATAACATCTACTTTGAAACTAAAAGACAAACTAGTTTTACTCTTACTCAAGATGATATAGATTATAGAGAAGATACTTACAAGTTCTGTATTCCTCGCAGTAGTAGAGAATTAAATGAAGCTGAAGAGTTAGTAAACAAATCCTATAGAGATAGAATGAAAGGGAAATATTTAATCTGTCATTATAAGTATGATTGTAATGGTGGTAATACGTTTAAAGTTCCTTATATTAGTACAGCATACAGATATTCATTGATATAATATGAAAAAGAAAATAAATAAAAAGAAAGTTCCAGCTTATGCTTTTGGTATAGATCAAGGTTTAGAGATTGCTTCTATATTGGGAGCTGGTTTACAAGGCTTTACAGAAGAAGGATCTGGTGCAGATATTGCTGGCAGTACTCTAGGAGGTGCTGCCAAAGGTGCTTCTGTAGGTTCTGTTATTCTTCCTGGTATTGGTACAGCGGTAGGTGGAGTTGTAGGTGGTGTTGGAAACCTTGTATCAGCTATCTTTAGAAAGAATGCAATTAATAAACAGAAGCGTATTAAAGCAAATGCTAAAGAAATAGCAATGGGAAAAGGTAACGCAGCCACACTTGAACAAGAATATTGGGATGATAATTCTTTAGCTTATACTTTTGAAAATGGTGGTATATTACCAGATTTGGCTTATGTAGATAATAATGAAGTAATAAGAGATGATTTTGGTAATATTGAACAAATACCTAATAGTAAACCAGGTACAGACAATCATTTGATAGATGCTTCTAATCTTGAATCTGTTCTATCTGATAAGATCAAAAGACCTGGTACAAACAAAACATTTGCACAAGAAGGTAAAAAATTAGTTAATATGACCAAAGGAAGTAAAGGAAAAGATAGATTTGCTCGTAATGCTGATAAGTTAAATCAGATGAATGCAAATGCAATGTATGAACAATTGCTTACAGAACAAGAAGCAGTTAAAGCTAAAAAAGGCATTAAACCCAAAGTAAAAGGAATACCGGCATATGCAGATGGTAAATCTAGACAAATTGTAACTAGAATACCTGGAAAAATAGGTTATTTTAAATTTGATCCATCTAGTGGAGAATATTTTGATGTAAACGGTAAATACGCAGGTAGTGTTAATGTTAATGAAATAGATAGTGTTATAAATGCAACTGCTAAAGAGACAATGGCTGGATTAAATCTTCCCAAATTATCTACACCATCTATAACAGATACAAATAAAAGCAAAGCATACAAGACGAGTATTCCTACCAAGAATATCTATGATCCTAATAATTATATAGCGCAGTGGAAACCAGAATACTCTGAAGCCCTTAAAGCTGCTGCAGTACCAAACAAAGAAATAAAATTAAATCCAAATAAGAGATTAATTCAAACTTATGGTAGTGCTCCAGCTTTCTATGACGTATTACCAGAAAGTAACGAAGTCGATGCTATTACTGGGGAAACCATCCCTGTAGGTACGAATGAACCTGTACGTGATATTCCTAAAGCATCGTTACCTGGTACAGCTCCTATAACAAAGAAAAAAACTGCTAAAGGTGTAACTACCCCAAGTAAACAAAGTAAATCAGTAGCTGCTCCTAGTCAAGCTCCTTTATTAGATATAGCAGACTTTAACCCAGCTTTAGCATCTGATCCTATCTATGCTCCATTGGTTTCTGTTGACGATTTTAATCCTACGTTAACACCAGATGAAATTAAAACATCTAGCAAATCTTCATTTGGCTTTGGTAGTTTATCTGGTTTATCTCCTATACTGTACAATTGGATTCAGAGTAGACGTAGACCTGAAGTAGAAGATCAGGTTATTAATCCCTATACTGGGGCTATTAATAGAGCAATGGCTAGCCGTAAACTTAATATAGAACCCACTCTTGCAGCTAATAGAAGATCTAGAGCAATTGCTCGTAACAACATGGCTAGACTTAATCCTAATACTGGTATGAATTTAGCATATGGAAATCAATTAGCTACTGGGGAATATGCTCAGAATACTTCAGTATATGCTAATAGAGATAATGCTAATAATCAATATTTAGGTGAATACGCAAATATGATGAACAATTTAGGTCAACAATATGTACAGAATACTGTACTTACTAATAACTTAAACGCTCGTAATAGAGCTGCTGCAAGAAACTTTGGTGCTACTGCTGCTGGTCAGTTAGGTCAATGGTCTCAGACTAAAGAAAAGATGCGTAATCAAGCACGTAGAGATCGTCAGATATTGCCTTACTTACAGAATTTCTTAAGATACGGTACAGTAAATAGTTTAGTTGATAGTTTAACAGTATAATTATGGCAGTAAATAGATATGATAATCCTGCACAAGCTCAATTTATAGACACCTATGTTCCAATTCCTTTTGAACAATTATACACGTTGGGTAAGCAGGCAAATGAAAGAGTTGACAAAGCTTTAGCAGATTATAGAACTGCTGCGAATACATGGGCTGATTTTCAATCGCAATCGATGAAAGATATGCAAACCTGGGATGCAGAAACCAGAGGTAAAGTACTTCCGATTATTGATCAAGCTGCTAAAAATCCTGAGGCCATTAAAAGTATGGAATGGCAGATGGCTCTACAATCTGCAATAAATAATGTAGATAGAGCTAAACTTTCAGCATTAAGACAAAGTGCAGCTAATTTTGAAGCATATAATAAAGCTAAACAAGCTTTAATAGCTTCTGGTAAATATAACCCATTATGGCATGATAGAAACTTTACCAATTGGGATACTACTACTCAAGGTCTATATAAAGATATATCCCCATTAGCATATCAATCTGTAAATGATCTAGTAGATCCGTATGTAAATGATCTTAAACCTAGCGATATGGGTAGCGATGGTAGATATTTATATCATGGAGTATCTGCAGATAGAACTAAAGCACAAGTAGATTCTCATTTGAGTGAGATTCTTGCTACCCCTCAAGCACAAATGCATATGAGAACTATGATTTCTGCTGGAGTTGATCCTGAACAAGCTAGAGATATTTTTGTGCAACAAGTTTATACAGCAGCAAGAGAAAAGGCTTGGAGAGATAGAGCTGGAGTTGATCGGTTTGCATTATTAAATGCAAGACTTTCTTCTCAATCTAGAGTAATGGAATTGGATGCAAGTTTGGCACAAAAACGAACCAACTTGTTGGCTAAAGAATTGAGTAAAGCTCAAGCTGAAGGTATTATTGGTGACAATCCTACAGAAGATGACGTTAGAAATCTTTATTCAAACGTTTACAGAGAAGCCTTAGGTTCAAACAATCCTTCAAAAATAAAAGAATTAGTAAATTCACAATCCATTCCTTTCTCAGAAGGAGAATTTAAGATTATGTTAGATCCTAATTTCCCTGATTCTAGAGATGTGGATATATATAAGAAAGGAGAACCCAAAGGAAAGAATAAGAGAATCACATTAACTGATTTTACGCACGTGGTACCCATGAATGACACAGGTATACCTGTAGCAGAAATATCTAAAGAATTTCTTTTAAATAATGAAAAAAGCATTCTGGATAC
>OLPS01003265.1_pt1 | contig 13000 bp, 10 predicted proteins | sample 1673071 | NCBI WGS metagenome assembly OLPS01 (sample SAMEA3136752, study PRJEB25190) | human gut metagenome | reverse complement strand
TAAACAGAAATAACTGTTTAATTTTCAATTAGATAGAGATTGTATGATGTTTCGCCGTGTGAAAAGAGATATGTTTGGTGATTTTCGCTGTCTTTGCCCAATGCTGTAACGTGTCGTTCACCGTCCCTTCGTGCGTCAACGGATAGATAGAATCGCCGTCTTTCGCTTCGCCTCGTTCCGGCAGCCACTTCAACGCTTCGTCGGAGATCGGCAGGTAAAGCGGCTCCTTCGTTTTCTGCATTTTGATCTCGATGCGCACACGCCCGCCGCTCTGCTGCAAGTCGCTCCATGTCAGTTTCCGAATGTCGCTCACCCGCAACCCGCACAGGCAACTAAACAGAAAGGCTTGTTTAATGATCTCGTGCCGACACGGGGTAGCTATCAGCAACTTCAACTCCTCGATAGTCAGGTATTCCCGGCGGCTCGGCTCTTGTCTTACTTTATCTGCAAAATCAAACTCCTTTGTAGGGTTGATCGTAATTATACCCTCTTTATAGGCTCGGTTGATCGCCGTGCGCAACGTGCCGTAATAGGAAACGACCGAATTATTCCCCAGCACGCCTCCGGTTTTCCGCACTCCGTATTTGCTGGCCTTGGGCATCTGCCGCAGGAAATCGGTAAACTCCGAAAGAAACTATTTATCGACATCGCGAAACGCGATATAATCACCCCGAAACAACTTCAACGCACGGACGGTATTCAGCACCGTTCGCGCATAGTTCCCGCTCCCCCGCTCGGCTGACTGTTTCCCGATGCTCTCCAGATAGTCGAGCAGATTTACTTTGGACTTGTTCGTGTTCTGAAACCCGTGCGCGTCGTTCTGTATCTCCACAATGCGCTTACTTTGGATCGCTTTGGCAAGCGCAAGCGTCGCCTCGTTCTTCGTCTTATCCTCCCGTGTCCGCTCCGGGATCAGGTAGAGTTTCAGAAACTCATACTGCCGCTTGCCGCCGACATAGTTCTCCTTACGGATGACATCGCCCGTATAATAATCCAAATAGATAGATTGGTTGCCGTTGGCAAGCTGCTTGAACCGGATTTGCACCGGGGCTTTTAACTTGACCGTTTGCTTCGTCTTCGCCATACCCTAATTCCTTTTTCGTTACAACGGCAAATATAGCGATTTGTTTTGTTACTTCGCGCCTTTCAAGTAACAAAATAGTAACAAAACAAAGGCATTTATCGGCTAAAACAGGAAAACGGGGAAAACAAGAGAAAAGAGAGCAAAGAAATATAAAATATTGCTTATTAGTTTTTTACAATCAATTTATTCGACTTTCTTTGTCCTTTTTCCATATCTGGTAGGAATTGACGAAGTTCTGCCAGACAATATATGCCGTCGGGGCGATCGAGGAGATCGGGTCGAGGAACGACTGCGCCATCCAGACGGCCAGCACCGTGTTTTTCTGCCCGAGCGACTGCCCGCCCGCCGGAGCGTCGCCGTAACGGCGGCCGAGCGAGCGGCCGACCTTGAACTGCACCAGGCAGATTACCAGCGCCGCGAATGCCAGCCACAGCCCGGTCGCGGGCGAAGCATCGTGCAAATCGAGGATAAAGGCCGTCGTACGGCCGATGATCACCACCAGCGATACGAGCCACATGTAAAATGAAATCTGACTGTGATCCCCGATCCATTTCGCCGCTCCGGGCAGTACGAAACGGCAGAACTGCGCAGCCGCGAAGGGCATGATGAGCAGCGGCGCGATACGCGCCAGTATCTGCGTGAAGGAGCATGCCCCCGTCCCGGCCAGCGACAGAACGACGGGCGCCACGAGCGCGATCACCATGTTGCACACGAGGCTGTATGTAGCCATCGTCGGGACATTGGCCCCGAGCATCCCGGCGATCACCACCGCGGCCATCGCCACGGGCGCCAGCACACAGATCATCGCCCCCTGTGCCACGATGGGATTCAGCGGCAGCAGCAGGAAATAGACCGCCACGCTCACCACGACCTGAAACAGCAGCAGCCAGAAATGCAGCATCGAAGGCTTCATCTGCCGGGGCTTGACGCGGCAGAATGTGACGAAGAGCATCAGGAAGATCAGCGAGGGTGTAATCATCTGGTGCGTCCACCCCTCGAGGGCGGTCACGGGGCGGCAAAGCAACGCCCCGACCACCATGGCCGTCGGCATGGCGACGGTCTTGACATTGCGGTGCAGGTATTCCAGTACGTGCATTATTTCATGGTTTCAATCGTTAGGACAACATGCTGCCCGGAGGCCGTCCCGATCCCGCACACCGTACCGTCCAGCGGGTCGGGGTCGAGCAGGAATCGGCAGACGTCGCCGTCCCAGGGGTGCCCGTCGAGCGAGAGGATGCGGTCGCCGGGGGCGATGACGTCCGCGAGCGCCTCGTCCCACACCTGCCCGACGACGAGCTGCCCGGCGGAAAGGGCCAGCGTAAAATTACAGGCGGGCTGCGGCGGGGCTTTCGCCTCGCCCCCGCGGGGTATGAACAGGAAGCGCTTGCGGCGGAAATCGAGCACGACCTGCCCCCAGTCGAACAACTTGCAGCCGAGGATCCGGTTGTGGCCGAAGGTGCGCTTGACCGGCATGTCGGCAATGGCCGTCCCCTGAATTTCGAACCGGGGGATCGTACCCCGGAAATGGCTGTTCACCCTGTTGCGGTTCGTCCAGCCGATAGCCGACGCATATCCGTCGGCCCAGCGCAGGCTGTCGATGAACCACAGGGGCGGGGGCGCATCGCCGGAATCGGCATAGGAGAAATGGAAATAGCCCGCCGAGCCGGTGTCGAATTTGACGTACATCCGGGCCTGCCTGTCGCCGTTGCGGCATGTCACCGGCAGAAACGGGCATCCGCCGCCCAGTTCCATGCGCGACATGCGTCGGCCGCGGGGCAGCCCCAGCGTGCGGACATCGTCCGTGACGGTGATTGTCGAGTCGGCATTGGGCATGCGGACGGCGCACCAGCGCAGCAGGTCGCACCCCGCGATGCCGTCGACCCGCAGGCAGGCGAAGACCAGCGAAGTGTCGGGCATGACCAGCACCGGATGGTCGCGGAAAAGCGCGTCGCCCATCCGCAGGCTGTCGAGCCGAACCAGGTCGATGGGAACGACATGGCCCTCGAAATCGCGGACTTTTTGGGTTTTCACGATCTCGGCCCCCAGTTCGTCGCGCAGCGATTCGCTGATGCAGGTGCCTGACGCCCCGGTGTCGAAGATAAACCGGCGGGGGCCCGCAGGCGTGCCGAGCACCACGACATATTTGCCGTGCTCGACCGTATAGGGCAGGTCGAACCGTACGGCAGGACGCCGTGCGCAAACCTCCTGCACCGCAAAGAGACTGCACAGGACAAACAACAGGCGCTTCATCGGCACACCGGCCTTATGAAAGCAGTTCCCTGACCTTGGCCGAAATATCCTTGCCGTCGGCACGTCCGGCGAGCTTCTTCGTGACCACGCCCATCACCTTGCCCATCTGCGTCACCGACGTGGCGCCGACCTGGGCGATCACGGCCCTGACCTCGGCCTCCAGCTCTTCGGGCGTAAGCTGCCGGGGCAGGAACTCCTGGTAGACGGCGACCTGTGCCAACTCCTCGGCCGCGAGGTCGGGGCGGTTCTGCTCTGTGAAGATCGCGGCGGAATCGGCACCCTGCTTGGCCAGTTTGGAGATGATTTTCAGTACGTCGGCATCGGGCAGCTCGGCGATTTCCGGGCCCGCGGTCTTGGCCTCGATGATATACTTCTTGGCATTGCGCAATGCGCCCAGGCGCACGGTATCCTTGGCCTTCATGGCCTCCATGATACCTTTCGAAATCTGTTGTTCGAGTGACATAATTTATCTATTTTACAAAAAACAATCGTTTGTCCGTCCTCTTCCGGGGCGCCCCGCCGGGCGGCACACGGCGCTTGGGGCGCCACAGCCGGAGCGTAACCGCCGCAAAACCGGCACCGGAGGCCGGCTAATCATCCCCTCCGCTCTTTCCGCCGAGCAGGAAACCCAGTATGTCGGCCATCAGCCGGTCGCGCTGCACATCGCTCTCGAGGGCTTCGAACGGAAAGCCCATGACGAACGTGCGGCTGTCCGCGCAGGCCACCCCCGCGCAGCGGTTGTTGTCCACGTAGCGCATCACGGGGAAAGCCCCGCCACCCGCGGGTCTCAGGGCATCGACCCGTTCGACCCGGTAGCGGTCGGGGCGGAAATCGTCGACATAGCGGTACTCGTCGCGCGAAAAACCCGCATGCGAAGTCACGACCCGCACCCGGTTGCGGTCGGCGGCCTGGTCGCCGTCGTAGGTGTAGTGCAACACCTCCTCGGCAAAAGCGCGGTCTGCGGGGGTGGCCTCCCCGCCCGTCCAAAGGTCGGTCGCCACGTAGCTGCCCGACACGAAAAGGGCTCCGTCACCGGCCATATAGCGCCTCAGGACATCCTGCAATTCAGGCGAAAACGTTTTGAACGCATACCCCGCCACACCGCGCCCGATGGTCACGGAGCGCTGTTTGCCCAGAATCAGGTCGACTGCGGAATACTCCTCCAATGACACGCCGCGATCCCCCACGGCCCGCACCGAGGCCGAGCAGAACGAATAGCCCGCCCGGGCTATGGAACGGCCGTGCACATAGGGATAGTCGAACGTATTGCCGCCGATTACCTCCGTCTCGTAGTCACAGTTGCAGGCGCCGAGGGCGATGCTGTCGACCTCGCACCCGGCCATCGCCAGGTCGAACACCTGCTGCCCGCCGATGAACGAAATGTCCTGTTTGTCGGGCACCCCGCCGTCAAGCTCGGTATAGAACCCGGCCAGCGAATCGCGGCGCATGCTCAGCGGGGCGCTGATGCGGTCGAATCCGTTTACGACCAACACGTTCCCTTTCCCGCCGGGGATACGGCAGGCGGCGACGACCTCGCTGGGAAAACTCTCCCCGCCTTCGTTCACGGCGGTCACCTTATAGCTGTAAATGCGCCCCGGTTCCTGCTCGGAGAGCAAATAGGGCTTGTCGGTATAGCGGCCGTTGTCGAAGCCGCCGTCGTCGATGCGCGTATAGACCACATAACCGGTCGGGGCGGCAGTCGTTTCGAGCGAATCCATCACGGGCGACCACGAAACGGCCACCTTGCCGTCAGCGGCGAACTCCGCGGCGAGGGACTCCACAGGCAGCGGCTGCACTACATAAGGTAATTCGTACTGCGAACTGATATACTGCAAGATACCCTTGTAGATAGCACGGCTCACGAGGAACTTGAAGCGCGGGTCGCTGCCATAGCGCATGTCGGCGAAATTCTGGTGCGAGAGCAGTTCGAGAAGCATGGTCGGGGCACCCGGCACGCGCGCTTCGTAATAGGCGCGGTTCCAGAGCCCGCGGCGGTTCCATTCGGGTTCGCAGGTACGGCGGATGTCGGAGACGATCTGCGTCATGACGATGTCCGTCAGGTCGCGCGAGCGGTAGCGGTCGGCACCGCCCTCGAAACGCCCCTTGTTCTCGCGGGTATAGAAGATGCCCAGCGTGCCGATGGTCTCGTCGTTGAGCCGCACGCCCGCATCGGAATGGAAGGCCAGCGCCATGTCGACCGGAATCCGCAGTCCCGTGCTGTCGGGCATCCGCTCCGAACCGCCCATCAGGGCATTGACCCAGTGGGCGCGCGACATGTAGTCGTCCTTATAATCGTCGGCGTTCTTCTTCGGGGTGTATACCTTCGGGTCGAACCCCGCCCACTGGAGCCAGTAGCGGGCGCCCTCGCAGAAACGGGGATAGCCGCTCGTCTCCTCGGCATATTCGACGCCGGGACGGCGCAGCGAATCGCTGACCGAGCGGGCGACATTACCGTAGCCGCCGCCGACCTTCACGGCGTCGGCCGTGACGATACGTCCCGCCTGCCGCGAGCGGTTGGTGAGCGTCACGACCGGCTGCTCACCCGGCCCGAAGAGGAAATGCCCGAGGTAAATCCATGTCCCGCCGCCCATCGTCTGGTTCACGGCGAACGTACTCTCGCCGCCGAGGTGATGCACCGTATACTGCGCGTCGTCGGTGCTTCCGGGCACCGTTTCATAGCTTACATAGACGGCGTATTCACCCCGCTCGGGGATGGAGGCACGCCACGCGGCGCGGCTCTCGGCACCCCCGGCAACCGTCCGCACACGGCGGGTCGTACCATCCCGGAACGGGATTTCGCCGGTGCGGTATACCTGCCGCGTATGCGCGAACCCGACACCGCCCGGCTGCCATTTCTCGGGGCCGTCCGTCTCGGCGTATTGCCCGGCGGCATCGTTGTCGGCCAACACCTCGTATTTCTGCACATCGCGCTCGCGGGGCAACATCACGCAGGCTCCCGCATTTTCGAGCATCGGCACCAGGTAAGGCAGCACATAGCTCTGGGTATAGAGGTCTTCGCAGGTCATCCACAGCCGCGAACGCTGCCATTTCCAGCGGTTCGCAGGCTGGTCGAAATAGCGTCCGTGGCTCTGCCACAGCGCGATATGGCGCCCGGAGAGCCCCTGCGTGGGAGCTACGGGCGAGGACTGGCGGACGACGAGCGGCCGCTGCGAACGGTTGACGAAGGGCACGACCTTCTTCTTGCGCAGCAGTTTCCTGAACTCGGCATCGGTGCGGTAGGCCATCGGGATCAGCCCCCGCACTTCGCGCTTGTTGGAATATAGCTCGATGGAGGCCTTGCGGTACTCCGGCGGCAGGACGGCACGCACCGAGTCGTACATGGCCCGCAGGTTCTGCTCGCGGAACGGGTAATAGGAGAGCCCCACCGAGGTGTAGATGCGCACCCGCTTGCGCGAGGCGTCCACGCCCTCGATCCGGACAAAGCCGCCCGAAACCTCACGGGCGACGATACGCGACAATGTACGGCCGATCTCGCGGCGGGTCGTGGCGTCGACCCCGGCGGCCGGGGCTTGCTGCCAGCCGAAGCAGAGCAGCAGAAAAAACGACAGGAATTTAGTTTTCATTCTTCTTGGCAAGCAACAACATGCCGGCCATGGTAAAGACGGCATTGTAAATCAAAAGTTCGAACCCGATCCGGTAGTCCCACGCCTCGCGCGCCCAGTATTGCACGAGGGCGCTCAGCACGGGGGCGGCGACGGCGACCACGGGCATCCAGCCGTCGCGGATCCTCAGGCGCGTGAACATCCCGAAGGCGAACATACCCAGGATCGGCCCGTAGGTATAGCTGGCAACCTTGTAGACGAGGTTGATGACGCTGTCGTCGGCCAGGTACTCGAAGCCGAGGATCACCAGCGCCATGCCGACGGCCATGCCGACGTGTACGCCCTTCCGGATGCGGGTCAGGCGTTCGTCACCGTAGCGCCTGGTGCCTTGCAGGATGTCGACCGTGAACGAGGTCGTAAGGGCCGTAAGGGCCGAACCGGCAGCTGAATAAGTACTCGAAATAAGCCCTATAACAAACAGTATGCCAACAAATACCGGCAATCCGCCCTCGACAGCCACCAGCGAGAATACCTGGTCGCCCTTTACGGGCATCGCAAGGCCGGTGCGGCCGATGTAAATGTAGAGCAGCACACCCAGCACGAGGAACAGGAAGATGACGAATATCTGGCTGACGGCCGTCAGGACGATGTTTTTCTGCGAATCGCGCGGCGTGGCGCAGCTCAGGTTCCGCTGCATCATGTCCTGGTCGAGCCCCGTCATGGAGATCAGCAGCACGACGCCCGCAAGGAACATCTTCCAGAAATAGCGGTCGGAGGAGGGGTCGTCGAAGAAAAACACCCGCGAATAGGGCGACGCGGCGACCTCGCGGGTCATTTCGCCGAACGACATGCCGAGCGCCTGCATGATGAAGACGATCGACAGCACGAGGCTGCCCACCAGGCAGAAAGTCTTGAGCGTATCCGTCCAGATGAGCGACTTGACACCCCCCTGTTGCGTATAGAGCCAGACGAAGAGCATCGTCACCAGCGCATTGAGCCAGAACGGCAGCCCGTAGTGGCTGAAAACCAGCAGTTGCATGACGGCGCAGACCACGTAGACACGCAGCGCGGCACCCAGCATCTTCGACACGAAGAAGAACCATGCCCCGGTATGGTGCGAGAGGATGCCGAAGCGCCCGTCGAGGTATTCGTAGAGCGACACCACCCGGAGGCGGTAGAAGGTCGGGATGAGCAGGAACGCGACGACCAGCTGCCCCACGGTGAAACCGGCGACCATCTGCATGTAGGAGAAAGAATCGACGGCGACCGAGCCCGGCACCGAGATGAAAGTCACGCCCGAGATCGCAGCCCCGATCATGGCGAAAGCCGCCATATACCATGGCGTGCTCCGGTTGCCGGTGAAAAACCCGGCATTGTCGGCACGCCGTCCAGAAAGCCAGGCGACGACAAAAAGTACGGCTATATAGCCCAATACGGTGGCGATAACGGCGAGAGGTGTCATAAGCGGAGTCAGCGTTCGGATTTAAGTTACAAATATAGCAAAAAAGGCTGTACGGCCGCAATCGAAGGGCATTTTTCGACTAAAAAAACAACATCGGGGAACGGCTTGCGCCCGCCCGGGGGCCGTGCCGGAAAAAACGGCCGGGGTAAACGGGAGAACGAACGGCAAAGCGACCGGAAAGGCCGCCCGGCAGAGATGCCGCGCAGCACCCGCACACCCGGGAAACCGACATGCAGCGCAGGAATAAGTATTTTTACTGAAGGTTTGCACGGAGCGGCCAGCTATCTTTGCACTAAACGAACAACACCATGAAACAGGAACGACATGCGACGACACTCGCGGAGGATTTGCAGGAGGCTTCGGCCAACACGGCCGAATACGGGGAGTTTTTCACCGGGTTGACGGGGATCACCGACAGGAAACCCGTCGACGACGCATTGGGCGAGCGAATACAGGGCTATGTGCTCGGCTGGCTCGAGGGGCACCCGCTGACGGCATTCGACGACTATTCCGCGACCGCCTACCGCCGCACCTATCTGGGCCGATCGCCGGAAACGGGATGGGAGGCGATCGTGATGAGCTGGAAAAACGGCAACCGGACCAGCATCCATGCGCATCCCCAATTCGCGGGCTATCACATTGCCGACGGAACCTTCCGGCTCGAAATCTTCGAGCCCGCAGGCGACGGCACGGCACGTCCGGTGCACAGCGCCGAGGTCGAAGCCCCGTGTGCATTCTTCGCAATCGGGAAGCCGGGATGTTTCGACAACCACATACACCGCATCACCTGCCTGAGCGACACGGGCCACAGCCTGCACGTCTACTCCGACGACGCCCTGCGGGGCGAGGTCTACCGGGAGGAATAGCGCCCCGCCGCAAAAACGGCGAAGCGGATGAATAAGCCCCGGACTTTCCTCCCGCCGCCCGCCCCGCCCCCGGAGCGGCCGCAACCACCCCACGGGAATCACGGCAGCAGGGGCAATAGGTAAAACCGAAGCGCCGAACTGCCCCACTGAAACCGTCTGCCGGCAGACAAAAATAGCAAAAAAAACGGACACGGTGAAGACGACCGGCAGCAGGGCACAAATACCGGCATTGCAAACACCCGGACGCCGGACGTGCAATTTCTGCAAACTCCATGCACCGGCCGCACGCTACCGGAAACAGGCCGCACGGGACAGACGAAGATCGCGCCGAGGGTATCCAGGGCTGATTTTGAAAATATATTAAAAAATTTTACTTGGAATTTTGTTTTTTCGGACAAAATAGATACATTTGTCCCAACGACAGCATATATGACAATATTTCACCATATCCATCATCACCATCACCACTTTCCGAAGGGGTAAGACGGATATGTACATGTAAACGGAACCATAAGTTTAACAAAAGTATATACGAAGCTCACCTCCTGCGGGTGGGCTTTTTTCGTGCTTATGCCGCGGGCGGTGTGCCAAAAACGAGACAAAAATGCTGAGAATCGCAATCCAGGCCAAGGGCCGACTCAACGAACAGAGCATCGAACTGCTCTCCGAGGCGGGCATCCGCGTCGCCGAAAGCAAACGCAAACTCATCTCGCGCGCCGGGGGCTTCCCGCTGGAAGTGCTCTACCTGCGCGACGACGACATCCCGCAGGCCGTGGCGATGGGCGTCGCCGACCTGGGCATCGTGGGGCTGAACGAAGTGGCGGAGAAAGGATTCCGCGTAGAGCAGGCGATGGATCTCGGGTTCGGGAACTGCCGCATCTCGCTGGCCGTGGAACGCACGGTGGCATACGAAGGGCTGGATTATTTCCGCGGCAAGCGCGTCGCCACCTCCTACCCCAACATCCTCACGCGGTTCTTCGCCGAAAAGGGCATCGACGCCGAAATACACACCATCGAGGGCTCGGTGGAGATCGCCCCGGCGGTCGGGATGTCCGACGCGATCTTCGACATCGTATCGTCGGGCGGCACGCTCATCTCGAACGGGCTGGTCGAAGTCGAGAAGGTCTTTTATTCCGAAGCGGTGCTGATCGCCAACCCGGAAATGGACGAGGCGAAGCGCCGTGAAACGGCACAGCTCACCTTCCGCTTCAACTCCATCCTCGAAAGCCGGGGCATGAAATACGTGCTGATGAACCTCCCGGCGGAGAAACTCCAGGAAGCAATCGTCATCCTGCCCGGCATGCGCAGCCCCACGATCCTGCCGCTGGCGCAGGAGGGATGGTGTTCGATACACGCCGTGATCAGCGAATCCCAGCTCTGGGAACGCATCGAACGGCTCAAGGAGATCGGCGCGGAGGACATCCTGGTGCTGACGCTCGAAAACATGATCCGCTGACCCCGAAAAACACCCGGATATGGAAATGCTGAAAATCCACAACAACCCGCCGCGCCGTGAATGGCCGGCCCTCACGGCCCGCTGCACGCGACAGGAGGGCGAAATCACGGAACGGGTCGCCGCCATCCTCTCACAGGTGCGCACGGGCGGCGACAAGGCGCTGCGCGACCTCGTGGCCCGCATCGAAGGTTACGTCCCCGAGAGGTTCGAGGTTTCCCGCAGACAGCGCACCGAAGCGGCCAAAGCCGTGCCGCAACGGCTCAAGACGGCGCTGGCGATCGCCAAGTCCAATATCGAAGCCTTCCACAGGGCACAGCTCCCGCCGCAGGTCGACATCGAAGTGATGCCCGGCGTGCGGTGCGTGCAGCGTGCCGTAGCCATCGGCCGCGTGGGGCTCTACGTCCCGGGCGGCAATGCCCCGCTCTTCTCGACGGTGCTGATGCTCGCCCTCCCCGCCCGGATCGCCGGGTGCGGCGAGGTCATACTCTGCCCCCCGGCCGGGCGCGGCGGGAAGATCGCCCCCGAGGTGCTTTTCGCCGCCGACCTGTGCGGCGTCGACCGCATCTTCGCCGTCGGCGGGGCGCAGGCCGTGGCCGCCATGGCCTACGGCACGGAAAGCATCCCGCACGTGGAAAAAATCTTCGGCCCGGGAAACCGGTACGTCACCCGCGCCAAGCAGCTGGTAAGCACCGAGGCCGTGGCCGTAGACCTGCCGGCAGGCCCTTCGGAGGTGATGGTGCTGGCCGACAACAGCGCCCGGGCGGAATTCGTCGCCGCCGATCTGCTGTCGCAGGCCGAGCACGGGGACGACAGCCAGGCCATCCTGGTCTGCCGGACGGAGCGTTTCGCACGGCAGGTAACCCGGGCCGTCGAGGAGCAGATCCGGTATCTCAGCCGCGGCGAGGCGATCCGCAATTCGCTGGCCAACAGCCGGATCGTATTGTTCGACGAGGAATACAAGCAGATTGCGTTCGCCAACGCCTATGCCCCGGAGCACCTGATCGTCTCGATGCGCGACGCATGGGGCATCGCCGCCAAGATCACGGCCGCGGGCAGCGTCTTCATCGGCAATTACTCGCCCGAAAGCGCCGGGGACTACGCCTCGGGCACCAATCACACGCTGCCCACGGGCGGCTGGGCCCGTGCCTGCAGCGGGGTGAACGTCGACAGTTTCATGCGCAAGATCACATTCCAGGAGCTGACGCGCGACGGGCTCGACGCGCTGGCGCCCGCAATCACGGCCATGGCCGAGGCCGAAGGGCTCGACGCACACGCCAACGCCGTGCGCGTCCGGATGAAAGGAGGGATACTATGAAACCGCTGTCGCAGTTGGTGCGCCCCAACATCCTGGCGCTGCAACCCTACTCCACAGCCCGCGACGAATATGCGGGCGGCGGGATCGACGTATGGCTCGACGCCAACGAAAGCCCCTACGACAACGGCGTGAACCGTTACCCCGACCCGCACCAGCGGGCGCTGAAAGCCCTGATCGCAGAACTGAAGGACGTGGACGCCGGGCGGATCTTCCTCGGCAACGGCAGCGACGAGGCCATCGACCTCGCATTCCGGATCTTCTGCCGGCCGGGGCTGGACAACGCCGTGTCGATCGCCCCGACCTACGGGATGTACCGCGTGGCGGCTGCGACGAACGACGTGCAGATGCGCGAAGTGCCGCTGGGAGCCGGCTACTCGCTCCCGGTCGGGGCGCTGCTGGCGGCAGCCGACGAGCGCACGAAGCTGATATGGCTCTGCTCGCCCAACAACCCCACGGGCAATGCGTTCCCGGCACAGGAGATCGAAAGCCTGCTCCGCCGCTTCGACGGCATCGTCGTGCTGGACGAAGCCTACATCGACTTCGCCGACGGCGGCGGGTTCCTGCCGCGGCTCGGCGAGTTTCCGAACCTGATCGTCCTCCAGACGCTCTCCAAGGCGTGGGGCATGGCCGGGCTGCGGCTCGGGCTCGCGTTCGCTCAGGAAGAGATCGTCGAGACGCTGAGCCGAGTGAAATACCCGTACAACATCAACGTCATCACGCAGCGGGCCGTGCTCGAACGGCTGGAGACAAGTATCGACGGTCAAGTAGCCGAGATCGTCTCGGAGCGCGAGCGGGTGGCCGAGGCGTTGCGCACGCTGCCTGCGGTCCGGAAGATTTACCCGTCGCAAGCCAATTTCCTGCTCGCCCGGTTCGACGATCCGAGGGGCGTGTACGAGCGGCTGATCGGCGAGGGAATCATCGTACGCGACCGCTCGCGCGTCGCGGGCTGCGAGGGCTGTCTGCGCATCACGATCGGCACGCCCGCCCAGAACGACCGGCTGATC
>OLPS01003250.1_pt1 | contig 13041 bp, 11 predicted proteins | sample 1673071 | NCBI WGS metagenome assembly OLPS01 (sample SAMEA3136752, study PRJEB25190) | human gut metagenome | reverse complement strand
AGGGCTACACCGGTACCTACAAGGGCGTGCCTGTCTCCGTTATGGCCAGCGGCATGGGAATCCCCTCCATCGGTATTTACTCCTACGAGCTGTATACCCAGTACGACGTGGAGAACATCATCCGCGTCGGCTCCGCGGGCGCGATGCGCGCGGACATGGAGCTCGGCAGCGTGTGTGCCGGCATGGGTGCCTGCACCAACTCCAGCTTTGCCGACCAGTATGAGCTGGGCGCCACCTACGCTCCCATCTGCAATTATGACCTGCTCGCCGCCGCAGTCGAGAGCGCGAACGAGCTGGGCGTGAAGATGCCCGTCGGCAATCTCTATTCCTCCGACACCTTCTATGACGCGGCGGGCCGCAACGCCCGTTTCGGCAAGATGGGCATTCTCGCGGTCGAGATGGAGGCCGCCGGTCTCTACTGCACCGCCGCCTATACCGGCAAGCGCGCGCTTGCCATCTGCTCCATCTCCGATAACCTCGTCACCGGCGAGGAGCTTTCCACCGACGAGCGGCAGACCACCTTCACCAACATGATGAAGATCGCGCTCGAGGTCGCGGTCAAGATGGAGAACAAAGAATAAGGAGCGTTTTCCCCATGCGAGTCATCGACATTGAAAACATCACCGAGGCCATGCGCGACGACACGCGCTTTGTCCTGCGCTGCGAGGAGGTCTTTCACGACAAGATCAGCGCCGCCGCGGCGAGCATCCTGATGAACAAGAGCAAAAAGCCGCTCGTCTGCCTGACCGGCCCGAGCGGCAGCGGCAAGACCACCACCGCCATGCGCCTGAAGGCGTACCTGGAAAACCTCGGCGTGAAGGTGTGCCTGCTGAGCATGGATAACTTCTTCCTACCGCTCGACGAGCGCCCGCCGGAGGCGTCGGACTGGGAGTCGCCGCTGTGTGTGAACCGCGACCTGCTCATCGACTGCATCCACCGCCTGTCCGACGGCGAGGAGGTCGAGCTGCCCATCTATGATTTCAAGAGCGGCACCACCGGCAGCTGGTTCAGGATGCAGGGCGACCGCGACGCCGTTATCATCGCCGAGGGCATCCACATGCTCAACCCGCTGATCTTCGACCGCGTGCGCGACATGGCGACCGGCGTTTACGTCGCGCCCCGCACGCGCATCATCACCGCGCATGACAAGATCGTCCGTCCCGAGCAGCTGCGCGTGGCGCGCCGCATGATCCGCGACTATCAGGGCCGCGGGCACTCCCTGCGCCAGACGGTCGAGCGCGCCGAGAGCGTGGACCGCGGCGAGCGGAACTATATCATGCCCAATAAGCCCAACGCGGGCATCCACATCGACACCTTCCACGACTACGAGCCGTGTATCCTCGCGCGCTATCTCAAGGAGATCCCCGAGTTCTACACCCAGCTTGACGACGCCTTCATCGACGAGCACGGGCTGACCGACCTCTTCGAGGTCGTCAACTCCGTCCCGCCGCTCAAAACCGATTACGTCCCGCGCGACTCCATCGTGCGCGAGTTCGTCGGCGGCAGCATTTTCCAATACTGAGCAAAGAGAGACTGCGAGCGCGGTCTCTCTTTGTGCGTTTTCACCATGAAGGATTTGCCAAAAATTCACACTTTTCAGCAAATATGACTTGCCCTTTTGAAAAAATCTTGCTATAATACGCTCGATGTCATGTCCATGATATGATTTCAAAAAATTGTAAGGAAGGTTTGCACTATGAAGAAGTTATTTGCTCTTCTTCTCTCCCTGGCTATGGTCCTCGCGCTCGTAGCCTGCGGTCAGAAGGACCCCACCCCCGACACGCCCGATACGCCCGACGATCCCCAGACTAAGGTCGAGTACAAGGTCGCCATGATCACCGACTACGGTGACATCACCGACCAGTCCTTCAACCAGACCACCTATGAGGCCTGCAAGGCGTTTGCCGAGGACAACAGCATCGAGTTCAGCTACTTCAAGCCCGCCGGCGATAACACCGCCGACCGTGTCGCCATGATCGAAAAGGCCGTTGACGAAGGCTTCAACGTCATCGTCATGCCCGGCTATGCCTTCGGCGGCGCCATCGTTGAGGCCGCTCCCGAATTCCCTGATGTGAAGTTCATCGCGCTCGACGTCGCCGCCGGCGACCTGCTCGAGACCGCCGTTGCCAAGGCGGGCGAAGCCTACGACTACACCCCCGAGAATTGGGACCTCAACAAGTACGTTGACATGAGCAACGTCTACTGCGCGGTTTATCAGGAAGAACTCTGCGGCTACATGGCCGGTTACGCGGCTGTGAAGCTCGGCTATAAGAACCTCGGCTTCCTCGGCGGCATGTCCGTTCCCGCGGTCGTCCGTTACGGCTACGGCTTCGTGCAGGGCGTTGACGCCGCTGCGGCCGACATGGGTCTCACCGATGTCAAGGTCAACTACATCTACGGCGGCCAGTTCTTCGGCGACGCCGACATCACCGCTGTGATGGATACCTGGTATCAGGGCGGCACCGAGGTCGTCTTCGCCTGCGGCGGCGGCATCTACACCTCCGCGGTTGACGCTGCCAAGAAGGTGGGCGCCAAGGTCATCGGCGTTGACGTCGATCAGGCGGGTGTCATCGCCAAGTATGCCGGCGTGGACGGCATGACCGTCACCTCCGCCATGAAGGGCCTCTATCCCGCGACCTACGACACCCTCACCGACGTTATCGTCAACGGCAACTGGGACAAGTATGTCGGCAAGATCGCAACGCTCGGCCTCGTTTCCGGCACCGATCCCGAGGCGAACTACGTCCAGATCCCCATGGGCGACGGCACCCAGTGGTCCGACAGCTTCACGCAGGACGACTATAAGGCCATGGTGAAGGATATGTTTGACGGCAAGATCACCGTCAGCAACAACACCAGCAGCGATGTTAGTGCTGCCAGCTTTGCCACTGTGATCACGGTCGACGATCAGGGCTCCATCAAGGGCTAAGCGCTTTATCGCAAGTACATACGGAGAGACGGGCAGCCGCCCGTCTCTCTTTTTTTGCCGAAAAACGAAAAAATCATACGATTTTGCCAAATTGACTTTGCTTTATGGAAGCGGGTATAGTATACTGTAAGATATTCATGGTTTCCGTCCCCGCACATCCCCAACGCGGCGGGCCATCAAAACGGAAGGAGGGCGAAACATCTTGGGATCACCGTATGCCATTGAGATGCTCAACATCACCAAACGATTCCCCGGTATTATCGCCAACGACAACATTACGCTTCAGCTCAAAAAGGGTGAGATCCATGCCCTGCTGGGCGAAAACGGCGCAGGCAAATCCACGCTCATGAGCGTGCTCTTCGGCCTGTACCAGCCCGAGGAGGGCGTCATCAAAAAGGATGGACAGGTCGTGTCCATCAAGGACCCGAACGATGCCAACGCGCTCGGCATCGGCATGGTCCACCAGCACTTCAAGCTGGTGGAATGCTTCACCGTGCTCGACAACATCATCATGGGCGTGGAGCCCACGAAGCACGGCTTTCTGCAAAAGGCCGAGGCCCGCGAAAAGGTCCTCGCCCTGAGCGAGAAGTACGGCCTGCATGTTGACCCCGACGCGCTCATTGAGGACATCACCGTCGGTATGCAGCAGCGCACCGAGATCCTCAAGATGCTCTACCGCGAAAACGAGATCCTGATCTTCGACGAGCCGACCGCCGTCCTCACCCCGCAGGAGATCGACGAGCTCATGCAGATCATGCGCAACCTCGCCGCCGAGGGCAAGAGCATCCTCTTCATCTCCCACAAGCTCGCCGAGATCATGGCGGTCGCGGACCGCTGCTCGGTGCTGCGCAAGGGCAAGTACATCGGCACGGTCGAAACGGCCAACACCACGATGGAGGAGCTGTCGGCGATGATGGTCGGCCGCAATGTCAGCTTCCATGTGGACAAAAAGCCCGCCGAGCCGGGCGAGGACGTGCTCGAGGTGGAGGGCATGACCATGGCCTCCAAGCTCCACAAGAACAATGCCGTCAAGAACGTTTCGCTCAAGGTCCGCCGCGGCGAGATCGTCTGCCTTGCCGGTATCGACGGCAACGGCCAGACGGAGTTCGTCTATGGTCTGACCGGCCTGGAGCCGCTCGTTTCCGGCTCCGTCAAGCTCTGCGGTAAGGACATCACCCATGCGTCCATCCGCCAGCGCAGCGTGATGGGCATGAGCCACATCCCCGAGGACCGGCACAAGCACGGCCTTGTGCTCGACTATTCGCTCGAGGACAACATGGTGCTCCAGCGCTACTTTGAGCCGGAGTTCACCGACAAGGCGGGCTTCCTGCGCCGCAGGAACATCCGCACCTACGCCGAAAAGCTCATCGACCAGTACGATGTCCGTTCCGGTCAGGGCCCCATCACCATTGCCCGCAGCATGTCCGGCGGCAACCAGCAGAAGGCCATCGTCGCCCGCGAGATCGACAAGGATCCCGAGCTGCTCGTCGCCGTGCAGCCGACCCGCGGTCTGGACGTCGGCGCCATCGAATACATCCACCGCCAGCTCGTCGCGCAGCGCGACGAGGGCAAGGCGGTCCTGCTCGTGAGTCTGGAGCTGGACGAGGTCATGGACGTGCCCGACCGCATCCTCGTAATGTACGAGGGCGAGATCGTCGGCGAGCTCGACCCGAAAAAGACCACGCAGGAGGAGCTGGGCCTCTACATGGCAGGCGCGAAGAGAGATGAGGTGAAGGCATGAAAAAGAATATTTTCAAAAGCGGCGGCTTCCAGTCGCTGCTGGCCTCCCTCCTGTGCATCGTGCTGGGACTGTTCCTCGGCTACCTCGTGCTGCTGCTCATCAATCCCGCGGGTGCGGGCGAGGCCATTCTTACGGTCATCAAGAACTTTATGACCTACAACCGCCCCGCCTCGCAGCTGAAATATTTCGGCAATACGCTCGTCAAGACCGCGCCGCTGCTGATGTGCGCGCTTGCGATCCTGTTTGCCTACAAGGTGGGCCTCTTTAACATCGGTGCAGCCGGACAGTATTGCGCCGGCGTGGCGCTGAGCCTGTACGCGGCGCTCGGCCTCGGCTGGAGCTGGCTTCCGTGTATGCTGCTCGCCATTTGCGGCGGCGCGATCCTCGGCGGCATTTCCGGCCTGCTCAAGTCCTACTGCAACGTCAACGAGGTCATTTCCGGCATCATGCTCAACTGGATCGTGCTGTATCTGACCAATATGCTTCTCACCACGGTGAAGGAGGACGCCAGTCCCTACACCAAGGTGCTCGCACACATCAACGAATCTGCCGTGCTGCCCTCGCTGGGGCTCGGCGCGCTGTTCAACAACAACCAGTACGTCGGTCTCGCGATCCCGCTGTCCGTGCTGATGGCGATCCTCGTGTGGGTCGTGCTGGAAAAGACGAAGTTCGGCTATGAGCTCAAGGCCACCGGCTACAACAAGAATGCCGCCAAATACTGCGGCATGGCGGAAAAGCGCAACGTCATTCTCAGCCTTATGATCTCCGGCGCGCTCGCCGGCATGGGCGCGGCAATGCTCTACCTCACCGGCTATGAGCAGTGGCAGTGCTCCACCTCCTCCGTCCCTGCGATGGGCTTCAACGGCATCGCCGCGGCCTTCCTCGGCGGATTGAACCCCATCGGCACCGTGCTCGCCTCGTTCTTTATCCAGCACATCACGGCGGGCGGCGCGTATGTGGATAAGTCCATGTACTGCGCGCAGATCTCCGATCTGATCTCGGCGCTCATTATCTATCTCTGCGGCTTCGTGCTGTTCATGAAGCACGCGATGAATTCCTACGCGGCCAAGCGTGAGGAGAAGGCGGCATTGAAGGCCAGGGCAGCCGAAGCGCAGGCCCAGGCCGAAGCCGGGAAAGGAGGCGATCAGTAATGGTACTGCTGCTGCAATACACCCTGATCTTTGCTTCCGTGCTGATCCTGGTCGCCCTCGGCGGCTGCTTCGCGGAGCACTCCGGCGTCATCAACCTCGGCCTTGAGGGCATTATGATCATGGGCGCCCTCGGCGGCGCGCTGGCGATGCGCTACATTTCGCCCAATGTGCCCGCCATCGTGATGATCCTCGGCGTTCTGGCTATTTCGGCGTTGGTCGGCATGATCTATTCCTGTCTGCTGGCCGTGGCCTGCATCAACTTCAAGGCGGACCAGACGCTTGTCGGCACCGCGCTGAACCTGCTCGGCACCGCGGGCGCGACGGTCATCGTCAAGGCCATCAACACCGCGGCGAATCCCGACGACGTTTCCTCCATCGTGCAGTATGCCGGTGCGAAGAAGGCGTTCACCGTCAATCTCGGCTCGTTCGAGTTCAGCTGGTTCATGCTCGTGACCGCGCTGCTGCTCGCCGCGTCCTACGTCCTGCTCTATAAGACCCGCTTCGGTCTGCGCCTGATGGCGTGCGGCGAGCATCCGCAGGCGGCGGACAGCGTGGGCATCAACGTCTACAAGATGCGCTGGGCGGGCGTGCTGATCTCCGGCTTCCTCGGCGGCATCGGCGGCATCGTGTTCATTACTGCCGGTGTTTCCGAGTGGCGCTTTGAGTACGGCGTGGCAGGCTTCGGCTTCCTGTCCCTCGCGGTCATGATCTTCGGTCAATGGAAGCCCCAGCGCATCGCGCTCGCGGCGCTCCTCTTCGGTCTGTTCCGCGCGCTCTCGAATGTCTACATGGGCTTTGGCTTCCTCACGGCGATGAACATTCCCAGTCCGGTGTACAATATGATGCCTTATATCATCTCTCTCATCGTGCTGGCGTTCACCTCCAAGCGTTCCCGCGCTCCCAAGGCGGAGGGCATCCCCTACGACAAGGGCCAGCGCTGAAAACATATCAACACGGCAAAAAGCAGCGGCTGCGATGCAGCCGCTGCTTTTTTATCGGTCGACTTTTACCATGCGTGCTTGGCACGGGACTGCGCCTCGGTCATGCCGAAGAAGCTCATATCCACGCGCGTGCCCTGATCGCCCCAGGTCGTGTCGATGTGATAGGTCTTGCCGTCGAGCTCCGCGACGGTCCAGATGTGGTCGGCGTTCATAAGCGCGGTGCACTCGATGCCCTCGAGCCGCAGCAGGAGGTCGTATGCTCCCGTGTAGCCGTCGCAGACGGCCACGCCGTCCACCAGCGCGCTATAGGCCAGATGACTCAGGGAGCTGCTGGAGACGGTCCCCTCATCGTAGACACAGTTGTTGCACAGCCAGACGTAGTAGGCCCGCGCCAGCTCATACTGTGTCATGTCGCCCGTCAGATAGCCGCTCTCCCACAGCGCGTCGTGGACGAGGATCGCGCGGGCCAGCGTCTCCTCACGGTATTTTTTGAGCTGCGCGCTGTCGCAGGCTGTGGAGGAGAAGGTCAGCAGTACCTTGCCGGAGGAATAGCTGCGGCAGGAGGTGGAGTTGTACATCTGCTCGCAATGGCGCTTGGCGCCGACCGTAAAGGCGCGGGTGAGCTTTGTGACCTCCTCGTTGGTCAGAGCGCTGCTGTATTGCAGGGTGACGGTGCAGGCATCGTCGTGGAGCATCCGGCGGATCAGCGCGTCGATGGCGTCGGCGTCATCGGCTGCCGGCGCGGCGGTGACCTCGGCGGGCGCCGCGATCAGGTCGCCCCAGGTCGTACCGGCGGCGGAGCGATAGGAAAGATTTTGCCACGAGAGCGTCAGGCGCGCGGACGGCTCGACCATGCGCACGACCAGTGCCGCGAGCTCGCTGCGCTTGAGCGTATCATTCGGATGGAAGGAGCCGTCCTCGTCCACGCCGCCCACGATGCCCCATTTGTAGAGCCGGAGAATATCGTTCTGATAGGGCGTGTAATCGTCCACATCGGTGATGCGGCGGTGCGAGGCATAGCCGACGGTCACGGCCTCGGCGTTGCGCTCGTCGTAGCACTCCGCGCTGAGCGCGGAGGCCAGCACGCCTGCCATCTGCGCGCGTGTCGCGGCCTCCGGATAGTGGCCGTCAAGCTCGTCGCCGAGGCATTTCTCAGCCTTGAGATAGCGCACATAGGGCTGGTACCAAGCCTCGCCGGCTGCTGCCGTGGGGATCGCCGCACCGCGCTCAAGCGCGTGCAGACGCGCGGCAAAGGTCACCAGCTCGGCAATGGTGACGCTCCCCTCCGGCGCGTAAGCGCTGCTGCTCACGCCCTCAGTCAGACCGTATTCGTACAGCGCAGCGACGGCGTCGTGATACCACGCCGAGGCGTCCACATCCGTGAAGCGCCCGTCGTAGCTTCGCGTGCGCGCAAAGGGGGAGAGCGTGTCCGCCTTCTCCGCCGAAGGAGCGGGCGCGGGGACGTCCGCCGTCACGTCCTCCGCCTGCGCGGCGGTGGAGAGCAGCAGGGTAAAGATGCAGAGGAAAAGCAAAAGCCGTTTTTTCATGGTGCTTACTCCTTATCTCGTCAGGGGACGAGGATATCCATATCCTCCAGCGTGAGCGCCTCATTGTAGGGATTGAGGGCCTCGTTGACCAGGTCGCAGGTCGCCTGCGCGTCGAGCACATAGACCGACTGCTTGTTGTAATAGCCGGAGCCGTCGCCGGGGAGGGTGGCAAAGTGGATGTTTTCGGTGCCGATGTTCAGCGCCTCGTTGCCGAGCCAGACGAGGTTGCCGGTCGTGAGGTCGGTCTTGACGTAGGTGCAGAAGATATCGACCAGAGCGGGGATGTTCTTGACGTTGCCGATCTGCAGCAGCTGCTTGGCGACCGCCTTGAGGAAGGCCTGCTGGGTGCCGATGCGGCCGATGTCCTCCGTGCCGTAGCCGGTGCCGTCGTTGTTGTGGCGGAAGCGGACGACCTCCATCGCCTCTTGCCCGTTGAGATGGCGCGGGCCTTTGGTGAAGTGAATGTGCAGGTCCTGATAGGGGTCGTCGTAATCCATGTTGATGGGGATGTCAAAGTCCACGCCGTCGATCTGATCGACCAGCGCGATGAAGCCCTTGAGGTTGACCGTGACATAAAAATCAACCGGCACGCCGAGCAGGTTTTCGATCTGCTCCATCAGCAGCTCCGTGCCGCCCTTGGCGTAGGCGAAGTTGAGCTTGTTGTTGCGGTATTCATTGTGCAGCAGCGTATCGCGCGGGAGACTCACAAGGTCGATGCGCTTGTTCGGCACGTCGAAGCGGACGAGGATGTTCGTGTCGCTGCCGCCGTTGTCGTCGTCAAGCCCGGAGACGAGAATGTTGTAGCAGTATTTGCGGCGTGTGCGGCCCGGAGCGTCGGGCTCGTCCGTGTCGGTCCGGTCGACGTCCGCGCTTGCCGTGCCGTCCGGCGTTACAACGGGCTTGTCCGTGTCAAGCTCGGGCGCGCGAAAGACATATTTGACCGTCGCAAACACGGCGGTCGATAAAAAGAGCAGGGATAACAGTGTGACCACAAGGCGCTCGGGGCGGCGCTTCGCGGGATTTTTTTTCTGCATGGCGGGATACGGTCCTTTCCGTTATTGTCGAAAACAGGGGAATACTGCCATTATACTCATTATGTCAACAAACTACAAGAGGGAAAAAGAGCTTGCGCGGCCGGCGGAGGAAAAAGGCCGGCCGGCCGTGCGGTGTTTGATCGGTTTCTGCTTTTATTTGACGAAATTCAGAGGAAAAAGTTTCAAGCTCCCTTATATTTTTTTCTCGTGGCGATGCCGCCGCGGATGTGCCGCTGGGCTTTGTTGATCTCAAGGATCTCCTTGACCTGAAGGTAGAGGCTGTGGTTGATCTGCGGAAGCCGGTCCTGAATGTCCTTGTGGACGGTCGATTTACTGACACCGAACTTCTTGGCTGCGGCGCGCACCGTGGTGCGGTTTTCTATGATGTAAACTGCCAGATCGCAGGCCCGCTCTTCAATATTACCCTTCATGAATGAAACACTCCCTATTCGAGTTGCTTCAATCTATGCACCGCGGGGAGCGAATATGTGCAAAGACGCGCACGGCGCTTGAAAAGCGGCGCACGGTCTGCTACAATGGGCAAAAATAATCGCGGGAGGGCGTGTATGGGCGAAAAAAAGAGGACGCTGCGCGGCTTTTTGTGCGCGGCGCTCGGCGGCGTGTGCTGGGGCGCGTCCGGCACGGTGGGACAGTATCTCTTCACCTGTCAGGGCGTGGACAGCGGCTGGCTGACCGTGGTGCGGATGTTTCTGGCCGGCGTGGTGCTGCTTGGCGGCGCGCTCGTAAGGCACCGCCCGCAGCTTCGAGCCATCTGGTCGGACCGGCGCGACGCGCTGCGGCTCGTGCTCTTCTCCGTCGGCGGACTGATGACCTGCCAATATACCTACCTCGCCGCCATCCGCTACTCCAACAGCGCGACCGCCACGGTGCTGCAGTATATGGGACAGGCGCTCATTTTACTTTGGGTGTGCCTGCGTGCGCGCCGCCTGCCGACGCGGCGCGAGGGCGCTGCGCTCGTGCTCGCGCTCCTCGGCGCTTTTTTGCTTGCGACCCACGGCAGCCTGACCGCGCTCGCGCTCTCGCCGCAGGCGCTCTTCTGGGGCCTGTGCGCGGCGGTGTCGCTGATGCTCTATACGCTCCTGCCGGGCGATCTGCTTCGGCGCTATCCCGTGAGCGTCTGCACGGGCTGCGGGATGTTTATCGGCGGCGTGGTGCTGCTCGTGCTCACACAGGCGTGGCGGATCCCGGTCGCGCTCAACGCCGCGGTGGCACTCGGCACGCTGGAGATCTCCGTTGTCGGCACGGCGCTTGCATTCACGCTTTATCTGCAGGGCGTGAGCGACGTCGGCGGCGTGCGCGCAAGCCTGCTCGCCTGCACCGAGCCGGTCAGCGCAGCGCTGTGCGCGGCGCTTTGGCTGCACACGAGCTTCGCGTGGCAGGATCTTCTCGGCTTTGCTGCCATTCTGGTGATGGCGGAGCTCATCGCGCTGCCCGAGCGCGCGTCGGAAAAATCGACGGAGAAGGCGGAGAATTGAAAAAAGAGGGAGCCGAAAACCGCGAAGCTGCGGTTTCCGGCTCTCATTTTCTTGCTATGTGCAGGGCTCAAAGCAGCAGCATCAGCACCGGCGTCACCACGAAGCAGGCGAGGGTGGAGATCGCCGCGCCCTGCGCGGCCAGCTGCTCGTCCGCGCCGTATTCCGCCGCGGCGACGACCGTCTGCGTCATGACCGGCATGGCCAACTCCACAACATATACGCTGCGCACCAGACCGCCGATGCCGAGCAGCGCGCAGAGGGCAGCGCCCAGCGCCGGTGAGATGACAAAGCGGAAGAACATCATCACGCCGAGCGTGGGTGTCAGGCGCAGGCTGCGCAGCCCGATCTCGTGGATGATGCAGCCCGTCAGCAGCAGCGCCAGCGGTGTGACGGTGTTGTTGATGTATTTCGCGTAGCTCATCACAAGGCTCGGGAGATGGATGTCCAGTCCGACCAGAAGGAGACTGAGAAAGACAGAAACGACCGTCGGCGCGCGCAGGAATTTCCACACCATCTGCATGGAGAAGCCGCCGGCTTCACCCGACCAGCGTACCAGCGGGATGCCGATGAGCTGCGTAAAGCAGCTGCTGACAAGATAGAAGAGCATGACATACGGCGTCGCAATGTCGCCGAACAGCTCCAGGCACATGGCAAGGCCGATAAAGATGGTGTTGCCCATGGCAACCATCATCACAAAAACGCCGAGCTGGCGGTGCGGCAGCTTCATCAGGCGGCCCGCCAGCAGGCTCATCACAACGCAGCATGGGATGACGAGCAGCGGGATGAGCAGCAGACGCGGCGCGGCGAGCACGTCCGCGCGCGTGAGATTGTTCTGCATCCCGTAGATCAGCATGACGGGAATGCCGACGGTCATCAGATAGCGGCTGATGAAGGTCTTGACCTGCACGGTCATCCAGCCCTTGACCGCGCAGAAGTAGCCGGTCGCCGTCAGCAGCAGGATAATGGTGACGGATGCAACGGCGTGAAGAAAGGTTTCCATCGCTCTGTACCTCAAAAAAATTTATTCACGCAAACAGTATAGCAGTTTGCCGCCAAAAAACAAGGCTTCGACGGAAAAAAGTTGAAAACCGAGGACAAATGGGCTATGATAAAGAAAATCTCAACGCACGAGGAGGAACGGCGATGAAAGCGGCACTGGTCATTATGGCGGCGGGCATGGGCTCGCGCTACGGCGGCAGCAAGCAGGTAGACGGCATCGGTCCCGACGGCGAAATTTTGATGGAATACTCCATCTACGACGCGATCCGCGCGGGCTTTACCAAGGTGGTGTTCATCATCAAGCCCGAAATGCGTGAGCTGGTGGAGACGCTCTGCGGCAGGCGCGTCGCCGGCATGACGGCGGCGGACAGATCGCCGGTCGAGGTCTGCTATGCCTATCAGGACTTTTCCAGCGTGCCGGCATTCTATTCCATTCCGACGGAGCGCACCAAGCCCTTCGGCACGGGGCACGCCGTGCTCTGTGCGCGGAGCTGCGTCGGCGAGCCGTTTATCGTCATCAACGCCGACGATTACTATGGTGTGGACGCCTTCCGCGTAATCTATGAAGAGCTTGGGAGGCTCGAGGCCGAGGGCGAGGCGACCATGGTCGGCTACCGCCTGGATAAGACCGTCAGCGAACACGGCAGCGTGACGCGCGGCGTGTGCCATGTGACGGACGGGAAGCTCGACCGCGTTGTGGAGACCTTCAAGCTCACAGTATTTCCCGACGGTACCATCCGCGACGTGGACAAAAACCCGGAGGGCGACGTCTACGCGCCTGATACGCCGGTGTCCATGAATTTCTGGGGCTTCACGCCGTGGATCTTCACAAAGCTGGAGGAGTATTTCAACGCCTTTCTCCGCGCGCTCCCCACGGGCGAGCTCAAGAAGGAATGTCTGCTGCCGAGCATGGTCGGCGAGCTGATCGAAAAGGGCGAGCTGCGCGTCAGTGTGCTGCACTCCGACGCGAAATGGTTCGGCATGACCTATCACGAGGATAAGGACGCGGTCGCCGCGGCGCTCAGGGCGCTGCACGACGCGGGCGTGTACCCGCCGACGCTGCACGGATAAAACATAAAAGGGATCACCTGCGGGCAAGATAGCCCGGAGGTGATCTTTTTTATGAGCAAGGAAAAGAAGGAGCGCACGCACTATCCCTTTCCCGATGCGCCGTTTGCCGACCCGGTGTTCGGTCAGCCGGAG
>OLPS01003240.1_pt1 | contig 13073 bp, 13 predicted proteins | sample 1673071 | NCBI WGS metagenome assembly OLPS01 (sample SAMEA3136752, study PRJEB25190) | human gut metagenome | reverse complement strand
TTACTTGCCGAAGTAGCGCTTGAGCAGGCCCTCGAACGCCTTGCCGTGGCGGGCCTCGTCGCGCGCCATTTCGTGCACGGTGTCGTGGATGGCGTCGAGATTGTACTTCTTCGCGAGCTTGGCGAGCTCAAACTTGCCGGCGGTCGCGCCGTTCTCGGCGTCAACGCGCATTTCGAGATTCTTCTTGGTGGAAGTGGTCACGACCTCGCCGAGGAGCTCGGCGAACTTCGCGGCGTGCTCGGCCTCTTCCAGACCGGCCTTTTCCCAGTACAGGCCGATCTCCGGATAGCCCTCGCGGTGCGCAACGCGCGCCATGGCCAGATACATGCCGACCTCGCTGCACTCGCCCTCAAAGTTGGCGCGCAGACCGGCGATGATCTCTTCCTGCACCTCGGCGGGAACGTCCGCGCCGAACACCTTGCCGACACCGACGACGTGCTCCGCCGCCCAGGTCTTCTCCTCCGCCTGCAGCGTGAACTTGCTGCCGGGGACATGGCACACCGGGCACTCCGCCGGGGGCGTATCGCCTTCATGAACGTAACCGCAAACCGGGCAAACCCACTTTTTCATAATAAGATCCTCCATCAAATCAATTTTTCTCTTTGTTGTTTTTATTATCGTCCGCTGCGCAGCAGCGGCAGATGCCGTAAAATGTCAGAGCCCAGGAGCGCACCTCGCCGGGCATTTCGCCGGTGACAAGCGTTTCGGGCAGCACCACGTCCACATCGTCCACGCGGCCGCACTTCTCGCAAATGAAATGCGCGTGGGGGTGCGTCCGGCCGTCGAACCGCTCCTGTCCCGCAACCGTGGCGACGCTCATCGCCTTGCCCTCCTCGCGGAAGAGCGCGAGATTGCGGTACACCGTGCCGAGTGAGAGATCGGGGATGTCCGGCTTGAGCCGCCGGTAGATCTCCTCGACGCTCGGGTGATCGTACGACGCGAGCAGTATCTCGCGGATCGCGTCGCGCTTTTTGCTTTGCCGCCGGGTGCTTTCCATGGGGTACTCCTTCGCTGTGGGGTTTCATAATCAATAATGATTATCGTTACTGTTAATATAACAGCACATCCCCGGATTGTCAATAGGGTTTTGAAAAAAATTTTGCCCGCCGGTCTCCCGGCGGGCGATCTGTTCAATTCGACGCGGTCGGCAGCTCTGTCCAGTACTGCGCGCCCCAGTGCTCAAAGTCCCATTGCTCCATATAGACGTTGCATTCGTAGTCGATATAATAGAGCGTTTCGCCGCGCGGGACGAAGTTGGTGGGGTAATAGTCGATGTTCAGCTCCGCGGGATACAAAACGGCGCACATGGCGCGCACCTGTTCCGTCCAGCACCCGTCCATCCGGCCGCTCTCACGCAGCTCCGCAACGGTCGGCCCCGCGATATATTCCTTTAGAGTGCGTTCCTGCGCCTTGTCCACGGCCAGCAGCCGCGGCAGGGGAATGCCGAGAGCGCGCAGCATTTCATAGTCGCGCAGCTCGGACTGCAGCTTGTCGCCGAAGGTATAGTACTCACACGGCTCGTGGTGGATCTGCTTGAGAACGTACTCCCGCTCCCCGTCCGTGACGAGATAGGAATAGCCGCCCTTGCCCTTTCCGAGAAGCCGGAGCACAGTATATTCCATATCGTTTACCGCCATTGTGTCAGGCATCGTTCTGTTCCAACGGCTCCTCACCGCGGAGCTTTCTCAGGTTTTCCAAAACAAACGGGCTGTTTGCGGCGATGCGCCCCAGTGTCTGGCATCCATCCATCTGCCCGCAGTCCGCGCAGGTATCCAGCCCCTTCTCCCGCACGCAGTTATGTACGGGGCAGAGCTTGTCGCAAAACGGCGTTTTTGCGCCCTCCACGCAGCAGCCGGTACAGTGGATCATGTCCGGCGTGATCGCTACGGCGTTGAGCTTCGTCCACAGGGCGGCGGTTTTTTCACGCAGGGCATTGTTATTTGTGATCGTTGCGATCCTGGCGTCACATTTTTCGCAGTCCAGCCCGCAGCATGCAATGAGCTCGTTTTTAGGTTCAAGATTTGCTTCCATATTCGCGTCCCTTTCTTTAAGGTCTGTACGCGCCGCCTTTGCTGCTGATGCCGGCGAGCTGCGCCCGTCCACGGCAGAACGTACTTTGCTCTGCTTTTCTTCAAAATACCATCTTCCTGCATTTCGGCAGCGCAACGACCTGTCGTTCGGCAGCCTGCGAGCCGAAAAATCGCGGCTGCGCCGCCGCGGGCGCGTGCCGCAATACGGCTTTACAACGCTCGGACGTACATTTCCTCCGTTGTGCCGAACGCGGGCTGCTTTCTGCCGCCGAAGGCGAAACCCTGCGCTTCGTAAAACCGGATCGCGCGCACGTTGTCCGTGAACACCCAGAGCAGGAGCTTTGTGTACCCGGCAGCCTTTACGTCCGCGAGAACGCGCTCCATCATCCGGCTGCCGCAGCCGCGGCGCCAGTTTTCCGGCAGCGAATGGATGCACCGCAGCTCGGCAGCGCCCGGCATACCCTCTTCCCGCGCGGCGTCCCACCATGCGATGCAGTGGGGCTTGCCGTCCAACTCCAGAATATAGCCGTTTCCCTGCTGCTCGGCGAGAAGCCGCGCGTACATTTTCTCGGCGCGCTCGATGCTCGTGCATTGGGTAAGGAGCTCCGCCGGGACAATGCCCGCGAACGCTGCCTTCCAGCTTTCGGTCTGGACGTGCGCGAGACACGCCTCGTCTCCGCTCTCTGCCCGCCGGATATGGATCGTAAAATCGTTCTGTATCATTTTTCTACCTTTTTTCGCATCTCGATCCGAACCTTGCGCCGCTCCGGGCCGGTGTTGGAGTACGCCGCGGCGGTGACGGCTTTTATCCGTCTCCCTCTGCCTTTCCGATAAGCGCCGCCGCGACCGTTTCCGCTTTCATAAACGTGTTCTGCGGAGCCGTCGTCCGTGCCTCTCCGTCTAAAACAGATCAAAGGATATATATGTATCTATAATGTTGCAGCATGCGCCTGTCGATCGCAGATCACCGGGTTTTCCCGTACGAAACGGGAACACGTCAGTTCGACGTGTCCCCGGTTTTTCCTTCTTCGGTTTTGCTCTCCGGCGCGGTGAGGTAGGGGTCGGGTTTCAGGAGGCGTTTCCAGTAGCCGTCGAGCAGATACAGCGGCCCGAGGCTCGCGTGGCAGAGCAGGCGGTCCTTGGCGGAAAGCGTCGTGACCGGCGCTTCGGAATACTTATAAAACATACTGTCGTGCCCGACGCACAGGCCGAGCGCGATGTTCAGCTCCGTCTTTTCCCCGTTGAGCACAAGTGCCTGCAAGACGGGGTTGCAGATGTTCTGCCCGACCTCGAGACAGCGCTCCGGGATGCCGAGCTCTGTCTTGTTCACCGTGCCGCATTTGCACGCGATGCCCGTGACCTCATACCCCTGCGCGCGCAGGACGCGCGCGAGCGCGTTTGCCTCATGGATCAGCCCCGCGCAGGTGGCGATGCCGATCTTCTTCACGCCGAGAAGCTGCGCAAAGTGCATCGTTTCCTCGATGCGGCTTTTCGTGCCGTAGCCGTCACGCTCGTTGACTGCCGCGGCAACGGAAAAGGCGTTTTCCTCGCCCTTTAAAATTTCCAGTGAGCGCTCGAGCAGCGCCTCGTCCAGATGCTCCGTCCGGCAGAACGGCGGGAACTGCCCGCCCTTGCCGCGGCAGGCGGCGCTGCCGCAGTCGATGCAGGAACGATTTTCGTTGTCCATATCGGCGGCCTCCTTACTTTGCCTCGGCCCGGCGCTTTTCAAGCTCGGCGCACACCTCGGCGTATTTGTCCTCATCGAGAATGTAGTGTTTTTTATAGAGCACATAGCTTGCGTACATGAGCACGAACGGCAGTACCGTCAAGCACAGCAGCAGCCCGCGGGACTGACCCGGCTGGATGGAGGAGACGATCGTATCGATCTGCGCGAGCTTTTCGGCTTCGGCGATCTCGCCGAGCGAGGCCGCGCGCTCGAGCGCGGAGATCCGGTTGGTGTAGCCCGTGACGCCGAAGATGAGATACGTCGCCGACGTGACCGCCACAACGATGGCGGAGGCGAGCTTTGTGAAGAACGGGCGCAGGGAGGTGATGATCGCCTCGTCGCGCTCGCCGCGGAGGTATTCGTTATACTCCACGGTGTTGATGAGCGAGATCATCATAATGAGATAGAAGCCGTACTGACCGAGGTTTGCTACCATGTAGCCTGCGGTGAGGATCCAGAACTTCACCATACCGCCGGAGAGCGCCAGCCCGGAGACGATCATAACGGCGTAGCCGACGACCGAGAGCAGCATGAGCTTATCCATCATCTGCTTGCGGCGGAAGCGCTTGGCGAGCATCGGATAGAAGATCATAAGAAGCGCGGTCGCCGCGAGACCGACGGTGTTGAAGAGCGAGTACAGCCCGCCCTCATACCCGAAGGCGAAGTACACATACGTTGAGCCGAGACCGCCCATAACGACGTCGTTTCCGATCTGCTGCAGCAGGAACACGAGCGAGATCCAGAGAATCTGCGGATTGCCGGTGATGGTATTCCAGATCTTTTTGAAGCTGACGGGCGGGACTTCCTTCGTATTGTAATCCCGGCGCTCACGCACGCCGAAGATCGTCGCGCACAGGAAGAGCGGCGCGAGGATGCAGATGACGAGCGCGACGCGGCCATAGGCCGTTGCGGTGCTGCCGCCGAGCGTGCCGCTGCCGGTGGTGAGCATGGGGATGAGGATCGAGGCGATCACGCCGCCGATGCCGGCGAAGAGGTTCGTCCGGGACGTGAGCGAATTGCGCACATGCGGATCGGAGCTGAGCGCCGACACCATGCCCCAGTAGGAGATGTCGTGCATCGTGTAGGTGATCGAATAGAGGAAATAGATCACGCCGAAAAACGCGATGAAGCTCCAGCCCTGCAGGCTCGTGTTGAACGCGAGATACACAACGACGGACGTGGAAAGGATGCCGATCACGAGCCACGGCTTGAACTTGCCGTAGCGCGAGCGGGTGCGCTCGATGATGTTGCCCATGACGGGGTCGTTGAGCGCGTCGAACACACGCGCGCCGACCATGATCGCCGTCACCGCGCCGAGCTGCGCGGCGGTGAGATGGCGTGTAAACAGGATATATGTGAAAATGAAGTTGGTGAACAGGTTATAGATCATATCCCGTCCGACCGTGCCGAGGGGGAACATCCAGAGATTGCGTTTATCCGATGTCACGTTTTTCATGTCTCTTCCTCTTTCTCCCGCACCGTGCGGTATTCCGGCGTGTTCAGCGCTCGTTATCGCGGATCTTGCCGAGCGCGCCGCCGGGGTGGCGGCGGACGTACTGCGCGGGCGTCTGCGCGACGTCCGCCTGCAATATGGCGGAGAGCGCCTGCAGCACGAACATCTCCGCGAGCACGGAGTTGCGCGGCGCGCGGTTGAGCGGGCCGCCCTCTTCGTCTACATGCGCGAGCAGCAGCGCGTCGCTCTCCTTTGCGAGCCAGCTTTCCGCATTGCCGGTGATGCCGATGACGCGGCAGCCGTTGTTCTTCACGGCGAGCACCGTGGCCTTGAGCTCCACCGTCTCGCCGGAGTTGGAGATGGCAATGACAACGTCGCCTTCCTCCAGCTGGCCGCAGGAGCCGTGCACCGCCTCCGTGCCGTGGAGAAAGTAGGACGGCGTGCCGGTGGAAGAGAGGAGCGAGGCTCCGTACCCCGCCACATGGCCGGGCTTTCCGATGCCGGTCACATGGACGCGGTGTCCCGCGGCGCGGCATTCCTCAATGAGCGCGACCGCGTCTTCGTATGCCTCCGGCGTCTGCTGCGCGAGAAACGCGCAGAATTCCTTTTCCGCGGACGCGGTCAGATGCGCGAGCGCGGTTTTCCCTTCGTTTTTCATTTGCTTTTCTCCTCCAACTGTGCCAAAAGATCGTAATCCATATCCTCATAGCCGCGCTCGCGCAGCAGCGCCGTTACCTCCGCGAGCGTCGGGAGGCTCGGGATCGCGCCGGGACGCGAAACGGTGATGGCCGCGGCGTGGCTCGCAAACGCCAGCGCCTGCCGCGCCGGAAGCCCCGCACACCAGAGCGTGCTGAACGACGCAACGAATGAATCGCCCGCCGCCGTGGTGTCCGCCACAACGGGCATTTTTACGCTCTGCACGCGCGCGACGCCATCTTTGTTCACCGCAACGGAGCCGTTCCCGCCGAGCGTCACGATGAGATTCTCCACGCCCTTTTCGCGGAAAATATCCGCCACGGCGCGCAGATCGTCCTCGTTCGCGCCGGCATCGTCCACGCGGATGGGATGCCCCGCCATCGCGGCGGCCTCGTGTTCGTTCGGGGAGAAGAATGTGGCGCAGCGGAAGAGCTCCGGCGAAACGGGCGCGGCGGGAGCGGGGTTCACCATGACCGGCACGCCGGCCTCGTGCGCCCAGCGCGCCACGGCCTCGTTGATGAACATCGGCAGCTCGAACTGCAGCATGACGAGATCGTAATTCTTTACCTCGTCCCTGATCCAGGAAATCTCCTCCACGGTCATCGCGCCGTTCGCGCCGGGGCAGACGACGATGCGGTTGTGCGCGCCGGTTTCGGTGATCTCGAGTGTGATGGCGGAAACGCCGGTCGGATTTTCGGCGTCCACAACGACGCGGGACACATCCACGCCGGAGGCGGCCGCCGCCGCGACGGTCTCGCGGCCATAGGCATCGTTACCGACACGGCCGACCATCGTGACGTTCGCGCCGAGACGCGCGCACTGCACAGCCTGGTTCGCGCCTTTTCCGCCCGGAGCTGTCCGGAAGTTGAGACCGATCACGGTCTCGCCGCGGTTTGGAGCCTGCTTCGTGGAGGCGATGAGGTCCATGACGAAGATGCCGACAACAAGTATGCGGGGCTTGCGGATCATAGCGACACTCCCTTTTGTAGTTTATTTCTGTCCGTAGTAGGCGTTCGCGCCGTGCTTACGGAAATAGTGCTTGTCCTGAATGCACTGCGCCGCGGGGGCGGCGGAGGGGTCAAAGAGCCGCGTGAGCAGCGCCATATGCGCGCATTCGTCGAGCACGAGCGCGTTTTCCACGGCCTTTTCCGGCGTCTTACCCCAGGTGAACGGGCCGTGGCTCTTCACGAGCACCGCCGGAACTGCCAGCGGATCAATGCCCCGAGCGCGGAACGTCTCGGCGATGACGAGGCCGGTGTTGCGCTCGTAGGCTTCCTCGATCTCCTCCGCCGTAAGCTCCCGGGCACAGGGGACGGCGCCGTAGAAGTAGTCGGCGTGGGTCGTGCCGTAGCAGGGGAGATCCAGCCCCGCCTGCGCCGCGGCGACGGCGTAGCGCGAATGTGTGTGCACCGCGCCGCCGATGCCGGGGAAGGCATCGTAAAGCGCGAGATGCGTCGCAAGGTCGGTGGACGGGCGGAGATCGCCCTCTACGATATGGCCCGCGCGGTCCGTGACGACCATATCGCCGGCCTTCATATTGTCATACGATACGCCGCTCGGCTTGATGACAACGTATTTTCCGTCCTCCGAGAGGGCGGAGACGTTGCCCCATGTGAGCACGACGAGGCCGTATTTTACCAGCTGGAGATTCTGTTCGCAGACTCTTTCCTTCAGCTTTTCAAGCATGATGTTCCTCCATAAACCGCTGCATATCCGGCCAGAGGGCGTTCAGGCACTCGATGGTTTTGAGATACAGCGCGTATTTTTCCTCGTAGACCTTCGCGGCGTCCGGCCGGGGCAGAACGCGGCTCACGCTCCGGCACATGTGCGCCGCGGCATCCGCGGCGTCTTTATAATCGCCGAGCGCCGCCGCGACCGCCACGCAGCAGCCGAGCGCGCCGGTCTCCTCCGCGGAAACGGTCTCAACGGGCATATTCATCACGTCCGCGAACATCTGCGTCCACACCTTTGAGCGCGCCGCGCCTCCGGCGAGACGGATCGTCCCGCTCCGGTCGGGCCGCGAGCGCATCAGGCGGTCGAGATGGTACCGGTGCGAGAACGTGATGCCCTCGTACACCGCGCGGGCCATCTCCCGCCGCGAGTGCGAGGCGTTCAGCCCGACGAACGCTGCGCGGGCGCGCGGATCGACGTTGCTCGCCGTCAGAAACGGCAGGAACACCGGCACAAAATCGCCGGGCGCGAACGAATCGACCCAGTCGTTCAGAATATCGTAAATGCTCTTTCCCGCCGCCTTCGCCTCGGCCTTGAGCTCGGGCAGGAGCTGGTCGATGAACCACTGGTTGTTGCCCGCGGAGGTCGGGCTCGATTCCTCGATGAGATAGTACCCCGGCAGGCAGAAGAGCGAATTCATAAGCACCGAACCGTCCGTGATGGGCACGCGGCGCGGATAATCGTTGATGCTCCACGTTCCGGCGATCATGCAGATGTTCGTCTCGTCCGTGACGTTCACGGCGAGAGCGCAGGCGTCGATATCGAACATACCGCCGATGACCGGCGTGCCGGGCAGCAGTCCCGTGAGCGCGGCGGCCTCCGGCGTAATATGCCCTGCGATATCGAGCGAGGCGCAGAGCGGCGGCAGCGCGTCCCACACGTCTTCAACGCCGAAGAGGGAGAGAAGCTCCTTCGAGAAGCTCTTCGTATGCAGGTCCATGAGTCCGCTGCCGGAATAATCGGTGATCTCGGCGCGCGCCTCGCCGGTCAGCCGGAAGCGCACATAGTCCTTACACTCAAACACCCAGCGGATGTTTTTCATCGTCTCCGGCTCGTTATCGCGCAGCCATGCGAGCAGGCTCACCGGCTGGCACGCCATGACGTGCTGGCAGGAGAGGGCGAATGCCCGTTCCTCCGTGCCGTCCTTGCGCCATTCGACCGGGTATTTCCACGCGCGGTTGTCCGCCGAGAGGATGCCGCGGCGCGCGCTCTTACCGTCTTTGCCCCAGAGATACAGCCCCTTGCCGTGACCGCAGAGCCCGACGCCCGCGATCTCTTCGGCGCGCACGCCGCTCTTTTCGAGCACGCCGCGGATGACGGCGCAGTTATCGCGCCACATGTCCTCCATGTCGCGCTCCACAAAGCCGGGCACGGGCGTGAGCGCGGCGGTGGCAACGCTCTCCACGGCCACCTGCGTGCCGTCCGGGGTAAAAAGGGCCGCCTTCGTGTTCGTGCCGCCGTTGTCCAATCCAAGGTAATAGCGCATAATCTTCCTCCGCAGCCGCGGTCCCGCCGCGGCCTCACTTTATTTTATATCATACCGCGTTCTGCCCATGGCCGCAAGGGTTTCCTTGCCTCTTTTCCGGCAGAAGCGCCAAAAGAGCTGACGCGGGCAAAAAATGTCCCCCCGAGAATTTCGGGAGGACATTTTCGGTATTCCTGCCGCTCGCTTTACCGGAGCGTGCCGTTCGGCACGTCCAGCACGAGATCCGACATGGCAAAGCTGGCGCAGGGGTGGATGTACCCAAACGCAACGTCCGCGCGGCGGCGGCCATCGGTGCGTGCGGGGACATACACGCTGCCGGAGAGCAGGCGCGAACGGCACCAGCCGCACTCACCGCTGCGGCAGCGCTCCAGCACGCAGATCCCGGCGCGCTCGGCGGCGACGAGCACCGGCTCGTCGGCGGAGGCGGGGATCTCGTATTCCTTCCCGCACTGGATGAGCTTCATTTTAAACGTTTTGCCTCGAATACCGGCGGGATAATCCGGCTGATCCCACGGATTTTTGATCGCGCCGAAAAGCTCGCGGCGCACGTACTTGCGGCGCAGGCCGAGCGGCTCGATCTGGGTATCAAGGTAATTGTACATCCCCTGCGGGCCGCACATGAAGATGCTGTACTCCGCGCCGCCGTATTTTTTGATGAGCTCCGCGGTGATGAAGCCGTGCTCGTAGCCTTCCTTTTCCTCGTCGGAGAGAACGTGGACGACGTGCACCTTATCGCACGCCGCGGCGACCTCCTCCAGCTCCTTTTTATATACGATGCCCGCCTCGGTACGCGAGCCGTAAATTATGGTGAGATCAAAATCCTCCAGTCCGTCGCGCAGGGCGTAGGCCATGGCCATGAACGGCGTGATGCCGACGCCGCCGGCGAGCGCCACGACCTTCTTCGCGTCGCGCAGGCGCTCATAGTAGAGTTGGCCCTGCGGCCCGGAGATCGTGACCTTCTGCCCGACCTGCCACGTATCCTGTACCCATGGGGATACGAACCCGTTCGGGTCGCGCCGCACGGCGATGTTGTATTCTCCGCGCTTCGCCCATGCGGGGCTGCCGCTGAGCGAGTAGGCGCGGCTCGTGACCGTTTCGCCGATGTGCGCGGTCACGCTCACGTACTGCCCGGCGCGGAACGGCGCGAGCGGTGCGCCGTCCTCCGATCTGAGCACGATCGTCTTGACGTCCGGGCCGTTGGGCCGGATCTCCGCGACGACGACGCGCTGCGACTCGGGATGGCGGACCTTCGCCTTTTCGTTCGTCGTGAACGTTTTGGGCAGAGGCGTCGCCGGGGCCGCCTGGATTGCCGCCTCGCGGACCTTGGGCATATTCTTGAACCGGAGCATGTCGAGCGCCCCGATCAGCTTCACTTTATAGTTGCAGTTTGCCGCCATGTCACTCAAGCCTCCTCTGCTTTCATTTCGGCAAGGGTCTTTTTTGCGAGCGTGTCGCCGCTGAAGATCGCGGAGTTGTAGCCGTCGCCGCGGATGGACGCCGCGCCGACGAACTTCAGCCCCTTGACCGGGAACTCGGTGCCCATCATCATCATGCGCGGCATCATATTGTCCCAGTCCTTCAGCTCAAAGCCGTAAGCCGAGCCCTCCGGAGTATTTACATAGTTGCACATCGTCCACGGCGTCGCGATCTCGATCTCTTCGATGTACGGCGTGACGGTGATGCCGGTGCGCTCTTCAAAGAGTCGGATGAGTTTTTCGGCAAAGTCGGTCTTGGTCTTTACATAGTCGTCCTGCTCCACGTCCGCCCAGACGTCGGCCATGAACGTGCTCGTGAGCGACATTACGCACGTCCCCTCCGGCGAGAACGAGGGGTTCACAACGTTGTAGCAGACCATGACCTGGTTGCAGTTGGTCTCCATGCGCTTGCCCGTCTCATACTCCTTCGCGCTGTCCGCCGAGGTCGGAAGGAAGATCGTATAGTCGTGAATGCCGATCTCCTCCGCCGATCTGTCCAGCCCGAGATACACGACAAACATGCGCGCCGAATAGGTGCGCGCGTTGCCGAGCTTCACCATACGCTCGGGCACGACCTCCGGGGGACACATCGTGGCGTAAACCATGTTCTGATTCATGTTGCAGAGGATATGGCGCGTTTCCACCTCGCCGCACGTCGTTTTCACGCCGCGGACGGCCTTATTCTCATCAAAAAGGATCTCCGTGGCGGTGCAGTTCATCCATATCTCGCCGCCCATCTTCCGGAAGCATTCGAGAAGGCCGGTCGTCAGCTCGTTGCTCGTCTTATCCGGGATCCATGCGCCGTGGTTGACGTACAGCCAGAGCATGTTCACGTATTGCAGGAAGGAGAGGTGATCCATATCCACGCCGAGATAGCCCCAGTAGGTCCCCATGATGTCCTGCGCGAGCTTCGGCATTTTCATGGCGCGGAACACTTCGTTCACCGTGTAGCTGCCGAGACGCAGGAAGTTGGGGAAGTGCTCCTGCATGTATTTCGGGTCGGTCTTTCCCGCGACGCTGAGCGAATAGTCGCCCGCCTCGTGGAACTCGGTGCCGAGATCAAAAAGGTCCTGGATCGACTTGCGGCAGCCGGGGACGAGCCGCTCCATTTCGTTGACAAATTCCTTCACGGTGCAGGGAAGCGTCGCGTCGATGTGGGTCTTGCCGTCGGAGGCGGTGGTGATCACGCGGAAGTTGTCCGGTACCATGTGCCACGGGATATCCAGCCCGAACTCCTCACACGTTTTGCGGCAGCCGCCGGGATTTTCCTTGCTGCCCCATTCGCAGATCTCGTGCAGCGCGGTCTCAAACTCAAAGCGTCCCCGGCGGAAGCTCGAAGCGCAGCCGCCCGGAAGGTTGTGCCGCTCGACAAGAAGCGTCTTTTTGCCGCCCTTCGCCATCCGGCAGGCCGCCGCGAGACCGCCGTTGCCCGCGCCGATGACTACGGCATCGTATTTTTGCATGGTCTTGTCCTCCTTACTTATTTTCGCGCTTGCCCTTTCGTGGTATTACCACGCGATTTCACTTATAAGAATATATACCGCGCCGCCCGCTCGTCAAGCGCTGCCGGGAGATTTCATCGGTTTACAAAAATCCGGCGATTGACTTTTGCGTATATTGCGGGTAAACTTGAAATAAATAAACGTGGTATTTCCACGTGCATTCACCGGAGGAAACGGCTATGGGCTACAGCAAGATCACCGCGCTTTCGCTGACCGATCTTTTCGTGCAGCAGATCGAAAACATGATCCTCTCCGGCGAGCTTTCCTTCGGCGAACAGCTGCCCCCGGCGCGTGAGCTGGCGGCGAAGATGGGCGTTTCGCGCACCGTCGTAACGGCGGGGCTGGTAGAGCTCGAAAAGCTCGGCTTTGTGGAGATCAAAGCCCGGCAGGGCGTGTACGTCTGCGATTACCGGCGGCGCGGCACAATGGAAACGCTCGTGGCGATCATGCGCTACAACGGCGGCGCGCTGCGCCAGAACGAGGTGCGCTCCCTGCTCGAAACGCGCGACGCGATGGAGTGCCTGTGCCTGCGCCTTGTGTGCGAGAAGAACGACGTGACCGAGCTTGAAAAGCTCAGCCCGATCCTTGACAGCATCCGTGACGCACGCAACGCCGACGAGGCCGCAGAGCGGGTATTCAGCTTCCACCATGAGCTTGTCCGGCAACGTGCTGTTGCCGCTGCTATACTATTCCTTTAAGACGCAGGGCGAGTACCTGTGGTCACTCTATTGCAAGCGCAGCGGTGTGAAGAAGCTGTATGAAATAAAGCTTGCGCTCTTCTCGGCACTTATGAATAAGGATATTGATTCCGCGATAGAGCAGACGCACCGGATCATGGATGTCGCGAAGAACGACCTTGGTTTCTACGGGGCGTGACAACAGAAAAAGCTCGTTGGGCTCAAAGCACCCTTACGCGCTCTTTCCTTGGCGTTATTAATAAAAGGTTTATTTGCTATCAACTGCAGTTTGGTGCA
>OLPS01003225.1_pt1 | contig 13129 bp, 15 predicted proteins | sample 1673071 | NCBI WGS metagenome assembly OLPS01 (sample SAMEA3136752, study PRJEB25190) | human gut metagenome | reverse complement strand
CTGCTACTACGTTACCTCCTATAATGTTTCGTTCTCCAGTTGAATCGAAGTGCATACCGGCTGTGTAGAATTGTGCGGGTTCAAGAGGGATAATCGAATTAAGAAATACTCTGTTATCGACGCTGGCGTTAATGAACGAGAAAGCGGCTGTCTCTGCAAATTTTGTAGTGCGCTGAACTACGTTTTTTGTAATCTGACATGCGGCAGACTTCGACGCCACAATACACTGATCCACATTGATAAACTGGCAATTATCAATAATGCACCCCCTCGCAGTCGTCAGCTGAACTCCGACGCAAGATTGTGTACCGATAAATTGGCAGTTGCTTACTACGCCGGAGGACTGCTGGAATTCCACCAAACGATCACGGGCATTGAAATAACAACCTTCAACAGTGATCTGGCTGGCTCCTGCATTGTTGACATACAGTCCGCGGTTGCACTGGTCCGCGATATAACCAGTAATCCAGATATTCCATACGGGGTTACCACCACTTTTAGTAAAAATCTGGATTCCTGTTTGAGCATACGAGCATTCGCAACTATCAATGTAGACGTCGCGCATGTCATCGGAGTTGTACAGATTAAATTGTTGGCTGTCGCCCGTCAGATTGTTAAAGCTACTGATACAGTTATAGAATCTGATGGACGCATTGCCACTAATTCCCGAGGCCCCTCCGCTTGATTCGTCCAGAAGGAACGACGAATAGGGGTTAGCCGATGTATAAAAAGTGTCGTGAACAACATTTTTTGTATAGGCGTTGATCGTGTTAATATAGCGTGCCACGCGCCGGCCGCCGATACAATGTATATTGTCAATAGTGACGCGCTCTGCGTACTGTACGACAAAAAATTCCGGTACGCTTTCTTCGGTTGCGACAAAAGTAGCATTGCGTACCGACAGTCTCTCCACATGAGATGTGGGGCTGTCGCCCGTTATATTGATGACACCATTAGGGCCAAATCCTACAGTGTTATTGCAAAAGTCATAGGACGTATGTTCATCAACTCGTACAGGGGCATCAATTTTATAAATGGTATCGACTACAGGTTTTCCAGTTTCAACATGCCAGCTTCCGGAAGTGGGAAATTTAATTACACCTGCAAAAGTCTGAATTGAGCCCCCACGGAAAACATCTGCAATACTGGTATCAATGTACCAATCAGCAATAGTTTCACCTGCTCTAATTAGGAACTTACCGCCATTTTTCTGTCGGAAGTGCAGGGTGCAGGGGGCCACAGGTTCACCAATCGTCAACATCACGCCAGACGCTACGACGATAGCTTTACTTGTCATGAGCGGCGATCCGATGTTAATTGCACCGGTGATAATGTACTCGCCGTCAGGAATAAACAGGTCTTTGCCGGATGCAATGGCCGTCGAGAACGCAATAGTGTCATCGGTAGTGCCGTCACCCTTAGCTCCGTAGCTTTTTACGTTAGCGTAGTCAAGGACGTTTTTAACATCCTGCTGTAACTGGTCAATACTGTTCTGAAGGCCGTTGTCTGCGTTCTCTCTGGCCTGCTTCTCATCGTTGATAGCCTTCTGAAGGCCGTTGTCCGCATTCTCCCGTGCCGTTTGCTCTGCGTTGATAGCCGTCTGAAGCTGGTTGTCTGCATTCTCCCGGGCCGTCTGCTCCGCCCCAATAGCCGTCTGAAGCTGGTTGTCTGCATTCTCCCGGGCCGTTTGCTCTGCGTTCAATTGCTCATTAAACGTAGTGAGCAGGTAGTGCAGTACTTCATTTGTGGAGCTGCTCACGCAGTTAGAGCCGGGCACGTAAGCGTCACCGGCGATCATGGCTCTTGTGACGCGCACCAGCGCCCCGTTGACCCATACAAGATCGTTGACAGCTCTTGCAGCTGTGGCGGTGGGGCTGTGCCCCTCATCGTTGGTAGTAATGGCCTTTTTCACATCGGCCCAAAGCTCGTCGAAGTTACCAATTTTTGTCCAGAACTCGGTACGGTCCAGAGAAACACCGGAGGGCACCGGCTGTACGGAAAGATAAGCGTTGCCGTTGCTATCCACCACAACCGTGTTCGCCTCATACTGGCTGGTAATGTTCCATTGGATGGGGTTTGCGTATTTGATCGTGGCCAGACTGACAAAGTTTGTCAGTTTTGTATTGAACTCGTTCAACACCTCGATAATCCAATCCAGATTGAGGTCGTGAAAATTGGTGTAGGGCGCTCTGTGAATGGGATTGATACTCATAACTACATCTCCTTAGTAAATCAGCAAACAAAAGTTTGCCCGGATGTCCGTAACGATTCTATGAACGGCATTCTCCATTGCAAGGGTCAACTCTTTGGCAATGAGGTCTTGCGGGTCTCGTCCTGCCCGGCCCTTCTCGGTCACGGTGTCATTGTAGCCGTCGTGCGACTCGGTGCTGCTGTTATCGGTGTTTGTCTGATCGGTGGTGGTCGTGTCGGTGCCGCTGCTGGTAATGGTGTTCCCAGTACCGAGGGCCGTAGTGCTCCTCTCTGCGGTTTGCAAGGCTCCACTGTCGAACCCCGTGACGTCCCGTGTGGTGCTGTCACTGCCGTTGTTCTGGCCGGTGGTGGTCAGGTCAGGCGTGCGGGTCGTCGTTCCCTTGACGCCATTTGTGCGGTTGTTCGTGCCGGAGCGGGTCCCTGTATGGTTGGTGGTTCTGGTTCGGTCATCGGACGCCAAAACGTCGTATTCAAGGCCCATGGCCTCCGCGTACCGGGTCCAGCTTGGGAGCATGGTTTCAGAATAGACGCCCAGCGCCCGGCGCATTGTTGGGCCGTCCGCATATAGAACCTCTAATTCTAGCGTATCAAACAGTAATTGATTGCAGACAGTTTCTTTAGAGACACTGCTAGGAACTTTCAAGTCATCGAACAGTTCCGGGTATCCTGCCAATAGGCCGTTAAAGCTCAATGTTGCGTGAATCGTTGTTCACCTCCTGTGTAGTAGTATCGGGCGGAAACCTCCAGTCGACCCACAAAGTAGACTTGTCAATTCCAAAGAGCTTGTGCACCCTCTCACAACCACGCTGCAAGCTGTCCAACCAGAGAGACGCTTTTGCGGCGGTCTCGACGTTGTTCGAGTTGACTTCGTCGGTCAGCATCCGCTCTTTTTTGCTGGTGTTAGTGTTCGGAATGCCCACTTCCGTGTCAAACAGCGCTTTAATGGTTTTAAGGGCTGTGAGCAGTTCGTTTGTAATGAAGTTTCCTTTGAGGTCTGCCGAAAAGTACATCCACGGGGCCTGCCCGGATGCCCCATTTTTGGGCGCTTTGAGCAGAGACGAATCAACAAAAACTGCGGGGTTACCCTGCATGATCTCATCGAACATTTTTTTAAAAGACTCCGAACCGGCCTTATTTCCAGCTGCAAACACATAGGCAAGGCGGCTATTGATCAAATTGCTCTGGATGGTCTGGGCGGCAAGGGCCATCATATCCCCATAGTAGGCCACAATATCCACCATCCCCCGGTAATCGGGCTGCAAATTGATGATCTCGCATTGTTTCCCGATCTGCAAATATGGGGACCCTTTAATAAAAGGGTTGGCAATGATGGAGTGCGTCGGGTTGTAGAAAATGTTAATGCCGGTTAGTCCCATTCGGTCATACACGAGGCCGTAACGGTCCGTGTTGAACACCGTGACACCCCCGGAACCAAAAACAAGATACTGCAAGCGGTTACTGGGCCACGTGTCGGGGAGCGTCCATCGTACCATCGACACGGCCTCAAGGAAAAGATATTTCCGGAAATAATATGATAAGCTGTTTCCCTTTGTGTGCATTACGGAGGGCGTCACCGGTGACACATGGGCGTTGATCTGTTCGTAACTATAGGGAGCACTCACAACAGACGCCCTCCCTTCGCCATCTTAAACAGCAACCATACCGGCAATTTGCCAGTAGGCCACGGCCCGGGACCCGGGCCAGGGCCCCCGCCCGAGTCCCACTCTACGTCCCATGTCCCCACCTGATTCGGGATTCTGATAATGCTGGACGGGTCCCTCAGGTTTCCGGCTGCATCGGCATATTCCCAGTGCGTGTGAATGCCCGTCACGTAACCGGTCTGACCCTGTGTGCCGATAAACTGCCCCTTGGAGATCGTGTCGCCTACTTTCCAAATTTGTGAGGCAAAGTGTGCGGCCCGCCATGTCGTGCCGTCGGCCATCCGCACTTTAATCATGTTGCCCCACGACTGATCTCCCGAGGTGCTGCCATTCCAGTGCTGGGCCACAACCACAACGCCCGCCTCGGGCGCATAGGCTTTATGATTGCCGTGGACTGTGTCAATGCCCCTGTGAGGGCTGCCGTCAGCGTATGCAGGATAACCGGCTGTCACTCTGATCGGCGACACGTCAGTAATACACTGTTTGTATACTGCCATTGTTTACGCCTCCTACTCTAAAAAGAATCCATTTTTCATATAACTTTTAACGCTGTCAATCTCGGCGGCTGTTGCGGTTAATGCAATGTCGGGGTCATCTACCATAATGAACCCCGGGATACTGAACAGCTGCACGCGCTGGCATAGGGGCCTACCGTGGTCCTCGTTGTTGTCGTCCACAAGATCATAAAAAGCCCCCGTTAAATATGGCGTAATACCATATTTTGCAACGCTTGCCCCTCCGCCCTTGGATTGACTTGCAACTGTCATCTGCTGGGCACCAGATGCAATGCCGTTAGTAACATCGCCCCCGCCAAAAAAGGATTCAATACCCCCGGCAATAGCACCAACGGCGGTCTGAATCAGTCCACCAACACTTGCCAGTTCATTTACATTGGTTGCGATCTGCGCCAGCTGCACGGGTACTGAAACGTTGCTGGACGTGGAGAAGAAAATAGTGTTGAAATCGTTATTAAATGATAAGTCCAGTATTGCGTCGCCGGTGCGGTAATCAACAGTCAATCTACAATACAACGTGCTTTGCAACACAAACAGGTTAGCATTTAATTTAATTTCCCCAAATGGAGGGCAATATAACGTGTACTCGGAATAGGGCGCTCCGTCTGTATAAACGCCCCTTGTAATGTGCTGCGGATGATGGGGGGTGGATATGCTGAACGTGAAAACTTGTTTGTCATTCTGACTCTGGATAACGTAGGCGTTACCGATATTTTGCATTTTCCACCACCCAACGGGAATCTCATTGACGGGTGAACCGATTGCCGTATTGCCGCAGGGTATCCAAAACGCCTTTGAAATATACTGAATAGGATTGAACAACGCTTTAGTCAAGTTGCTGCTGATTTCGTCCGCACTGATATTCAAGTAATCCGTATTTTGCAAAAGAGCCGCCATCAGCTTTTGAAATGTGGTCCCGCTCATTGCAAGATAAATTGTACCGCCAAAAGACACATACCCGGGTGCATTGACCACCACAACGAAGAATCCTTGCCCGCCATTTTCCGGGTTGTCAGTAAACGGCGTAGAACTTGCATAGTTGGTTCTGGTGGTTATCGTTGCTTTTGTTGGGTACAAATTATCTACGATTTTAGGGTCAAACTTTGCTGACGATCTGACCACATATTCGGTAGAGTTGCCGATCTGATCCCGATAACTTGCGAGGGTATCAACGGTCAGCGAGGCATTCCAGAGCCCCTCCGAATATGTCCAGTTCTTAACCCAGTAATACCGGCTGAACGTGGGAATGTAGCAATAATTGTACCCGGTGGGGTCACTCTGTGTTGCTATCTTGATCTCGGGGTCAATGATATTGCAGGGTGCTTTAAGGTCGATTCCAAACCCCTGCCCACCGCTGGGCCGCTTTGTGCTGTTGGTGCGCTTTGCGAACTGAAAAAATGTTGCTTGCATAACGCCTCCTATAAATAACCGGGGGGCAATGCCCCCCGGTATTGGTCAGGACCCTGAGGGGTCAGCGTCCGTATGCGTGGTGGTTTTCAGGGTGGACGCTTTTGCCGCATTGGCAGCGGCCGGGGTGGTGACGTCGCCGGAGGTCATCAGGAACAGAACTGCGTTCTCGGTGAAGTCATCATACCACGACCATCCGTAGTGATACCAGAAGTTCGTATACAGGCCGCGGGCGTTCATGGGGGTCGGGACCACACGAGACAGCTTCGGAGTGTAGCCGATGGCATCCCAGTCCAGCAGACACCCGAAAACATTCGACAGCTGCACCGCTGCATTCTTGGTTGCCTTACCGGCAGCAGTGGTCACAACAGGCGTTGCGGAAATGGTCTCGCGCTCGTCGATGTTCTGCCAGAACGTGACCTGTTCGGCGTCGCGGTACTTCAGCATATTATCGTGGAATACCTCGGGAATCACGCGGGCGTCGATCTGGCTCTGTGTGCCGCTGTACAGATAGAGGTGCTGACGATCATACGGAGTGTGTCGCATGATGTTGTACGTCGTGTCGCCGATCTTCCAATTCTGATGCCAGTTGATGGAGCGCTCCTTCATAAGGCGGGAAATGTCGTTGATGCGGCCATAGGCGTACTTTGCGAAACCCGGGAAGTTCGCTTCTTTGTAGACGTCCTGAACCGTCAGTTGGGTGCCCTGCTGGGTGTTGTACTCATCGAGCAGATATACAACGCTGTGGGGGCTGGTCACAGTCATGCCGGTCAGATGGTTGGCCATCAGGTTGTTGGCGAGGTTGCGTCGGTCAGCCTCGATCTGGTTAGACAGGTGCAGCACGAAAGACGACCAAAACTGCGCCAGTTCCTCGGGGCCCTTGAATGCTGCCTCCATCTGGGTATCAGCCTGCGTGTACACGCGGCTGTAATTGGTCTGCCCATAGTAGTTTGTCTGGAGGACTTTAGGCTTGTGAACTTCGTACATGTCCACGCTCTTGCCGTCCTCCAGTGCCCACGCCTTGTCGGTGACGGGGTCAGTGTCACAGAAATTGATCTTCCGCACATGGTTCGACCAGTCGTCGCCCGTCACCTGCAAGCGCTTCAAGGGTGCATCGTAGGGGCGCACGGCAAAGATGGTGCGGCCCAACACCTGACTAATCGCTTTGGTGTAGTTGTCGGTACCGGTCAGCAACGTGGCCTGCGCGACAGATACAAAGCTAGACGTGTCCACGATGGGAGACGTCGTCTCCTGGCCAGTGGCCAGCTTATTAATCTCGGTCAAAATTGCGGCAATGTCCGCAAAATCCATGCCAAGGGGCATATTACTTAACCTCCTTCCCATAAGTGGGGTCGATAATCCGGGCCGTCACCGTGTTGGCGTCCGACGTCGGCTGCTGCTGGATGCCAAGGCCCAGCGCGTTTGCCTGCATCGTCTGGGTCATAGTCTGCATTGCCTGCGCGGTAGTCTGCTGACCCTGCAAAAGCTGCTGCAACAGGGTCTCAAGGCCATCATACTGCGGCGCGGGCTGCGGCGCGGGCTGCGGTGCGGGCTGCGGGACGGGCTGCGGCTTCTCCATAGCTTCGATTTCTGCTTTGGTGTATCCGGCCATAGCGAGGGCCGCTTTTTCACTGATTTTCAACTTTAGTCGCCTCCATTACAACGTATGTGTCATGCGCCAAGCATTTAATAACTTGGTCTTTATCTCCTTTGGTGACTGGGCCCACGGCGCAGCACTGCCGCGTGTGGGCGACGTTTGCCCAGTCGCTATAATAGCCGATGTTCAAACGAGCGCACAAGTCAGCCAGCAGAAACGCGCGTTCATTTGTGATAGACTGGGCAAAAATGATATAGCAACCCATTAGTCAGCTCTCCTTCTTAATATCATCCAAAGCGAGCCTCATTTCGGTAATAGCTGCGGTGTTCTCCTTCACAACAGTATTACACTGATACCACATAAGCAGAAAAGCAGCGATAGGAAAACCCACGTTAGAAATAGCCTGAATCATACTGTTAATTTCCATTCTGTACACCTCCTACAGGTACAATTAAATCCCCGGTTCTTGCGCTGGCTGACGCGTGCCCGCCCCTTCTGGGGGCTGCCTGTGGGCACCGGGGATTATCTTTAGTATATTCGGTTGTGAAAAATTGTCAAGCCCCGCAATATTCGCGGAAAAATATTTCATCAGAATACCGCTCAAACTCAATTTGTCTTTGCAGGTATGCGGGCCAAATATACCCGTATGCGGCCCTAAACCGTTTGCGCTCATATTCGCCGGTCCCGTATATTGGCATTTGCCCAGAACGGTGTCGGCAAACATAGTACAGGGGCTTGCTTTTGTGCTCATAGATACAGCACCGGCCCACCTGCACCAACGGATAATATTCCCGCAAGGGCCTGGAAACAACAAGGCTTTTCTCCTCGGAGCTGTACTGGTTTTCAATGGCCGATCTGTAAAAGTCTGTGCCACTCATGGACCTATACAGGGCTGTATTTGCTTTTTCCTTTGCTATAGGGCTGTCCACAAGATCAATCAACAGAATGCCCTTGTCGGCCAACAGCTTGACGCGCTCTTTCTTGCCGATCATCTTCTCTACTGTGTCGGTTATCTCCCATTGCATATAATAGGGGTTTGCCATGCCTACAGCATTCGACATACACAACAGCGTCAGGGGCTTTTGCCCTTGTAATTCGCGGTTGCGGTTGACCGTTTCATAAATGTTAGCAAGGCCAACCCCCTCACCTCGCCGGTAGTAGTCGGACTCTTCTTTCTGGTATTCGTCCAAAATGATTATATTGGTATGGGGACTTGAAAAACCACGGGTCCGGGCAAGGGTGACGACACTTCCCACAACTCCGGCCATTTGGGCCGGTTTTATGGGAGACCCTGTATCAGTGTAGGCCCCTGCGTTGCCCACTTCATACAGTCCCGCTATTTTAGGTATTTTAAACGGGGCGTAATGTGTTTGCAAATCGTCGTTCAATGGAGACCATGGCCACATACTGGGCGACGCACAAATAAGCTCCGCTTGCTGTGGCGTGCGGCGCAAATACAGAAATTCTTTCCCTGTCTGGTGTACGTGCTTTAGCGCTCCATAGGTCTTGCCGGTACCACGTCCGCCCCATATAAAAATAATAGACGCCCCTGTTGACAAAATGCCATTCTTTTCGGAAAAGTTCGGCCATCCATCGTCGGTGTACAGTTTAATCATCAGATAACCTCCATAATCTTATACCCTAATATATTTGCGTATTCGTCGGTTATTCCCAACGTGTAAGTATTATCACAAATACACAGGTTTCTTGTTATGTGTACCGTATGCCCGTCAACCACAAAATCGGGCACATTTGGGCGGTCATTATAAATAACCTGATTTCCGGCTGCAAGACAAAACGTGAACCCGGGCTTGAATACCTCAAAACCACCCCGCAGGGCCAGCTCTAAACCGCCCTTCCGCTTGCTGACTCCTGCTATGGTAGTAGTGATCGGCCCGCCTTTTTTATAGGTAGTCGCGTATTTTTTAGCGCCCCACGTCATAAACTCCGCATAGCTGCGCTCCTGCTCATACACGCCCATAAAATGAGTGTTGCCTTTTGGGTCTGTAGCGCAAGCGCCATTGTCTTTTGCAAGTTGTTTCACAGCTTTGTTGAACTCCGTTAAATCAATATTGCCCATATATTTGACACTGTCGGTGTCGCAGTACACGCCATTCTTGCCCGCGGCCCACTGCGCTATTTTTAGGCGCTTGCGAGTGTGGGCAGTAGTCCATACGCCCCACTGGTAGGGCAGAAACAGATGGGGGCGGTGGTCATTATAACTGCCCTCCGGGTCGTCGGTGCATTCGCTCCAAAGATTGTCGGGGTCGTCCTCGTCAAAAAGTGTATCCAGCTGTAGGGGGTCTTGTGCGGTCATACCGTAATAGCTGTTAAGATCGCCCTTGGCCTTAACATAATACAAATCTTGACCGGCTACACCTTTAAGGGATGTCTTGCCGGTGTAGCTCTCTTTTACGCAATCCGTCAAGGGCTTTGGCAGTTTGCCATAATCGGACGTATACAGGTCAAGAACGTTAAGTGCATCCCAGTCATACTCTTTGGCAATGATTCTAAAATCTATATCGGTTATGGTAATCTCTAAATGTTCAGCAGACAACAAACGGCCATTGTCGTTAATGTATCCTTCACAGTGCCGGACCTTCGCAAGAGGGATATACGGAAACCCCCACCACTTGAAGCGCTGACGCAAACCTTTCACTTGCAAGCGCATCAAACACGCCTTGCCGTGTCTCATACATTGCATCAGTCGCCCGACTGTGGCCGGTTCCTGCCTAAATGGAGTCATAGGGAAATAGCATTCACATTGCACGGCGGGATACGCGCTCGACATATCCACAGAACCGACGTTTTCCAGATGGAGCCCAACATAATACCGATTGGCGTGGGTGTCACCGCCTCGGAATGCCTCACGCAGCATTTGATATAGTTCCCACGACGGCAGTAAACGCTTGACCCGTTTAATGCCCCATTTGTACATTGCTTCGCGGGCCATTCGTCGGACATAGCCGGTGCGCGTTAATGGTAACGTGTAGAGGTCGTCGCCGTCTCGCTTCATCTCAATTAACAAGCACTCCACAATGCACCGAACATCATTTATACAGTACGCTAATTCTGTAGATGTTAAGGGAGTCCAAGGATACCTCACTTTTGAATAGTCAAGAGCGCCTGTTAATTTGGCATGAGGTGCGCCAAGCTGTTTTCCCCAAGCATCAAGAGACAAATTACTGTGGCGCATACTGCATCGGTACTCAATAGCTCGGTTGTCGCATTTTAAGACCCTGCGAGGCTTGCTGGCGAACACATCACCCGGGCCAAAATCCAGAACACCCGACAAATATTGAAATTCGTGTGCAAGATTGTGAACATACATACACAGATACCAGTTGCCTTGTGGGCCGCTGTTGGCTTGCAAGTAATCGCTGATTGTGCTTGTAAAGTTTAGCCACTCGTCCCAAGTTCTACCTATAATGGTAATATCCAAACCGAGCTGACATTGCCAGATATACATAATGGTATGGGGGTTATCGTCAGCGTCAACACACACTCGGCTAGTCTCAATATCGAACGCACACGGCATATCCACATATAAACGCTTCTTGTTCGTTTTGCGCTTTTTGCCTTTGGTGTGCTTCCTGTCCAAATGCTCCATAAGCCAGGGGACCGGGTTATAATTACAAGCCTCCGCCAAAACCTCCGCGCAGGTCGGCGGAGCTGCTGCCGTCGCTATAGTCCCACTCTTTGCCATAGTTAACCTCACCTTGTTGCCACTTTACAAAATCGTCAATACTGACGTTGTAGCCTCCTTTCTCGCGCCAGTACATGACCGGCTGATCGGACGGATAGTAGTACACGCCCGATGCCTTCACGATCTCCCACCATTCAGACAGGGCCGTGTATTGATCTTTCGGCACGTCGGCAATATCAATACCGCCGACTTTCATTTTTTGCTCAAATTCTTCACGCGCACCGCCTACGGTGGATCCTTTGGAGCGCACAAAACGCGCTACATCCGCAATGGCCTGCTCCAATGCTTTACGGTCTTCCCGCATTGCCTTTAGGGTAGGGAAACCTCCGGCAAATTCTTTATAAACATCGCTGGTGCCGCTGATGGGGTCTTTTGATAATCGCTTGATACGTTTCTGCGCAATGTCACGCAGTCGCGTGTATTCTTTACGCATCTGATTATCGGGCCAAGACTCCAAGGCATAGGGGGTGTACAGCTCGGAACTGTATTTAAGGGTTGCGCTCGCTTTAGCTGCGCCTACTGCCATGCTTCCCACGCTCCTTTCTATTCATAATCATATAATACCAGTTGAGGGGTTCTGCTTCAATGCCGAGGCCGTTAAAAATGATTTTGGCCCACTCAGAGCGGAAAAACTCAACATCTTTGTTAGTGACTCCGCTATATACAATGACAGATGCAAAATACATCATGGAATCGTCGCAATTCAACAAGGATGCACTGTTATCTTTACTTTTCATGGGGCCTCCTATAAAATAAGGGCGGCCATAGGCCGCCCGCCGTTTAGAATGGCAGATCGCCGGCGTCATCCGCGTCACTCTGGCCGGAAATGATAAGTTCAGGATAGCCCTTTTTGTTCTCCTCGACGGTCAGCTCAACATTGCGCAAAGTGATCTTGCGCACCCAGTCGGACATAGTTTCTTCAGGGTCGATCTTTACGGACACGGACGGGGCGTCATATTTGCCGGATTTAAGCCACATTTCTCCCTCGTCAATCTGCACCGCGCTTTCAACTTCCTGCAGCTTGATGTAGCTCATGTTGGATTTCTTGTTGGATTTCTTGTTGTTACGTTTCATCATAGCAGTTATTTCCTTTCTGCCCTGTCATCATCAGTACCGGGCGGGCGGTCCCGGTAGACGGCCCATAGGGCCGTTTCGACTTATTGCACGTACTTATTGTACAACTTTTGATAAAAATTACGCATGTGTTCGCGTACTTTGACAGCCCCTTGGTATTCAAGATCAGCCGACAAACAAGAGCCCTTAAATACTGTAAGGTTACTTAGTTCGTCGTCACAATGAATAAGCGCTTGCCGATAACCTTCTAACCATGCACGATTATATGTGGCTTTGGCCGCGTCCTTTGGGTCCTCATACTCGCAGCATGTCAACGTGCCATCCGGGTGTATCTCGATGATAAATTTACGCATTTCCATTTGTGAAATCTCCTTCCTATAAAATACTCAAAGTCTTTGCAAGACAGGCAAGCACACTGATGCTGTCGATAACATCGTCCTCGGTCAGTTCTCGGATATTCTCACCATCAAGAGTAATGTTATCATCGGTTAAAGTGATTTTAATAGTGACTTCGTGTTTCATTGGTGTTCCTCACTTTCAAAATAGTGTCTCCAACATAATTTGCAGTCCTGCGGACACGGGTCAACAGCATGATCAATAGGGCAAGGGCCCCCGATCTGATCAAGATACCCGGCTAGTGCATTGATAGCCGCTTGTCCGTCCCTGCTCCATGAAAAGTACTTCATGAATAAGTCGATGTTTCTCATTGTCAACCAGCCTTTCTTGTTTCGTGCTCCATTACTTAATGGATTGTATAAAGTATACCATACGTCAAGTTGTATATGTTGCTGTATTACATTGTAAAAATTGCTGACTTTGTTCCGGCAAGTATAGCCACATTTTGTACCCACTCCCCTACCCTACGGGGTGTGGGTACTATATTTTGTGTCAATTGGCATGTTGCACAGCCTGTGCCGTCTGCACTTCGGTGCTGTCTGCACCCAGTGTGTTGGACGCG
>OLPS01003219.1_pt1 | contig 13148 bp, 10 predicted proteins | sample 1673071 | NCBI WGS metagenome assembly OLPS01 (sample SAMEA3136752, study PRJEB25190) | human gut metagenome | reverse complement strand
CACTGTCATTTAGTATCGGAGTTGGTCTGACACAGACATCCGGGAACTTCTTTGCGGCATTTCCAAGTGCGGTAGGAGATGTGTTTAATGGAAATGCAGTGGCAGGAGTGTTCGTGGTATCGTTACTTTTGAGTCTGTTTTTGCCGAAGAAGACGAAAGTGGAGTAAGCGAGAATATAAAACAGCATAGTGAATCATAGAAGAAAAGATTATCTGGAGAAAGGGAAGTATCCGGATAATCTTTTTTTGGGGCCATGCGTTTATAAGTAGTTGCCGAAAGAAGATTCTTTAGAGTTAAAAATATAAGAAAAGTTGGAAAAATCACATAATTACGAAAAAAACAGTTGGAATATTGCGTAGTAAAAATTATTGACAAACGATAATTTCTTGCTATAATAAAATTATAAATTATCGAAAAACAATAATTTTCAAACACAGAAAGGAGGAAATATGGGAATTCGTATATGCCTGGATGAAGTCCTGAAAAAGAAGGGAATGACTTCAAAAGAATTATGCAGACAAGTGGGTATTACCGAGGCCAATCTATCGGTACTCCGAAGCGGAAAAGCCAAAGGTATCCGTTTGCATACGATGAATCGTATCTGTTATTTCCTTCAATGTGATGTAGGTGATATTTTAAAATTTGATGGAAATCTGGATGAAGAGGAGGGTGAATAATATGAAGATGAAAAGTTTTGAAAAATTCCGGAAACCACTGACCAGTCTGATGAGATTTCTGGAAATCTTACATTGGTTCGATGGTATCGTATTACTTTGGGCGGGATTGGCTATACCTATGCACAGCGTGCACATTAACGGGGCTATATTCGGCATCAAACAGGATACCATGATGAATGCCTACGGGATGTTCTTTACACTGATTGATGCAAAGGGAAATATGCGGATGCATCTGGTATCCGTGTGGCTTCTGCTGTTGGGAGCAACATCTATATTACTGGCCCTGATTTTTCGCAACGTTCATAAAATACTGAAGTCACTGGAAGGCACAAAGGAACAACCAGAAATGGGCACACCGTTTACAGCAGAAAATGTAGAAAGAGTAAAGAAAATAGGAATTTACAGTATAGTAATGCCGACGATTCAGAATGTGGTCGTTTATATTTGCGGAGTATTGATTAAAATGAATGGACTGAAAGATATCAATTTTGAAGTGAGAGGATTCATTTTTGGAATTATTGTTTTATGTTTAGCCTATGTATTCTCTTATGGAGTAAATCTGCAGGAAGAAGTAGATGGGTTTATCTAAGATTTCTATTTGGAGAGGAGAGATGGATATGCAGAAAAGTATCAAATCATTGAAAAGAAATGGCATATTGTTATTGGCGTATGATTTATTGGTGTTATGTATTGTATTTGTAAAAAATGGAATGATAAATATGTCAGCGGAAGCGGCCACTTCTCTAATTGTATCTATTGGTTTTGGAATATTCATCAATTTACTCTGGATCGTGGATTCCAAAACTTGGATTACTGATTACGGAAAAAGGAAATGTATCTGGTCCTATTGGTGTGGCGAAATTGTACTTCTGCTGTTAGTAGTTGCTTTGGAAAATATGAATCAACTGGTTGCAACATCTGCCATATTAGGAATGATGGTGGTATATCTTATAATTGGTATATGGTGGGTGAGCCGCAAGCTCTAATGTACTAATGCTCACCACACACATCCAGAAATTCCTGCACCAGCGGCACCGGTTTCTTTCCCTTCGCCCAGATCAGAAGTATCTTAGTTACAAGATCCGGCTCATCCAATTCTTGTATACAAAGTCCGTCACACAAGCTGGCCATGGACTGCGGAAAGATGGCAGTTGCAAGATCTTCTTTCGCCCACAGCATGGCACCTCTCGGATCGTCGCAGACACAGAAGATGTCCGGATTCATATTCTGGGCATGAAAGGTATTCATGATGAGTTCTTCGTATCTTCGATATAAGATTAAGGGTCTGTGTAGAAGATCAGCGAGTTTTAAGGAAGAGGCAGTATTTTCTGGCGCAGATACCGCGATCATCGGCTCAGAACACAATTCCATATAAGACACTTCGTCAAGACGCAGTGGTGTTCTGGCAACGGAGATATCGATGATCCCGTCCAGAAGATACTGATAAAGCGAATAAGTAATCCCGTCGTGGACTTCAAAGTTCACATCGGGATTTTTTTTCGAAAATTGGGAAATATAAGGCATGATGGTATCTACCGTTGTCGGAGTCAGGCCAATACGTAAGATACGTTTTTTACCGGTTTTTGAGACTTCCAGTTCGGTAGATCGGGCGTATTCCAGCAGGTTACCGGAGCGGTCGTAGAGAAGCTTGCCGGCTTCAGTCAGGGTAACACCCTTGCTGGTGCGGTCGAAAAGTTTTACATTTAATTCATTTTCCAGCTGGCGGATCTTATAGCTGAGCGGCGGCTGGGACATATTTAAGTGTCTTGCAGCTTCGTTGATGCTGCCGGTGGATGCAATCTCGCGGAAATATTCTAACTGTCTGAGTTCCATGTTGGATTACCTTCCTTATATATTTTTTGTATTGCAAAGCTATAAAAACAATATTATTCATATCAATGATAACGGACTATAATAAAACAGTCAAGGGACATTATGATAAGTAGATAACAGATGATTTATTAGTTATCGGATAGAAAAAGGAATGGAGTGAAAGAAATGAAGCGTCTTGAGAAATTTCTGAGACCATACCGCAGGGAAAGTATCCTGGCACCGCTTTTTAAATTGCTGGAAGTGGTATTCGATCTTATGGTTCCGGTTGTGGTGGCTCAGATTATTGATGTGGGCGTTGCGAAGAATGATCGTGGATATATTGTGGAAATGTTCTTCGTATTACTGCTTATGGCAGCAGTCGGACTGTTGTGCAGCTTTACCGCACAGTTCTTTGCCGCAAAGGCGAGTGTTGGATTTGCGACCAGTGTCAGACAGGCAATGTTCGACCATATCCAGGGACTGTCATTTACGGAACTGGATACGCTCGGAACGGATACGCTGATTACAAGACTGACGGATGATGTGAATCAGGTACAGAACGGAATTAATATGGGACTGAGACTTTTACTCAGAAGTCCGTTTGTCGTAATCGGAGCGATGGTGATGGCATTTACCATCAATGTGCGCTGCGCACTGATCTTTGTCGTGACAGTGCCAATCCTGTTTGTAGTTGTATTTTCCATTATGCTGATCAGTATTCCGCTGTTCAAGAAAGTACAGGCAGGACTGGACCGTGTGACAGGACTTACAAGAGAGAATCTGACAGGTGTCCGTGTCATCCGTGCGTTCTGCAGGGAAGAACAGTCGGTGGAGGAATTCGAAGAAGGAAACCGTGAGCTTACGCGACTGAATGAATTCGTAGGAAGAATTTCTGCTCTTCTGAATCCGCTCACGTATGTACTGATCAACGTGGCAACTGTGTTACTGATCGCACGTGCCGGAGTGCAGGTGAATATCGGGAATCTGCAACAGGGGCAGGTGGTAGCACTGTATAACTATATGGCACAGATCATTGTAGAGCTGATCAAATTAGCCTCTCTGATCATTACGTTGAATAAATCAATGGCTTGTGCAGACCGTGTGGCCGGTATCCTGGATGTGAAGTCCAGTATGGAATACAAAACAGTGGCTGGAAATGATAAAGCTGATGATAATATGGCAGTTGAGTTCAATCACGTCACCTTCACCTACGAAGGTGCCGGAGCATCCAGCTTATCGGACATCTCCTTCCGGGCGAAGAAAGGACAGACGATTGGAATCATCGGAGGAACCGGAAGTGGTAAGAGTACGCTGGTCAGCCTGATCCCGAGATTCTATGATCCACAGGAAGGTACGGTAAAGGTAAATGGCGCCAATGCAAAGGATTATCCGCAGGGAGAACTTTGCCGTGAGATCGGAGTGGTTCAGCAGCGTTCCATCCTGTTCAAAGGAAGTATCCGTGATAATCTAAAGTGGGGCAATGATCAGGCTTCAGATGAAGATCTGTGGAAAGCGATCACAATCGCTCAGGCAAAAGATGTTGTAGAATCTAAGCCTGGAAAGCTTGATTTTGAAGTGGAACAGAACGGACGCAACTTGTCCGGAGGACAGAAACAGCGTCTTACGATCGCCCGTGCACTGGTCAGCAAGCCGGATATACTGATACTGGATGACAGTTTAAGTGCACTGGATTTTGCGACAGACGCAGCGCTTCGTAAAGCAATCGGTGAACTGGAAGGCAATGTGACAACATTCCTGGTATCCCAGAGAATTTCCGGCATCCGGCAGGCGGACAAGATCCTGGTTATGGACGACGGTGAACTGGCAGGACAGGGAACACACGAAGAACTGATGGAAACTTGTGAGACCTATCAGGAAATCTATTATTCACAGTTCCCGGAAGAACGTCCGGTTGTAATGAAGACTTCGGAGAAGACAGAGAAAGGAGCGGCAGAGTAATGAAGAAATTATTAAAGCTCATAGGGAAATATAAGATTTTCCTTGGATTCAGTGTCATCTTTGCTGCGATCTCTGTAGTATTGCAGTTGTATGTGCCGGTCTTATTCGGAGATGCGATCGATGAAGTCGTGGCAGCACATCAGGTGAACTTTGATATGATGTGGTATTATCTGAGACAGATTCTGGTATTCATCGTGATATCGGCACTTGCTACCTGGTTCATGAATCTTTTGAATAATCGTATGACCTATCGTATTGTACAGGATATCCGGTCACAGGCAATCCGGCATATCCAGGTATTGCCGTTATCTTATCTGGATCAGCATAGTACCGGAGATATCGTAAGCCGTGTCATTGCAGATACAGATATCTTATCCGATGGTCTGCTGCTTGGATTTACACAGCTGTTTTCCGGAATTGTGACGATCGTTGTGACGCTGATCTTCATGTTCTCCAAGAATGTGTGGGTAACGCTTTTAGTGATCGTTCTGACACCATTTAGTTTCGTAGTAGCGAAATTCATTTCTTCCAGATCTTATACGATGTTCCGGAAGCAGAGCGAGACCCGAGGACGCCAGACTGCACTGATCGAAGAAATGATCGGCGGACAGAAGGTAGTCAAAGCATTCGGTTACGAGAAAGAATCATCCAGAAGATTTAATGAGATCAATAAAGAACTGCAGACATACAGCCAGAAAGCGGTATTTTACAGCAGTTTAACGAACCCATCTACACGATTTGTCAACAATATCATTTACGCCGGAGTAGCACTACTCGGAGCTTTTCTGATACCGGGCGGAACGCTGACGGTTGGAGGACTTTCTGTACTGTTATCCTATGCGAACCAGTATATGAAGCCGTTCAATGATATCAGTTCGGTAATTACAGAGATGCAGAATGCGCTGGCATGTGCGGACCGTATCTTTGACCTGTTGGAGCAGAAAGAAGAGACACCGGATGCAGAAGGAGTATTTGCTACAGTCGATGGCAATGTTACAATTGATGATGTGGCATTCAGTTATGATAAAGAAAAAGAACTGATTAAGAATTTCAATCTGGATGTAAAACCAGGTATGCGTATCGCAATCGTTGGTCCGACCGGATGCGGTAAGACGACATTTATTAACCTGCTGATGCGTTTCTATGACGTAGATGAAGGAAAGATCCTGGTGGATGGAAAAGACATCCGGGAAGTATCCAGACATGCGCTCAGAAGCAGCTTTGGTATGGTACTGCAGGATACCTGGATCAAGAGCGGAACCGTGAGAGACAACATCTGTTTTGGAAAGCCGGATGCAACTGATGAAGAGATTATCTGTGCGGCGAAAGAAGCAAGAAGCTGGGAATTCATCCGCAGACTTCCGAAAGGTCTGGACACGGTGCTCCATGAAGACAGCATCAGCCAGGGACAGAAACAGCTTCTGTGTATCACAAGAGTCATGCTTTGTCTGCCGCCGATGCTAATCTTAGACGAGGCGACATCAAGTATTGATACCCGTACCGAACTGCAGGTACAGGAAGCATTTGATAAACTGATGAAGGGCAGAACAAGCTTTATCGTAGCACACAGACTTTCCACGATACGGAATGCTTCGTTAATCTTAGTTATGAAAGACGGTAAGATCATCGAGCAGGGCAATCATGAAGAACTGCTGAAAAAAGGTGGATTTTACCATAAACTGTATCACAGCCAGTTTGAAAGTTAATATATCAATGTAACATAAGTGAGGCCGGAGGTTTTTGAAATCTCCGGCCTCACTTATAATGCACAGTATGAATTTTTGCGGTATAATACAATTACAGTATAATGAAAACAGGGAGAATAAGCATGGATTTTAGAAAAGATTTTGTATGGGGAGCAGCAACAAGTGCATATCAGATAGAAGGTGCCGTGAAAGAAGACGGAAAAGGCGAGCATATATGGGATGTGTATACAAAGGAACCGGGGAAGATATTCGAAGGACATACGGGAGAAGTAGCATGTGATCATTATCACAGATATAAAGAAGACGTTCGGATTATGAAAGAGATTGGACTGAAAGGATATCGTTTTTCGATAGACTGGTCCAGGGTTATGCCGGAAGGAGCTGGCAGGGTGAACGAAGCCGGCATTGCATTCTACAATGATCTGATCGATGAATTATTAAAAAATGATATTGAACCATATATTACCATGTATCACTGGGAACTTCCATATGAATTGTATAAACGCGGTGGATGGATGAATCCAAAGATCGTGGAGTGGTTCGGAGAATATGCAAAGCTTCTGGCGGAACGATTCAGTGACAGAGTCACACATTTCTTTACGTTGAATGAACCACAGTGCTTTGTCGGACTCGGTTTTGTAAATGGCGAACATGCGCCGGGGATAAAAGCACCGATCCGGGATACTTTTGAGATGGCACATAACGTTATGAAAGCGCATGGAAGAGCTGTGCAGATGTTAAGAACACATGGGAAGCAGCCACTTGTGATCGGATATGCACCGACAGCTTCTGTATGCTATCCGGCAACGGAAAAAGCAGAAGATATAGAAGCGGCAAAGAAGAGTTTCTTTGCTCTGCCGGATGAGTTCTCAAACTGGCACTGGAATGTGACCTGGTGGTCAGATCCGGTTCTTCTTGGAAAATATCCGGAAGAAGGTCTGGCGAAGTATGAGCCATATCTTCCTAAGATCACAGAAGAAGATATGCGCCTGATCTCACAGCCGATCGATATATATGGACAGAATATATATAATGGATATTGTGTGCGGATGGGAGAAGACGGAAGGTCGGAAACAGTAAGCCGCTATGAAGGATTCCCAAAAACAGCGATTGACTGGCCGGTAACACCAGAGTGTCTGTACTGGGGACCGAAATTCCTTTATGAACGTTATCAGAAGCCAATCTATATTACAGAGAATGGTCTGTCATGCCATGATGTGATCTCACTGGATGGAAAAGTACATGATCCGAACAGAATTGATTTTCTGGCAAGATACCTGCATGAATTAAAAAAGGCAGCAGGAGAGATTGATCTGAGAGGGTACTTCCAGTGGTCACTGATGGATAACTTTGAATGGGCAAAAGGTTATTCTGAGAGATTCGGACTGGTATATGTAGACTATCCGACACAGAAGAGGATCTTGAAAGATTCCGCTTACTGGTATCAGAAAATAATTAAAGAGAATGGAAGTACATTATAACAGGGGGAGTAAATGTCAGATGACGATCAAAGAAATTGCCAAACTGGCAGGGGTATCCAGCGCAGCAGTATCAAGATATCTGAATGGTGGATATGTAAGTGACGAGAAGAAAGAACAGATTAAAAAAGTGATCGAAGAGACGGGATATCAGCCGTCGGCACAGGCACGTATGCTTCGGACAAAGAAAGCCTGCCTGATCGGAGTGGTCGTGCCGAAGATTAACTCTGAATCAATCAGCCGGATCACAGCTGGAATTGAAAAAGTTCTTTCAGAGCGTAATTACCAGATGCTGCTTGCAGGAACGGATAATACACCGGTGAAGGAAATAGAATATATGCGTCTGTTTGAGAATTATCCGGTAGACGGGATTATTCTTGTGGGTACGATGATCACAGCAGAGCACAGAAGATTTCTGAAAAAATCCAAGGTTCCTGTTGTCGTGATCGGACAACATACAAAGTATGCAAATTGCATTTATCATGATGATTACGGTGCAGGAGAGGCCATGGGACGTGCGGTTGCGGCGAAGAGCAGAAAAGAGATCGCGTATATCGGAGTTTCAAGAGAAGACAAGGCAGCCGGAGCAGCCAGAGAAGATGGATTCCGGGAAGGTCTGAAAAGGTCGGGACGGGAATTAAAAGACGGATATTATAAGGTGGCGGAGTTCACTACAGAGTCCGGATACGAGAAAGTTCTGGAATTGTTGAATGAAAAGAATGACATCGATATCATATCGTGCGCCACAGATACGATTGCGGCCGGAGCAATTGAAGCGATTCATACTTATGTAGGAAGTCAGATACCGAAGAATGTGGAAGATACGGGTTCCAGATTCCGTTATATATTGGAAAATACAGCAATCCAGGTTACGGGATTTGGTGATAATCAGCTTTTAAAGGCAGTAACCGGTGGAATTCCAACTGTACATTTCGGTTTTAAAACCAGTGGTATCAGGGGTGCAGAACTCTTGTTGGATGTGATAGAACGGGGCGAAAATATTCCGATGGAGATCAAACTTGGATTTCGGCTTGCTAAAATTGATGATCCGGAAGAAAATATAGAAGAATAAGAGCTGCCGGAGTAGAAAATCAGTGTATAATACGTGTAAATAAATTCGAAATCGGTCAAAAACAACTAAATTCGTGCAATGCGCACAAAAATGAATATGAAATATCAGTAAAAATGCCATCTTTACAAATGGCATTTTTTTTCTTATTATAAAATTACAAAATGTGAAAACGATTACACATAGAACAAGGAAGGAGAGTTATTATGGATTACAGAAAGACCGCACAGGATATCCTGGATCATGTCGGTGGAAGTAATAACATTGCATCTGCAGCACATTGTGCAACGAGACTGCGTCTTGTCATTGCAGACAATAAGAAACATTGCATATACATTTCTGCAGATTCTGATCGCATTCTCAGCAGCGAAAGCGTTTGGTGCTAACCAGTATCTTGGTGCAGTTATCGGTATGATCATGATCCATCCGTCACTGCAGAACGCTTATACGGTAGCAACCGAAGGTGTACAGCAGACACAGAGCGTATTCTTCGGACTGTTCAAGATTGACATGGTCGGATATCAGGGACATGTCATTCCGGTTATCATCGCCGTATGGATCCTGGCAGTGATCGAGAAGAAGTTACATAAGATTGTTCCGGAAGTGCTCGACTTGTTCGTGACTCCTCTGGTCAGCGTATTCGTAACAGGTTACCTTACATTATCAATCGTAGGGCCAATCTTTGTATGGGCTGAAAATGCAATCCTCGGAGCAATCCAGTGGATGTTAACACTTCCTCTTGGAATCGGAAGTCTGATCATGGGAAGTCTGTACGCACCAACCGTAGTAACCGGTATCCACCAGATGTATACAGCAATTGATATCGGACAGCTTGCAAAATACGGTGTTACATACTGGCTTCCGCTTGCAAGTGCAGCAAACGTAGCACAGGGAGCAGCAGCATTAGCAGTAGGTATCAAATCCAAAGATAAGAAGATTAAATCTCTGGCACTTCCGTCATCACTCAGTGCATTTATGGGAATTACAGAGCCGGCGATCTTCGGTGTAAACTTAAGATTCTTCAAGCCGTTCATCGCCGGATGTATCGGTGGAGGATGTGGAGCTTTGTATGCATCCCTGGTACATCTCGGAGCTAAGGGAACCGGTGTGACAGGTATCTTCGGTATCCTGCTCTGCCTGAATCAGCCGCTTCAGTATCTGATCGAGATGGTGATCGCAGTTGGTGTTGCATTCGCAATCTCATTCGTAATCTATAAGGATGCAGAACCAAAGGCAGTAACGGCAGATGTGACAGAGACAACTGGAACAACAGAGACAGTAGAAAATATCGAAATAGCAGACAACAATAAAGCAGAAGAGACATTGACAAGTCCGGTAAATGGAACACAGATTTCATTATCTGAGGTTGTGGATGAGACATTTGCATCCGAAATGCTGGGAACAACCGTTGCGGTAGAGCCTGCAGATGGCAAGATTGTAGCTCCATGTGACGGAGAAGTTTCCAATATCTTCGAAACAGGTCATGCTGTATGTATCACAACAGAGTCCGGAGGTGAGCTCCTGATCCATATCGGTATCGATACCGTGAAGATGGATGGAAAAGGATTTACGAAGAAAGTTTCTGATGGCGACAAAGTACATGCAGGGGATATTCTGGTAGAAGCAAATCTTGAGGAAATCAAGAATGCAGGATATCAGACGACAACCATGATGATTCTGACAAATACAGATGAATTTGGAAATGTAACAAAGGCAGAACCTGCTGAAGTTAAAACAACAAGTAAAGTTATGACACTTACAAAATAATGCTTATAGATGGAGAAGATTGATTTATGAACGCATTAACAAGAGATCTTGCGAAATTAGTAGAGACAGCAGAACAAAGCCAGAAAACCAGAGAAGAGTTATCCGTATCAGATAGAAAATTTCGTGAAAAACTACACTTGATGCCGCCGGTCGGCTGGCTGAATGATCCAAATGGACTCTGCCAGTTCCAGGGGATCTATCACGCATTTTTTCAGTATTCGCCATTTGATGCGGAAGGCGGCGTGAAGATGTGGGGACATTACACCAGCACGAACCTGATTGACTGGGAATATCAGGGTACCGCACTTTATCCGGATCAGCCGTTTGACTGTCACGGGGTATATTCCGGATCCGCATTTATCGAAGATGGGAAAATGTATCTGTACTATACAGGAAATGTCAAATTAGAAGACGGGGAATATGATTACATCCGAACCGGACGTGAGGGCAATACGATTCTGGTTATGACAGAAGATGGAAAGACATTTGGAAAGAAAAAAGAACTGATGCGCAATTCCGATTATCCGGACGATCTGACCTGTCATGTGAGAGACCCCAAGGTATGGAAAGAAAATGATATCTATTATATGGTACAGGGAGCAAGAACCAATGAAGACGTTGGACAGGTGCTGGTATTCGAATCAGAAGACAAGATAAACTGGAAATTCAGAAACCGGATAGAATCGGAAAATCCATTCGGTTATATGTGGGAGTGTCCGGATTACTTTGAGATTGGTACGAAGAAGCTTCTTTCTACATCGGTCCAGGGGCTGGAAGGCGGTATCTGGGATGACTGCAATGTATATCAGTCCGGATATTTTGAGATAGAAGGAGATATTCTTGGAGAATATAAGCTGTCAGAATATCACTTATGGGATTATGGATTTGATTATTATGCACCGCAGAGCTTTGAGACAGAAGACGGACGAAGAATTCACATCAGCTGGATGGGAATGCCGGACTGTGAAGAGTATACAAATCCGACGATTCAAACGGGATGGCAGCACTGCTTTACATTTCCGAGAGAAATCTTCGAGAAAAATGGAAAGATCTGTCAGCGCCCGATTCGCGAACTGGATGAGAAGAAACATTTGGTAAGTGATGTAAAAGGTATGCTGTCCAGTGACGGTTATTCGGTGTATGAACTGGAGATTTTGAATATTGCAGAAAACCATTTTAAAGTCATCCTGTCGAATGAACTGATCCTGGATTATGAAGACGGAAGATTCCGGATGCATTTTATAAGTCAGGACAAGACTTCTGTATCTGCAGGACGAAGCATGCGTTATGTGGAAGTGGATGAAGTGAAGGATCTGAAGATTCTGGCTGATAGATCATCGGTAGAAGTATTTGTGAATGATGGAGAGTATGTATTTTCGACAAGATATTATCCGGAAAATCATAAATTACTGGCAGAAGCTGTGGAAGCACAGATTAGATTGTCAGAAATTATGTAACGAAATATGAATTTAAGATACGAATCATTATAGAAAGAAAATCACCATATATCAAAAGGAAAAATTTCAGTAGAGAAATTTTATCGGGATATATGGTGATTTTTCTTAATGTAAGAGATATAAATATTTTTCGAAGTTAACTCCTTCGTTTACAGAGACCTGTTCTTTTACGGAATCAGCTAATGCTTTTTCGAGAAAAGATCCGGCAGTCTGCATCATTTCTGTAAGGGAAGTTCCGCGGGCAAGTCCACCTGTGATACAGGAGGCAAAGAGATCGCCGGTACCGGAATAGCTTCCATCGCAGCAGGGAAATGCCGACAGAAAATGCGAAGAGCCGTCTAACAGGAGATTCCCAATCTTAGGGATTCCATCATCTGTAGTAAAGCGAATTCCTGTGATAAGGATCTTTTTCGCACGTTCTGCTGTTAATGTATGGCTTGCATCTTTGAGGCATGAAATGAGCTGATGCAGGGACAAAGAGGAGTTCTGCAGGGTATTGTAATCCATATCTGTCAGCAGACAGAACTCTGTAATATTTGGAGTGATAACATCTGCACGTGCGGTCAGTTCCTTCATGGCAGACAGGAATTCGGAAGTATACATATCATAGGTCATGCCGTCATCACCCATTACAGGATCAACCAGAAGAAAAGTATCTGGTGTCTGGAACGTATCCAGAAAATGAAAAATCTCTTCAATCTGAGGTACACTGGCAATGTAACCGGTGTAGATCCCAGAAAAGCAAGTGCCGAGTTTCTTCCATTCCTGACGGAAATAATCCATCTTATCGGTAAAATCATAGCAGTAGTAGCTTGGATATTCTGTTTGAGAACTTAAGATGGCTGTCGGGAGTGGACATGTCTGGATGCCCATCGCAGATAATACAGAGATGGCGGCAGTCAGGGAGCATCGTCCAAGACCGGACAGATCATTGATTACAGCAACTTTTTTTGTCATTGTCATAAAGAAATCCTCGTTTCCTAATATATTTACAAACATGTATTGATTATATCATAGTTGGGTTTTTTTGCCTTAACAAAAGAAGAAAGAAATCTTCCGGGTAAAAAATAATAAAAAAGTTTGAAAAAGTTGTTGACAGATGGAATACATTGCGCTATACTTAATTTCGTTGCTGAGGTACAAAAACTTCGGAAACAATAAAATGAATATGTGCGCGTAGCTCAGCTGGATAGAGCGTCTGGCTACGGACCAGAAGGTCGGGA
>OLPS01003215.1_pt1 | contig 13161 bp, 7 predicted proteins | sample 1673071 | NCBI WGS metagenome assembly OLPS01 (sample SAMEA3136752, study PRJEB25190) | human gut metagenome | reverse complement strand
TTTTGCGAAGTCAAAACACAGATTGTCGGAAAAACGAAGTTTTTCGACAGTCTCATACTCCCTCTGGTGAGGGAGTGTTAAGAGGTTATTTTGTCAGATCGTCGTCCTCGCGCGGTGAGCGGCCGATGACGATACGCGGCACGCCGGCGTCATCTTTTTCGATGCAGACGTCGGAGAAACCGTACTTTTGCAGGATCTCAGCGACCGCATCGGCCTGCTTCCAGCCGCATTCGAACAGAAGAATGCCGCCGTGGGCGAGGGTATCGCCCCAGTTTTCGCAGATGGCGCGGTAGAAGTCCAGACCGTCCACGCCGCCGTACAGCGCCTCGTGCGGCTCGAAATCCGCGACGCTGTGGTCGAGCTGCGCCATTTCGCTGCGCGTGATGTAGGGCGGATTGGAAACGATGATGTCGAACGGGCCGACGCCGCCCGGGGGCGGCATGGTCGCGTCCGCCTTCATGGCGAGCAGACGGCCGCTCACGCCGAGCCGGTGTGCGTTCTCGCGCGTCAGGCGCAGCGCGCCGTCTGACAGGTCGACTGCGAGCACGCGCGCGTCCTCGACCTCGTGCGCCGCCGCGATGCCGATGCAGCCGGAGCCGCAGCACAGGTCGAGGATACGCGGAGAAATGCGCGGCTTCGCCTGCTGGATGGTCAGCTCGCACAGCTTTTCCGTATCCGCGCGCGGGATGAGCACGGACTTGTCCACGCGGAAGGTCAGTCCGTAAAAGTCCCATTCGCCGAGGATGTAGGCGAGCGGCTCGCCGCCGAGCACACGGTCGCACAGGATGTTCGCGTAGTCCACCGTCGCGTTGTCCAGATAGGAATGCGCCCAGGCGGCGGTATGGGCGCGGTCGGCATGACACGCCACGGCCGTCAGCTCGCGCGCGGTCATCGAAGGCTGCGGGTCGCCGCCGTCGCGCAGCCGATGAAACAGCTGAAGATATACGTCATTGATCGTCTTTGCCACAGGAGCACCCCCGAAAACCAGTTTTTCTTTCTGCAGGAGCAGGAGCCGATGACTTTTACTGCTCTTTGAGCCATTATTATAGCAGACTTCACAGCTATTCTCAAGGCAGGAAGAGCCGTGTTTTCAAAAAACGACAAAATCCGCAGGGGGAAGACCGTGTTTTTCTTGACAGTTTGACGAACAGGCTTTACAATTAGATGTATAATAATACTCATATGATATGGCACTGCGCCGGAGGCGTCCGGTGCGGCGCCTACGGGCTGCACAGTGCCAGCGTGCAGCTTTTTTCAGGGGGCATTATTGCAGCGTGTCCGCATAGGTTGATACTGCGGTGCACGCTCGTTTCGGTGTCCGGAGACACCACACGCATTTTCTCGACAGCACCGGTCCGCTGTGGTCGGCATTTTTGCTGAACAATATAAGCTTGCGCTTCCCGTTCCCCCGGTACAGCCGATACCGTGTGGGAGAGAGCGTATTTTATATAAATTTATCAAAAACGTCGCTGCGACAGGCAGGAGCTGTCCTATCTTATCAACAGGAGGACACACCTTAACATGACCGAAATCATCATACCGATCATCACCGGTATCGTATGTCTCGCTGTGGGCGTTGTCATTGGTTTTCTTTATCGCAAGAGCGTTGCCGAAAAAGCGATCGGCGATGCTGAAACCGAGGCGACCCGCATCATCAACGAGGCGATCAAGGCCGGTGAGACCAAAAAGCGCGAGTCCGTGCTCGAGGCGAAGGACGAGATCCATCGTCAGCGCGTCGAGGCAGACCGCGAGCTGAAGGAGCGCCGCAACGAGACGCAGCAGCTCGAGCGCCGTCTCATTCAGCGCGAGGAAGCGCTCGACAAGAAGAGCGACACCCTCGACCGCAAGAACGAAGAGCTGAGCTGTCATCTGGAATCCGTACAGAAGAAGGAGAACGAGCTCCAGCGCATCAAGGACGAGCAGGTAGAAAAGCTCGAACAGATCGCGAGCATGACGCGCGACGAAGCACGCGAAATGCTCGTCAACTCGATCGAGGCCGAGGCGCAGCATGACGCTGCCGTCAAGGTCCGCGAGATCAACCAGCGGCTCAAGGATGAGAGCGAGCAGACCGCCCGCGAGATCATCTCTACTGCCATCCAGCGCTGCGCGGCAGACCACGTTTCCGAGGCGACCGTCTCGGTCGTTCCGCTGCCCAATGATGAGATGAAGGGCCGCATCATCGGCCGCGAGGGCCGCAATATCCGCACGCTCGAGACGCTGACCGGCGTAGACCTCATCATCGACGACACGCCTGAGGCGATCACCCTGTCCTCGTTCGACCCGGTACGCCGCGAGATCGCGCGTCTGGCGCTCGAAAAGCTGATCGTGGACGGACGCATCCATCCGGCACGCATCGAGGAAATGGTCGAAAAGTCCCGCCGCGAGGTCGAGCAGATCATCAAGAGCGAGGGCGAACGCGCTACCTTCGAGACCGGCATCCACGGCATCCACCCCGAGCTGATCAAGATCCTCGGCCGCCTGCGCTACCGCACGAGCTACGGCCAGAATGTCCTTCAGCACTCCATCGAGGTCGCGCACATCGCCGGCATGATGGCGAGCGAGCTGGGTCTCGACCCGGTTCAGGCGCGCCGCGCAGGTCTGCTGCATGACATCGGCAAGGCGATCGACCACGAGGTCGAGGGCAGCCATGTCCAGATCGGCGTAGACCTTGCCAAGAAGTACAAGGAATCCCCGGCGATCGTTCACGCCATCGAGGCGCATCACGGCGACGTCGAGGCAAAGACCGTTGTTGCCTGCCTGGTTCAGGCGGCTGACGCGATCTCCGCTGCCCGTCCGGGCGCACGCCGCGAGAACGTCGAGAACTACATCAAGCGTCTGGAAAAGCTGGAAAGCATCGCAAACGAAACGCCGGGCGTTTCGAGCTCGTATGCGATCCAGGCAGGCCGCGAGATCCGCATCATCGTCAACCCGGACAAGGTATCCGACGATGCAATGGTTCTGCTCGCGCGCGACATCGCCAAGAAGATCGAGAACGAGCTGGATTATCCCGGCCAGATCAAGGTCAACATGGTCCGCGAGACCCGCGCCATCGACTACGCAAAGTAAGATCTTATCCCCTCGTCTAAGACGAGGGGATTTTTTCGGTCGAAAAGAGGGGATTTCGAGGAGATTTCAACCGTTCACAAAAAATTTATTTGTTTATCCTTTATAATGTGGTATAATAAACCCGTATGAACGAATGGGGCAGCTATGCCCTTTTGAAAGGCTGAATACAAGTAATGGCAAACTTTTTTACCAAGATCTTCGGCACGCATTCCTCGCATGAGCTGAAGAAGATCTACCCCATTGCGGATAAGGTCGAGGCGCTGGAGGAGCAGTTCAAGAAGCTCTCCGATGAGGAGCTGCGCGCAAAGACCGATGAATTTAAGAAACGCTATCAGGACGGCGAGACGCTCGACCAGCTGCTGCCCGAGGCTTTTGCGACCTGCCGCGAGGCTTCGTGGCGCGTGCTCGGCATGCGTCACTACCGCGTCCAGATCATCGGCGGCATCGTCCTGCATCAGGGCCGTATCGCGGAGATGAAGACCGGCGAGGGCAAGACCCTCATGGCGACGCTGCCGGCCTATCTGAACGCGCTGACCGGCAAGGGCGTCCATATCGTAACCGTCAACGACTACCTCGCAAAGCGCGACAGCGAGTGGATGGGCAAGGTCTACCGCTTCCTCGGTCTGAACGTCGGTCTGGTCATCCATGAGGTTCCGCCGCAGGCGCGCAAGGCGATGTACGCTGCGGACATCACCTATGGCACGAACAACGAGTTCGGCTTCGACTATCTGCGCGACAACATGGCGATCTACAAGCAGGCGATGGTGCAGCGCGGCCATGCGTTCGCAATCGTCGACGAGGTCGACTCCATTCTGATCGACGAGGCGCGCACGCCGCTGATCATTTCCGGTCAGGGCGAGAAGTCCTCGCAGATGTACGAGATCGCGGACCGCTTCGCCGTCGGCCTCAAGTGCCTGCGTGTCAAGGAGGTTGACGCGAAGGAGGAGCAGGACGACATCGAGGCGGATTACATCGTCGACGAGAAGGCAAAGACCGCGACCCTTACGCCGCACGGTCAGAAGCGCGCCGAGGCGTACTTCAAGGTCGAGAACCTGTCCGACCCGGAGAACACCACGCTCCAGCACTATATCAATCAGGCCATCAAGGCGCGCGGCGTCATGCAGCGCGATGTGGACTATGTTGTCCGTGACGGCCAGATCATCATTGTCGATGAGTTCACCGGCCGTCTGATGATCGGCCGCCGGTACAACGAGGGTCTGCACCAGGCCATCGAGGCGAAGGAGGGCGTCAAGGTCCAGCACGAGAGCAAGACCCTCGCGACCATCACCTTCCAGAACTACTTCCGCCTGTACGGCAAGCTGTCCGGCATGACCGGTACCGCGCTGACCGAGGAGGAGGAGTTCCGCCACACCTATCAGCTCGATGTCATCGAGATCCCGACCAACAAGCCGGTCATTCGCAAGGACAATCCGGATGCCGTATACAAGAACGAGCGCGGCAAGATCAACGCGATCATTTCGCGCATCGAGGAATGCCACGCCAAGGGCCAGCCGATCCTGGTCGGTACGATCTCGATCGAGAAGTCCGAGGAGCTGTCCAAGATCCTTAAGGCGAAGGGCATCAAGCACACCGTGCTGAACGCGAAGCATCATGAGCGCGAGGCGGATATCGTCGCGCAGGCCGGCAAGTACGGCGCCGTCACCATCGCCACCAACATGGCAGGCCGTGGCACGGATATCATGCTCGGCGGCAACGCCGAGACGCTGGCGCTCGACGACCTCAAGCGCGGCCTCATCAAGCTGGCCGAGAGCAAGGTGCAGGAGGGCGAGCTGGACGAGCGCACGGCGAAGATGTTCGTAGACAAGATGGTCTACGAGGCAAACGGCCATGCGGAGACCGACAACCCGGGCATTCTTGCGGTACGCAAGAAGTTCGACGAGCTGTACAAGCTGCACAAGGCGCAGACCGACGCAGACGCGGAAAAGGTGCGCGCGGCCGGCGGTCTGTATATCCTCGGCACGGAACGCCATGAATCCCGCCGTATCGACAACCAGCTGCGCGGCCGTGCCGGCCGTCAGGGCGACCCCGGCGAGTCCAGCTTCTATATTTCGCTCGAGGACGATCTGATGCGTCTGTTCGGTTCGGAGCGCATTCAGAACATGATGGATACGCTCGGCATCGACGAGAACGAGCCGATCGACCAGAAGATCCTGTCCGGCGCGATCGAGAGCGCGCAGAAAAAGATCGAGTCCCGCAACTTTGCGGCGCGCAAGCACGTTCTGGAATACGACGACGTTCTCAATACGCAGCGCAAGATCATCTATGCGCAGCGTCTTCAGGTTCTCGAGGGCAAGGACGTCAAGGACAGCATCATGAAGATGATCGACGACACCATCGCGCACGCGGTACACGCCGCGATCGGCGAAAATCATCTGATCTCGCTCGAAATGGTCGAGCAGGCGCGCCGTCCGTTCATCGGCATCTTCCTGCGCCCGGATGACTGCACGTTTACCGCCGAGGAGTGCGACGATCTGACCGCCGAGCAGCTCACCGCCGAGCTTGCCGAGCAGGCGCACAAGGTCTACGACGCCAAGGAGCAGGCGCTCACCTCTCCGATCATGCGCGAGCTTGAGCGCGTCATTCTGCTCAAGAACGTAGACAGCAAGTGGATGGATCACATCGACGCCATGACCGAGCTGCGAAACGGCATCGGCCTGCGCGCCTACGGCCAGCATGACCCGGTCGTCGAGTACAAGCGCGAGGGCTTCGATATGTTCGATGCGATGATCGATTCCATCCGCGAGGACACCGTCCGCATGATCTTCCTTGCGCAGGTGCGCACCCGTGAGGAGCCCAAGCGCGAGCAGGTCGCAAAGGAGACCGGCGCCGCAGGCGCGTCCGACGGTTCGGTCGCACCGACCCCGAAGCGTGCCGGCAACAGGCCCGGCCCGAACGATCCGTGCCCGTGCGGCAGCGGCAAGAAGTACAAAAAGTGCTGCTACCTCAAGCCGGATGACCCGTACAAGTAAAAAAATCACCGCCGCACAGCGAAAAAACTGTGCGGCGGTTTTTTGTGCTCCTGCGCCGGGTTATCCCGAAAGTTTTACACAGGTCTGGGGATAAAACTGTGCGAGAACAGATTGCAATACGGCAAAAGAAAAGCACTCACAAAAGTGAGTGCTTTCTGGTGGGGTTGGCGGGGCTCGAACCCACGACCTCTCGCGTGTGAGGCGAACGCTCTGACCAGCTGAGCTACAACCCCGTTGGATTTCTGCCTATATTATAGCAAAATCCAGCGGGAGTTGCAAGCCTTGCCGGGGTCAAATCACAAAAGAACGTGGGAGCGGTTCAGCTTTCGTCTGCAAGATGCTTGTGCCAGAGCGCCTGCGCGTTTTCGCCTGCCTGCCGCATCGCGGCGGAAAACGATACGCCGTCCGCCTGAGCGCGGTGGTCAAGCTCGTCAAACAGCGCGGTTTCCGTCTCGCTGTCGACGACTCCGGCATCCAGATAACCGAGCAGGACGGCGGTCGCGCGCTCTGCATAGGCCGAGGTGTCATGCGGGTCGGCATCCAGTGCCAGATCCTCAGCGGAAATGCTCTGCGCGGCTTCGAACAGCGTTTGATACTGCGCGGCGGCCTGCTCATCCGCCGGGTCGTACTGCACATCGGATGGGTAAATCAGGAAGTACGCCAGTCCATCCCGCTCTGCGAGCGGCCGGACCGGAACCGGATAGTTTTCCGCCCAGTTTTCGCCGAAATCACGCTTGAGAACAGAGAGCAGCTGCGCGGTCAGCGTCATGAGTACACTGTCCGTATCCTTTACGAAGAAGGTCGTGGTCCCGTCCGTATTGATATTGGCGGAAACCGCGTTCCGGAACTCCTGCGGCAGCTTGAGGGTGCAGCCGAGTTCGTCGCTGTAATAGCCGCCGGAAGGGAGCGGCGGGTTCTCGGGCTGCGTCATGGCGTTTGTCATGTAGGCCGCGACCGCCGTGTGGCGGATGTGCTGCGCATCTGTGTATTCGAGCGTCAGCGCATGGTAGAACGGTACGCTGAGGTCGGAGGCCAGCAGCTCGCTCACGCTCTGCGGTATGGTGTAGACGTAGCCGCTGTTCGTTCGCGTGAGCGTGGTCTCGTCGTCGGTCATGTTCTGATAACGGATGCGACCGGCCGCATCTACCAGATGGTTAACAAGGTGTACGCCGCCGACAGGCTTGCTGCCGAAGTTGAAGATGATAATGTCGCCCGTATTCAGCGTCGGCAGATTGGCGAAGGAAATGGCACCGAAGGCGTCTGCGCTGACCGGGAGCACATTTGCGCCGCTCATGGCGGAAACATCCTCCTGAATGCCGGTCGGCTTCCAGTAACCCGTTCCGGTTTTCTCCATCTGGACATTGATCGGGTCGCTGCCGTCGGTGAAGGTCAGCTGAACGATATCAATATACGCGCCGCCGCGAATGTCGGAGCGCACGATGCTCTGGATCTGGGTCACATCTGCGATCCAGCTGGCTTTCGAGCCGTCGACCGGATTGCCGAAGTAGTAGAAGGCATCCTGCGCGGCGGTCAGGGAGTCGGTGCGCGGCAGACCGCTGAAGTTGCCGACCTCGTCGGGCAGGCTAGGCAGAGCCAGACCGGTGCTGTAATACAGACGGAACAGCTCGCTTTGCGTCATGTCCGCGTCGGACAGCTCGGTGACGTCGGAGATCATGCGGCGGCCGCCGTCCTCACAGGTGGTCTGCACGAGATAGCCGGTGCGCACATCACTGATGCCGCCGCCGTCCATGCGGCAGATGATGCGGTATGTGCTGTCGTCGTCAGTCGGGACGAGCACATAGTCGCGCACAGAGGGGGAGGAGGAGCCGAATTTCCAGGTCCACTGCGTGCCGCCGGTCATATCGTACTGCTGCGAGATGAATTCCTGCTGTTTTTCGGAGGTGAGGATGGGGTAGATATACTGTCCGCTCTTGTGGAGCAGGCCGCGCGCGTACTGCTGCGCGAGGTCAGCTGCGGAGCGGTCAGCGGCGTTTTCGCCGTCCGTCCAGTCCTGCGGCAGCCAGCCCTGACCAAACTGGTTCACCATGGTCAGGATAACCTTGCTGTTGTCGCGGAAGGTGAACGTTACCTTGATGATGTCGGGGGCGACGATGTCGGTGCCGCTCAGCTGGCTGGTCGCCGGAGAGAGGCCGAGCAGGGTTTCTGCCGCCTGCGTCGGGTGGCCGAGCAGGGTTTCTGCCGCCTGCGTCGGGTCGCCGCTGCCGATGGTCAGTCCGTCGGAAGTCGAGACGAAATCCGGCAGGCCGAGGTCATTTGCGTACAGCAGCTTGAAGTCGTCGAGCGAGGAGACAAGATAGTTGTTGTCCGGGTCAGAGGTGAACGGGTCCGAGCTGACCTCAAAGGTCATGCTGGAGATCAGCATGTCGTTTCCCTCGCCGGTGAAGTGCAGCCGCATCGCTTCGCGGTACGGTACGCCGACCGTTACGGGCGCTTCTATGCCCCATGTTTTCATGCGGTCTGCATCGTACTCATATTCGTAAACGATGAGTGCTGTCTGCGTTTCCGGTTCGTACTTGGTCACATAGCGCTTGTATACGGCCGCGCCGGTTGTGAAATTATCGACTAAGTTTTCACTGTTCGGCACAAGGTATTTGTTGAACGCTTCGGTATCCTCGTCCACATAGGCCTGCGCGAAGGTGTTCGCCATGAGGAGCGCGCGCGCCTCAGCTGCCGCAGGGTCTTTTTTCGTGCCGACGGCGATCGTGCCGCCGAGGGTGGCGGTGAGCAGGGCGACGAGCACGATGAGCGCTGCGCCGCGCTTTTTGACCGACTTGTCGAACAGACCCTCAAACCGCCGCATGAGCGTCTTTTTGTCGTCTCCGAAGCAGGAAACGAGCGACTGCCGCCGTCTGGACTGTGCGATGGCGGAGCGGAGGATGGTCTCGCCGTAGGCGCGGCGGTAGGCTGCGTTCTGTCCGCGAACGACCGCATCGTCGCACGCAAGCTCAATATCCTCCTGCGCGAAGCGCACGATCAGATATACGAGCGGGTTGAACCAGTGTACGCACTGCGCCGCTGTCAGCAGCAGCTTGAGCCACAGGTCGCCGTGACGGCAGTGCGTCAGCTCGTGGCGGAAGATGAAGGCGGCATCTGCGGTCGAAATGTTCTCGTCCGGCAGATAGAGCGCCGGGCGGATAAAACCCGCGAGCATCGGGCAGTCTGCGGCAGGGGAGATCAGAAGCGGAATTTTCCGGGAAATACCGAGATCGCTGCGCTGAGAGGCCAGAACATCGAGCAGGTCGGCGCGTTCCGCCGATACTGCCGTGCGGTCCAGCCGCCGTTTCAGCATTCCGTAGCTGACAGCCTGCCGGATGGCGGAAATGACGACGCCGGCGAGCCACAGACCGAGCAGGACTGCGGTCAGGTTGAAGGTTGTCGTCTGGCTTGTGCCTGCATGGCTGAGCGCGGCCGCCTGTTCGTCCGTTACCCATCGGGCCGGCGTCTGCTCGACCGGCAGACCGGCCTGCTCGAACAGCATCCGGTCGTCCTGCATCACATAATTCGTGCGCGGCGTGACCTGCACCGGCGCTTCCGGCAGCGTCAGCTGCACCGGAACGAGCAGCCGCAGCGCGAGCAGCGCCCAGACCAGACAGACCGCACGCGCCGGATAGCGTTTTTTGAGCACGCGGCGCAGCAGCAGCGGCACGAGCGCCGCGAGCGAAACGGTCAGTCCGGTCTGCATCAGATTGTTCATAATCTGCATATACGAAATTCGCATAAGATCCCCTCCTCACTGCTCCTGCGCGTCCAGAAAGGCACGCAGCTCGTCGATGTCCTGTTCGCTCAGCGCACCGGCGTCCGACAGGCTCGCCACGAGATTTTTCACCGAGCCGCCGCACAGACGCCGGATAAAGCCGACGCTTTCGCGCTGGCGGTAGTCCTCCTCCGAGACGAGTGGTGTATATAGGTTCTGCCGTCCCTCCTTGGTACAGGACAGAAAGCCCTTGTCGGTGAGACGCGACAGGAACGTGAGCACGCTCGTCATTTTCCAGTCGCTGCTCGCGTGCTGCTGTACCTCTGCTGCCGTGACGGGCGGCGTGAGCGTCCAGATGGTCTGCATGACCTCAAGCTCCGCATCGGGAAGCCGTTTTGTCTGTGCCATAGTCAACCCTCCTTGTTCTACAAATGTAAAATACCTTTTATTGATTATATTCTACAATAGTAGAATAGGGATGTCAAGCCTGTTTTTCAATTTTCAGAAGGGGAGAAGGGCGGCGTTTTCGTTGCGGTTTTTGCGGATCTATGATAGACTATAATTAGAAAAATCCGGGCAGATGAGCTGCCGCAGGAAAAACGGAGGGCTTTTCTATGTTACTTATCCAGAATGGCCGCGTGCTCGATCCATGGACGGGAACGGACGCGCAGCTTGATGTGCTGATCGGGAACGACGGCGTGATCGCGAAGATCGCGGAAAAAATCGATGCCCCGGCGGACTGCAAGATCTTTGATGCAGCAGGACTGACCGTTTCGCCCGGTTTTGTGGACGGACATGTTCATTTCCGCGATCCCGGCCAGACGCAGAAGGAGGATGTGCTGACCGGCGCGGCTGCGGCTGCGGCAGGCGGCTACGCGACGGTGATCTGCATGGCGAACACCGTTCCGACCTGCGACACGCCCGAGATCATCCATTATGTCACGGACAAGGCGAAGAACTGTCCGGTTCAGGTTTTGCAGGCCGGCGCGGTCACGAAGGGCCTGAAGGGCGAGGAAATGACCGATTTTGACGCGCTGCTCGCGGCCGGAGCGCCCTGTCTGACCGATGACGGCATCAATCTGACGAGCGCGGGACTGTGCCGCCGCGCGATGGTCGAGGCAGCGAAGCGCGACGTTATCCTGTCATTCCATGAGGAAGAGCCCTCGCTCGTGCCCTCTCCGGGAGTAAACTATGGCTCGGAAGCCGCGAAAAAATTCGGCGTGCCGGGCGCGATGGCGGCGGCGGAGACCTCCATGATCGCGCGCGATATTGCGCTGTCTCTCGATACCGGCGCGCGCGTGCTGTTTCAGCATGTTTCGAGCGGTCAGTCCGCCGCGCTCATTCGAGCGGGCAAGGCGCTCGGCGCGAAAATCTATGCCGAAGTCACGCCGCATCACCTCAGTCTGACCGAGGATGATGTTCCGGCGCACGGCACCTGCGCGCGTATGAATCCGCCGCTGCGCAGAGAGGCGGACCGTCAGGCGCTTATTGAAGCGCTCGCGGACGGAACGATCGATATGATCGCGACCGACCACGCGCCGCACACCGCAGAGGAAAAGGCGCGCGACTTCGCCAAGGCGCCCTCGGGCATCACGGGTCTGGAGACCGCGTTTTCCGTGTGCAACACGTATCTGGTCAAGACCGGCCGCCTGACTTCAATGCAGCTTCTCGAAAAAATGAGCAAAAATCCGGCAGAGGTGTATGGCCTGACCGGCCGCGCCGTCCGAGAGGGAAATTACGCCCGTCTGGTGCTGCTCGACTGGGACAGTGAGAAGATATACAGCGAGTATAAATCAAAAGGAATTAACACGCCGTATACAGGCGAAAAGCTGACCGGTTCGCCCCGTGCGATCGTGACCGGCGAAAAAATCACCGAATAAAGTCGAAAAAGCTCCGTTTCCGCAGCAGTGTGCCGGGAAACGGAGCTTTTTTATTACAGTTTTTCCAGCTGGAAGGGAGTAGTCTGGTAGACGTAGTAGTTGATCCAGTTGGTATAGAAAAGGTGGGCATGCGCTTTCCAGGTGACGAGAACGTCCGCAGACGGGTCATCGTTGCGGAAATAGTGCTTAGGCACATCAGGATTCAGGCCCTTCGCGAGGTCGCGCTCGTACTCTTTTTTCAGCGTGTCCGAGTCGTATTCGCCGTGACCGAGCACAAAAATCTGCCGGCCGTTGACGGCCTCTACGATATAAACGCCAGCCTCGTGGGACTCTGCGAGCAGGCGCAGTTCGGAATGCTTGCGGATGTCGTCGGCGTGGACTTCGGTGTGGCGCGAGTGCGGCGCACAGAACAGATCATCAAAGCCGCGCATCAGCGGTTCGTGCGGGAACAGCACGTGATGCTTGAAAATACCGCTCATTTTGCGCGAAAGCTCATACTTTGGGATACCGTAATGGTAATAAAGACCGGCCTGCGCGCCCCAGCAGATGTGCAGGGTGGAATGAACGTGCGTTTTCGTCCATTCCATGATTTCAACCAGCTCGTCCCAGTACTCGACCTCCTCGAACGGCATCAGCTCGACCGGTGCGCCGGTGATGATAAAACCGTCGTATTTCTGGTCGCGAATGTCGTCAAAGGTCTTGTAGAACGTCAGGAGATGATCCTCGGGCGTGTTTTTGGAGTGATAGGTCTTGGTCTGGATGAGGTCGACCTCGATCTGAATGGGCGTGTTGGACAGGCAGCGCAGGATCTGCGTCTCGGTCACGATCTTGAGCGGCATCAGATTGAGAATGGCGATGCGGAGCGGACGAATACGCTGGGTCGTCGCGCGGTGTTCGGTCATAACAAAGATGTTTTCGCTCTCGAGAACCGCACGCGCCGGCAGGCTGTCGGGAATTTTTATCGGCAAGAGAAGCACCTCTTTAGAATGATTATGGTAGGTATAAGCAACGCTGCGGTTTGGTGCGCAGCGTTCTATACTTATTATAACAGAGGAAACAGAAAACGACAAGTTTTAAGAAATATGAAAAAAACTGAAAATTTTTGTTGACAGGAGGGGGACTGCTGTGGTATTCTATTAAAGCTGTCGCTGAGAGGCGCGGCGGTCGAACGGAAAAGCGGCTTGAAAAGAACGAAAAAAGTTCTTGACAAACGGGTTTCGGTTTGATATAATAAATAAGCTGTTTCGAAAGAGACGGCGGTCAGAAAAGTTTGAGTTTTGAGAGAATTGCTTCAAAAACTTCGAAAAAGTTTTGAAAAAAAGTTCTTGACAAATGAAAAACAGTCTGATATAATAAATAAGCTGTTGAAAAGCAGTTAAGAACTTCGAAAAGTTCCGAAAAATGCTTGAAAACAGCAGATTGTACCTTGTAAATTAAACAACGATGTGCTTAAAATTTTGTTCGATATGAACAAGGTTGTAGTGCGAACCTGAAATTTCGAGAGTTTTTT
>OLPS01003174.1_pt1 | contig 13341 bp, 9 predicted proteins | sample 1673071 | NCBI WGS metagenome assembly OLPS01 (sample SAMEA3136752, study PRJEB25190) | human gut metagenome | reverse complement strand
CATCCGGCTGATCTTTTACCCGTTCGATCAGTTCATCGGATAATTTAGCTTTGTATTTTCCGTATAATTCGAGGTCATCCTCTCCGATTCCAAGCTTTTCTGCTACTTCTTTGATCGGGAGCATTTCTGCTTCCTGTGCAATCTGAATATCACTTTTCATTCCAAAACTCCATTCCTGCGATTCTCTTTCGCATATTGTATTTGTCCATACAGGACTTATAAGTTAATATTATAATACAAGTCTTATTGATAAGCAAATATCAATTACAGATATTCCTCTTCATATTGCTCAAATTGTTCCGGCGACATCAGTACTTTTCTCGGTTTTGTACCTTCCTCCGGTCCGACAATTCCGGCCTCCTCCAACTGATCCATGATCCTTGCTGCGCGGTTAAAGCCGACCTTAAAATACCGCTGCAGCATTCCGATCGAACCCTTTTCTTTATCGATCAGAAGTTTTGCTGCATCTGCAAAATAAGGATCTCTGCCGTCCCCTGTCTGTCCGGAATCAATGCTTACAGTCGTATTTCCTGATTCAATGCTGTTCATCTGCTCTTCCACAGATGAATTGTAGCTCACCTGTCCGTTTTCTTCTTTTATGTAAGCGACGACATCCGCTACTTCTTTATCCGATACAAATGCGCCCTGAACACGCAGTGGTTTCGGTACTCCCTGTGGATCAAATAACATGTCACCTTTTCCGAGCAGTTTTTCTGCACCGTTCATATCAAGGATGGTTCTCGAATCAATTCCGGATGTCACCGCAAAGGCGATCCGGCTTGGCATATTCGCCTTGATCAGTCCGGTAATGACATTGACGGACGGACGCTGTGTTGCGATGATCAGATGGATTCCACAGGCTCTTGCAAGCTGTGCCAGACGACAGATGGATTCCTCCACATCACTCGCCGCAACCATCATTAAATCCGCCAACTCGTCTACAATGATCACGATCTGCGGTAGTTTTTCCGGCTTGTCCTCTCCGTCCGGAAGCTCATCAATTTTGGCGTTGTAGCCTTTTAAGTCACGGACATTTGCCTCTGCAAACTTCTGATAACGGTCAGTCATCTCTGCGACTGCCCAGTGAAGCGCACCTGCCGCTTTTTTCGGATCTGTCACAACCGGAATCAGTAAGTGTGGAATTCCGTTATAAATACTAAGTTCGACCACCTTTGGATCGACCATGATCAGTTTTACATCTTTCGGATCTGCTTTATATAAAATACTCATGATAATCGTGTTGATACAGACAGATTTACCGGAACCTGTCGCACCAGCAATCAGTAAATGAGGCATTTTTGCGATATCTGCAACCGTTACATTTCCACCGATATCTTTTCCGACACAGAACGAAATGTTGGATGGATGATTTTTAAATTCCGGCGAATCCACAAGTTCCCGGAAAGAAACCATCAGTGTCTCTTTATTTGGAACCTCAATTCCGACTGCCGCCTTTCCAGGGATTGGTGCCTCGATCCGGATATCTGCCGCCGCAAGATTCAATTTGATATCATCGGCAAGATTCACGATCTTACTTACTTTGACGCCCATTTCCGGCTGGATCTCATAACGTGTGACCGATGGTCCGCAGCTGATATTCGTGATCGTAACGTTTACGCCGAAGTTCTTTAATGTCTGCTGTAATTTCTGCGCGGTCTCCTGAAGATGCTGTTTGGAATCACCCTGCTTATTGCCTGGCGGTTTTAACAATGATACTGGTGGGAACACATACTTTCTTTCCTTCTGTGCCTCCAGATGAATCTCTTCCTCGATGGATGAGACATCATTTTGAACATCTTCCTCCGTAGCCTTAACATTTTTCTTCGGTTTTTCGGTTCTTTCTGAATGAAGCTCTACTTTTTCTGCTCTCACATGCGGCTCTTCCGGTTTTTCTGCGGCATCATACGGAATAGATTCTTCTACTGGATGATGTCCTTCATAAGCCGGCTCTGTATGGATACTCTCCTGATATGCCGGCTCTGTGTGAAAGATTGATGCATCCTCTTCCAGCTCTTTTGCCTCAAACGCTTCCTCAGAAAATGCGGACGGAGCAACATACGGTTCCGTCTCCGGTTCCATAGCAGGAAGTTTTTGATATTCTGCGCCTCCGGCTGTGAGTGTCACATGCTTCTCCTCCTTGATTTCCGGCAGATTGGCGTTCGACTGCTCCAAAAGTTTGTCAATATTAATTTCACTGACTTCATCCGAACCCATAGGCTCTGCCTTCCTGTCCGGAAGAACTCTTGTGTCGACTGCCACGCCTTCCACCTTGCGGTCCATGCGGCGCAGCTCACGTTCCTCACGTCGCTGTTCTGCAAGTTCACGATGACGTTCATTGCTCTCTTTTGCCGTTTCATAAACTTTACGGCTGCCTTTCTGCACACCCTTCAATGCGGAACGTTCTGTGATCAGCACCAGACAGATAATCATTGCCACAACATCGATCACATAAGAACCGAGGAGTCCAAAATTTGGACAAAAAATCCCGGCAAGAAGACCACCTAAAAATCCTCCGCCAATTTTATGTACCGAACAATACTGATAGGCACCTGCCGCTCCGGCAACTTCCGCGCCACAGCGCACAATCTCGATAAACATACATAAAAACAGAACAAAAAATACGGCTGCAGCAATTTTTACCGTTGCGATCCGATTGCCTTTATTGGATGCTGCAAAAAAAGTACCAATCACCAAAACAATTGGAAAAATATATGCAATTAAACCAAATACGCCAAAAAAGAAACTGCTGACAGCATTTCCAATTGCCCCGCCGATTCCAAAATTACTGATAAAAAGTAAAATGGAGACTGCAAGGATCACCCACAGAATCACTTCCTCTGTAAAGCTCTCCTGCTGTATATCATTCTTCTTACGTCCTGAATTCGTTTTTCTGCCAGAAGTTTTTCTGCCAGAGGAACTCTTTCTTTTCCCTGTTGCCAAAATATTACCTCCAAAAAATATCTCCTATAATGTATAGAAAAATCCGCCGATTGAGAGCAGTCCGACAATCAGACAATAAATTGCAAAAATACGGAATTTCCGATTGCGCACAATGACAAGCATTGTTTTAATACAGATATATCCGATCACTGCAGCAATCACCATACCAACAATATAGCAGGTAATATCCATGCCGCTCACAGACAGGTCTGCAAAATCTTTTAACTCTAACACCATGGCACCTAAAATCGCCGGTATCGACATAATAAACGAATATTTCACTGCAAACTTGCGGTTAAATCCGCTGAGCAGACATGCTGTGATCGTTGTTCCGCTGCGGGATAGTCCCGGCAAAGTTGCCACGCCCTGAGCAATACCAACGACAAACGCATTGGTGTATGTAATGTCCTTCGGAAGCTTGTCTCCGCCCTTGCAGCGGTCTGCGATAAAGAGCAGGATTGCGGTTGCGATCAGACAGATGCCCGGCACAATCAGAAGTCCTGATGCCTGCTCTACCACGTCTTTTCCAACAAAACCAATGATTCCGGTCGGAATGGTTGATACTATGATCAGCACCACAAACTTGCGGTAACTGCTGTTTACAATTCTGCGGTACGGACTGTAATCAACACGATCTTTTCCCCTGTCACGGATCGACAGAAAAAGGTTTTTTATAAGGGCTGCGAAATTGATCAGCACATCTCTCACGATACAGATTCCCTCCACAAAAAGCCGCACAATATCTTTATAATAAACTGCACAGATTGCGATCAGAGTTCCCACATGCAGTAAAACATCAAACAGCATTCCCGTATCCGTCTCAACATGGAACAGGATTTTAAAAAGTGCAAGATGTCCGGAACTGCTGACTGGAAGGAACTCTGTCAATCCCTGTATGATTCCCATCAAGACCGCCTGTAATAAAGTCATAAGCTTTTTCCTCCGCTGTATCGTATCTCATATTTTCTAAAAAATATCAGTTTTTTCCATAAGTCACCTATTTTCATACTTTTTAAGTATACCATATTTCGTTTTGATTGTCATTAAAAGCTTTTTTTGCCACAAGATTTTGCCTCATGTATGAGCTGATGCAATTTTGCAAATGCCTCATGGATCCCTCCGATAGAATCAATGAGTCCTTCCTCGACTGCCTGTCTTCCAACCAGAATCGTTCCAAGGTCTTTTGTGAGGATTCCCATATTCATCATAAGCTCCTCCAATCGCTTCTGCTCTGCCTTAGAATGCTGTGCAATAAATTTTAAAATGCGATCCTGCATCTGTTTAAAATAATCATACGTTGGCTGCGCACCGATCACGGTTCCATTCATCCGTACCGGGTGGATCACCATCGTGCCGGATGGCACAATAAAAGAATAGTCCGTAGAGACTGCCAGCGGAACACCAATGGAATGACTGCCACCAAGCACCAGTGAAACCGTCGGTTTATCAATGGATGCCACCATCTCTGCAATGGCTAGTCCACTCTCCACATCCCCGCCTACCGTGTTTAACAAAAGCAGTAATCCATCCACATTTTTATTTTCCTCCACCTCCGCGAGTTTTGGAAGCACATGCTCATACTTTGTCGTCTTTGTCGCCGCCGGAAGGCACTCATGCCCCTCAATCTCTCCTATGATCGTCAACATGGAGATCCTGTCTTCCCCATGCTCTAACTCCACCTGACCAAAATCCCTGATCTGCTCATTCACAGCCTTCTCTTTCTCATTTTTTTCTGCCATACAATCTCCCTTCCCTCATAAGACTGAAAAAACAGGATAGATTTTTCTACCCTGTTCTTTAGTATTGGAGATTCTTTTTATTTTATACAGTATATCCAAGCAGATAATTATAAAGCCCTTCGTATTTTCCTTTGGAAGACTTCCATGAATAATCGTTTGCCATGCCCCGTTCAACAATCTGATTCCACTGTTTTTTCTTATCAAAATAAATATGCTTTGCATAATTGACAACACCGAGCATCTCTTCCCCATTATAATTTGCAAAAGAGAATCCATCACCGGTATTTTCGTATTCGTTATATGGTCTGACTGTATCCTTAAGTCCTCCGGTCTCACGGACGATTGGAACCGTACCATAACGGAAAGAGATCAGCTGCGTCAGTCCACATGGTTCAAAGCGGGATGGCATTAAAAATGCATCCGCAGCGGCGTAAAGTTTGTGAGCCAGGTCATCAGAATAACAGATATTGGCAGAAACTCTGTCTCCGTATTTCCATGCATAATGGCGGAACATGTTTTCATACTGTGGATCGCCGGTTCCAATCACAACAATCTGTGTGAAATCATCCACCAGGCGGTCAATCACATAATTGATCAGATCCAGACCTTTCTGATCGGTGAGTCTTGAGATCAGTCCGATCATGAACTTCTTCTTATCGACAGTCAGATCCAGTTCCTCCTGTAATTTTAATTTATTATTGACCTTCTTCTTACGGAAGTTTGATGCGTTATAGTTGGTATAAATTTTCGGGTCTGTCTCCGGATCATATGTTTTGTAATCAATACCGTTTACAATGCCCTGCATATCAAAGTGTCTGGCGGCCAGCAGTCCATCCAGTCCCTCACCGTAATAATCTGTCTGGATCTCCTGTGCGTAAGAATCGCTTACAGTTGTAATATAATCTGCATATACCAGACCGCCCTTTAACATATTGGCATCCTTATGAAATTCCAGTTTATCCGGTGCAAACAGATCTGCTGAAAATCCTGTCAGCCCCTTCATCGTCTTCACATCCCATACACCCTGGAACTTCAAATTATGTATGGTAATGATTGATTTCATCCCCCAGTAAAAAGAGTCTGCCTGAAATTCATTTTTCAGATATACCGGGATCAGACCTGTCTCCCAGTCGTGACAGTGGATCAGATCCGGGCGGAAATCGATCTGTTTTAACATGGATAAAACAGCTTTATCAAAGAATACAAACTTCTCAATATCATAACGGATATCCCCATATGGTGTATCACAGGTAAAATATTCCTGATTATCAATAAAATAGTAGGTAACCCCATCCAGTTCATATTTTAAAATTCCAACATATTTATTCTGGATATAATTTCCGGCACACATATAAAAATGTGTCACATACTGGAACTGGCTTCTGTACTTTTCCGGAATACAGCTATAATTTGGGATCACTACCCTGACATCCCATTCCTCTTTTGAAAATTCCTTAGGTAATGCACCACACACGTCCGCAAGTCCCCCAGTTTTTATAAACGGAACGCACTCTGACGCTGCAAAAAGAATCCTCTTCATGAATTATACCTCCTCATCATCCTTGTACTATTTATGATATAACATTTTCCCCCGGATTTCTACCACTTTATTGTAAAAAAGTGTCCATATGAAAAAACTCTGTTCTTGGATTGCGCCAAAAACAGAGTCTGTCTCATATTATTTATTCATCCCAGTTGTGGTAAACCTGCTGAACATCATCATCCTCCTCCAAAAGATCTAAGATACGGTTGATGTTTGTGATATCTTCGTCTGCAGATAACTCTACATAGTTCTGTGGAATCATGGTTACTTCTGCTTCTGCCATTGGAATGTTCTCAGCTTCCAATGCGCTTCTTACAGCTTCAAAATCATCTGGAGATGTCAATACTTCAAAGCAGTCCTCCTCCTCATTAAAATCTTCTGCGCCTGCATCTAAAGCGATCATCATAAGATCGTCTGCATCCATCTCACAGTCTTCTTTTGCGATGATGATCTGTCCTTTTTCATCGAACATGTAAGATACACAACCCTGTGTACCGATGCTTCCATGACCTTTTGTGAATGCATTTCTGACATTTGCAGCAGTACGGTTTTTGTTATCTGTTAAACATTTTACAATGATAGCTGTTCCGCTTGGTCCATATCCTTCATATGTACAGAATTCGTAGTTGACGGAGTTTCCATCACCGGCAGCTTTCTTAATACCACGCTCAATCGTATCGTTTGGCATATTGTTGCTCTTTGCCTTTACAATCACCTGTGCAAGTTTGAAGTTATTGGATGGATCCGGGCCACCCTCTTTTACTGCAACTGCGATCTCTCTACCGATAATCGTAAAGATTTTACCTTTTGCAGCATCATTTTTTTCTTTCTTATGTTTAATATTGGCAAACTTTGAATGTCCTGACATAACTTTATCCTCTCTTTTTCTTGTATTTTCGTCTGTCAAACTTTTTATATGTTTTGTGTGTTTCTCACACAATTACAAAATCTCTCAGAAATATTATTCTAGCACCGTTTCTTCTTTCTGACAAGAGTTCTCTTCCTTATCTGTGGAAACGCCCTCGGCAAGTTTTGTGATCTTCACTTTTTTGATCATCTTATTTTCCACCTGTAAAACTTCGAAATGATACCCGAAAGCATCTGTCTCAAACTTCTCATCATCATTTGGAATACGGTCTAACAGAGAGATCAGTATACCATTTAACGTTTCAAATTCATCTTCCTCCGGAATATGAATTTTCAAAATTTCAAGTGCCTCCTCAGCAGAAGTCATACCATCCATCAGATAACTGCCATCCGGCAGTTTCTCAATCATCTTTTCTTCCTGGTCGTGTTCATCCTCGATGTTTCCTACGATCTCCTCAAGGATATCTTCCATTGCAACAATCCCGGAAGTCTGTCCATACTCATCCACCACGATGACCATATGCGTCTTAGCATTCTGCATCATCGTAAATAAGGTATTAATATTTCTCGTTTCCGGAATAAAATCAACCTCACGGATCAATCCCTTAATATCTTTGATTGCCGTGTGATAAATCTCCTGTTTCTGGCACAGTGCAAGTACCTCCTTAATATGAAGCACTCCGATTATATTATCAATATCATCTATGTATACCGGATATCGCGAATAGTTATTTTCAATCGTGAAATCCAGCATTTCAAGGAACGTCATCGTTCCATCAATGGCAATGATATTCTTGCGGTGCACCATAATATCCTTTGCATCTTTGTCTCCAAATTCAAAAATATTATGGATCATCTCCGCTTCATTCGCCTGCAGGACACCCTGCTCATGTCCTTCATTTACCATTGAGATAATCTCTTCTTCTGTCACATCATCGGTGTCTACTCCGAACAGCTTCATAAGCCTGTTACTCAACTTTTTCATCCCGGTAGTGGGACTGCCACCATCGTCCATAAATCCTCCTAATTTATATCGAAATTGTATTAAAACATTTGAAATAATACCATTTTGCTCCAGAATAGTCAAGTTATGTAAGAAGCTCTAAGCTTATTTCCAATGCCTTATCAATTTTGATCAGTATCTGATTGTCAAGATGACATACTTTATCTTTCAGCCGCGTCTTGTCGATTGTGCGCAACTGTTCCAGTAAAACAACGGAATCCTTCACCAGTGCATACTTGGTGCAGTCTAACTCCACATGGGTTGGAAGTTTTGCCTTGTTCATCTGGGAAGTGATTGCTGCACAAATGACCGTAGGACTGTGTCTGTTTCCAACATCATTCTGTATAATAAGAACCGGGCGGACTCCACCCTGCTCAGAACCGACCACTGGTCTTAAATCTGCATAAAAAATATCTCCACGCCGAATTAACATATGCTTTACACTCCATAATCTTACTCAGTATTCTCTCTACTGTTGTTTCTTACGGATAGTATTTCCATATTTAACGGTCGTATTCTGTTTTCAAAAATATTTTTCCAGCCTATTCCTCGTCAAAATATTCCTGGCTTGCAATTCTTTTTCCATCTCGATAAAAAACACGCGGAATACGTTTTCCAAGCACGCAGACAAACTCATAATTAAATCTGCCGGAAAGGCTGCCGACTTCTTCCATGGTGATCACTTCGTCACCATCCCTGCCGATCAGTGTCACTTCATCCCCAATCTTCACATCCGGAATATCAGTCACATCTACCATGAACTGATCCATACAGACTCTTCCGCAGATTGGCGCACGTTTTCCGTGGATCAGGACACTTCCTGTATTGGAAAGTCCCCTGCAATATCCATCTGCATAACCAACCGGGATCGTTGCGATGCGGCTGTCGCGCTTTGTGATGAAAGTTCCACCGTAACTGATCGCTCTTCCAGCCTCTAAATCCTTAACGTAAGCCACATGTGTTTTCAATTCCATCACCGGTTTTAAATCAAGGGAATTCTGGTCGACTTCTTCCGATGGCCATAATCCATACAACGTGATTCCCGCTCTTACCATATCCATATTTGCCTCGCGGATTTCTGCAATTCCTGCGCTGTTGGAACAGTGCTTGACAGGAATCGAAACACCTCTGTCTTCCATCATGGCAATCATTTTTCTGAATTTTTGAATCTGTTCTTTTGTGAAAGTTTTATCATACTCATCTGCTTTTGCAAAATGAGTAAAAATCCCCTCCACTATCATATGCGGAAGCTTTGCAATCTGCGCCATCTCATCTGCGGCTTCTTCTGTCACCTGATACCCGATACGGCTCATTCCGGTATCCACTGCAAAATGCATCCGGCAGTCTTTTCCAACTTTTTCGGCAGCAGCAGAAAGCTCTTCTGCCATCTCAAGCGTAAAAACGCTTGGACAGATTTCTGCCTGGATTACTTCCTCATACTGATCCGGGAAGATATAGCCAAGAATCAAAATCGGTTTTTGGATTCCATTATTTCGAAGGATCATCCCTTCCTCAACAGTTGCAGCTGCATACCCATAAACATAATCTAAATGTTCAATCTCCTTTGCAATAGGAACAGCCCCATGACCATACCCATCTGCTTTGATCACCGCCATAATTTTCGTATTCGGATCAATGTTCTGATGCATGGCTTCCATATTGTGCATGATTGCACTCAAATCTATATTCGCACACACTCTGCTGTGTTTATTCATGTTATATCCATACCTTTCTATCGTAATGAATCTTTTTTATAATTGATTTTCTGCCAGAAAATCTTTCAAACCATTTACAACATCGCCTGCCATCATACCACGAAAACCACATTTTTTCAATGCAGTATCTCCGGAAAGTCCATGAAGATAAACACCAAGCGCGGCCGCGGTCTCTACGTCTGCCCTCTGGGCCAGAAGTGATCCTATGATTCCGGTCAGCACATCCCCACTTCCCGCCGTTGCCATTCCATGATTTCCGGAGAGGTTCAGATAAGTCCTTCCATGTGGAGAGGCAACGACCGTGTGTTCATCTTTCAGAACACAGGTGACATGAAATTTTCCTGCAAACTTATCCGCAGTATCAATCAGCCGTGTCTGGATAAAGGCAATGGAATCCCCGGTCAGACGGCTCATCTCACCAAGATGCGGCGTGATCACAAGTTCTGTGTGCGCCAAAAGTAAAACACTTGTGTCCTCTGCAATGATATTTAATGCATCTGCATCAAGGACGACCGGAACAGATGCTTTTTGCAGCACTGTTTTAACAATCTGATGTGCTGCATCCCCGGTTCCGATTCCCGGTCCACACACAATCACATCTGCCCATTTCATTGCTTCTGAAAGTTTTGAAGCATCTAATTTTTCAGGGTGATAAGTAGTCAGAACTGCCTCTGGAATACTTGTCTGCAATGGAATGCGGTTTTCCTCAGGCGTAAACACACGCACCAGACCACAGCCTGCCGTATACGCTGCCTTTGCACTTAAAACAGCTGCGCCAGCCATATCCACACTTCCAGCGATCAGCAGTAATTTACCGAAGCTTCCCTTATTAGAATGTGAAGCTCTCTTTGGAAGGAATCTCAGATCTTCCATCTCGAACGCCATAACACCGGGCATTTGTGTCAGAAAACTCTCATCCGTGATTCCAATCTGCTTTGTCACGATCTCCCCGACATATTCATTTCCCGGGAAAAGATGCATGCCGATTTTTTCATAGGCAAATGTGATCGTGCAGTCTGCACGAAACGCACATTTTAAAACAGCCCCTGTGTCCGATGAAATTCCGGATGGCATATCAAGTGCGATCTTTTTTCCTGGTATTTCGTTCATTTTCCGAATTGTATCAGCAAAAATGCCTTCAACATTTCTCGAAAGCCCGACTCCAAAAATGGAATCCACTATTACATCATATGCGGTGTTCTCCGGAATGGCTTCCAATACCGGACATCCATAGGCAGAAAGGATCTCCAGCTGCTTTTTGCACTGGTCTGTCTCCTTCTTCCGGTCACCGATCAACACCGTATGCACCTCTGCTCCGTCCAAAAGTAACAGCCGGGTGAGTGCAAAACCATCTGCGCCATTGTTTCCCGTTCCGCAAACGATCAGAAATTTTTTGCTGCATGGGTACTGCCTTTTGATTTCATCAAAAACTGCAAGTGCGGCCCGCTCCATCAAAAGCAGGGATGGCACTTTAAAATGTTCTGTCGTGTTCGTATCATATTGTTTCATCTCTCTGCTGTTTACCAGATACTTCATAACCTTCTCATCCCCTCAGGGCAAGATAGAGCTGTCGTGCATTAAAAAATGCATGCGGCAGCTCTATCGATTTCATCCATTATTTATTCTGCTTATTTTTTACGATATTATAGGACAACTGCATCAGACTGTCAGAAAGATGTACATTCTCAACAACCACATCTTTGTCGATCAGATCAAGGTCCACATGGGCAAAATTCCAGATTGCCTGAATTCCAAGATTGACCAGACGGTTTGCAATGGCATCAGCCTTCTCCTTCGGCATGGTAAGGGCTGCAATATCAACAACATGATCCTTGCAGTAATCATCCAGTTCATCTAACATGTGGATCTTAATTCCGCGGACTGTCACACCCTCTAACGCCGGATTGACATCAAAAAGTGCTGTGATCACAAAACCAAGTTTTTCAAACTTCACATAATTTGCCAGTGCCTGACCTAAATTACCGGCACCGATGACAATAATATTATGTTTCTGGTTTAAGCCTAAAATCTTACCAATCTCTTCATATAAAAACTTTACATTATATCCATATCCCTGCTGTCCGAAACCGCCAAAGTTATTCAGATCCTGACGGATCTGCGAAGCAGTGACATTCATTCTTTTGCTTAGATCATTGGATGAAATACGTTCCACTCCATCCTCCAGCAATTCACCTAAATACCGGTAATATCTCGGCATACGACGGATTACTGCCTGGGAAATTTCTTTTTCCTGCATTTTTTGCCCCTCCCGAAGTATCTCTCTTTCACGGCTCTTTTCTTCTTATGCCGCGATGCATCATTTTTATTATAGTAATTTCAACTGCATCTGTCAATCTGTTAAACTTTTAACAGAGTAAATTTATCTGCCGTATCACCACATTTTCCAGATTTTTACGCGTCCAGCTCCATGGAAAGTTCTTCCCACACTTCATACTGCTTTTCTAATTCTTCCTGATACTCACTCTGCTGTTTCGTCAGTTCTCCTAACTTTGCAGAGTTCACAGCCACTTCCGGCTTTGCACATTCCGCATCGATCGAAGCAATTTTCTCTTCCAGCTCCGCAATCTTTTCCTCTGCCTTTTTCAGGGCATTCTCTATCTTGCGGATCCGTGCCTGTTCTGCCTTCTGTGTCTGCCAGTCCACCTTCTGGGCAGTCTCTTTCACAGAAGCCTCTGTCTGTGCCTCATCCTCCGGCTTTTTGACATATAACGCAACCATCTGGTCATGTTTTTCCAGATAATAATCATAGTTGCCGATATAATTCACAACCGTCTCTCCGGTCAGTTCCAGAATACGTGTTGCAGTCTGATTAATAAAATAACGGTCATGCGATACGAAAAATACTGTTCCAGTATAACTTTTTAGTGCTTCCTCTAAAATTTCTTTTGAGGTGATGTCCAGATGGTTGGTCGGCTCATCGAGGATCAGAAAATTCGCATCGGAAAGCATTAATTTTGCCAGTGCAACACGTCCTCTCTCACCACCGCTCAAATCCTCAATCCGCTTATAGACATCATCATCTGTAAATAAAAAAGCTGCCAGAACATTGCGCACTTTCGTGTTATTCAGATTTGGATAATCATCCGCAATCTCATCAAAAATGGTTTTCTCCATGTGAAGCTGCTGATGTTCCTGGTCATAGTAACCAATATGCACATTGCTTCCAAGTGTTACCGTTCCTGCGTCCGGAGGGATCAGCTCGTTGATGATCTTAAGGATCGTTGTTTTACCGGTTCCGTTATTTCCAATTAATGCTACACGCTCCCCTCGTTTCACTTCGAAATTAATTCCCGAAAAAAGCTGTAATGGCGGGAATGCCTTGGCAAGCCCTTCCACTTTTAAAACATCATTTCCACTGACCACATTCGGCTCTAACACGATCCGGATATCTGTGTTATCCTCGGTCGGCTTCTCAATGCGTTCGATCTTATCCAGCAGTTTTTCACGGCTCTCTGCCCGCTTAATTGACTTCTCGCGGTTAAAAGATTTCAGTTTTGCGATCACTTCTTCCTG
>OLPS01003167.1_pt1 | contig 13357 bp, 7 predicted proteins | sample 1673071 | NCBI WGS metagenome assembly OLPS01 (sample SAMEA3136752, study PRJEB25190) | human gut metagenome | reverse complement strand
GGATCATGCCGAGCATGAGCGCCGGGAACACCTGCTGCGCCTCGAGTGCGGCAGAAAGGCTCGAGCCTTTCCGGACTTCACCCAGCACACTCTCGTAAATGCGGCGCAGACCCGCGCTGATGCCCTCATCCTGCGAGATGATCGTCAGCGCGCGCACCAGACTGACGCCCGAAGCCAGCAGCGTGGACAGCTGACGGCACAGGTCGCTCAGCTCCTGCGGACGCAGTGTGCGCGGCTTGCGGCCCGCACCGCGGCAGGTCGCACTCTGCAGATACAGCCCCTGAGCGAGTAATTGGGTATACAACGTGTCATAGTCCGCAGCCTCCATTGCGCCGCGGACTATCTTTCCGTCTATGTCCTTTGCCGTGTAGCGGAACAGCGTGTGACCGCTGTTCGGTTTGACCGTGACGGTCAGCCTGTGGTTGTTGGATGCAGCCATGCTGACCCTCCTCTCCATTCATTACAATAATCCCATATACCAGTCCGCGATCGTTTCTCCGAAAAACATGGCGATCGCAATGCCGATGCACAAAAACGGACCGAATGCGAACTGGCTTTTCCGGTTTGCCTTCTTTTTGGCGAGCAGCAGCGCGCCGAAGCCGCCGCCGAGCAGAATGCCGATAAACGCGGCAACGACCGTCAGCTTTGCGCCGAGGAAAAAGCCCGCGCCGAACATCAGCTTGATGTCGCCGCCGCCGAAGCCGCCCGGCACAACGAGCGCGAGGAGCAGCATGGGCAGGCTGACGATCACGCAGCCGAGCAGCCGCGATTTTATCCCCGGACCGGGGAAAACGAACTGCGCCGCCGCGCCGCAGACCAGCAGCAGCGCCGGAAAGCGGTCATAGATCTCGAGCGTGTCGATGTCCATGAACGCCACGACCGTCAGAATGCCGAGCACGGCGAACGAGAGCGCTGCTCGCGCGGTCTCGCCGCCGAAGGCGGCGCAGCAGGCGCAGGAACAGACGCCGCCGAGCACCTCAAGCCAGAAATCCCTCGCGGGGATGCGCGCGCCGCAGCCGCGGCAGCGGCCGCCCTGCACGAGAAAGCTCAGACACGGGACGAGCTCGGCGGCCGACAGCGTGCGCCCGCACGCGGGGCAGTGACTGCGTCCCTTGACCACGCTCTCTCCGCGCGGCAGACGCCAGATCACAACGCCGAGAAAGCTGAATATGCTCGCGCCGAGCGCGAAGCGCAGCAGCCATAATACCGCGCAGGCGATGTAAAGCATTGTTTTTCCTCCTCGCTGGGGTCGGTATGGATCGGTTTTTTTACAGAAATGTGCCATGCAGCGAACCGCATGACAGGTCACAGCCGCTTAAACGTTTAAGAAGCCGTGACCTGCCATGCCGCAGGCGAAGCGGATGCACCGTTACAGCGCTCCGCCGATGCAGCGGCAGGGGTGGGGAAAACGGGAATAATTATTTGTTTTCTACTTTACCGTAGCTGCCATTAGAATAAGTACACTTGCGACCCGCAGAAGTATCGGTATAAACCAGCGTAGTTACCTTGCCGCCTACAACAGTAGCAGTTGCATCATCATCATCAGGCAGGTCTGCCAGCTTCAGAATAGCAGCCGAAGTAGCAGAAGTACCCGTAGTGATGCCATTTGCATAATCCTCATCAGCCAAAGTCTGCGCCGCCATTACAGCCTGACGAGTCTCAGTGGTTACATTCTTGTCCTTCGCCTTATCAATATATCCAGTCAGCGCCGGGATCAGCAGAGCTGCCAGGATCGCCAGGATGACCAGGACTACGATCAGCTCTACCAGCGTAAAGCCGCCCTTCTTGCTGCGGCGCTTCTGCTGCAGCGCGATCATTTTTTCCATCATGATCTTGTTCCTCCAAATTTCGTTTTTGTTTTTCTATCTCTGTAAACCGCGGCGGTGCTCCGCGGGATTACACTTCTTTTTTTTATGCCGCCGGACGCTTCTGCGCCGTGATGCCGGTCTTGACCGGGATGTCGTACCGCAGGTCGATGAGGAGCGAGTCCGAAAAGACCGCGTCGGTCATATCCGCGTCGCGGAAGATGGTCACGGTGGCGGTGACGGTGCGGCCGGACTCGTCGAGCTCGAAGTACAGACCGGCGCGGAGACCCATGTAAAAGCCCTTTGCATAGGTCTGCGCGAGCGCGCGCGCGCACGGCTTGCCGTCCGCGTTTTTGCTGTAGAAAACGCCGGTGCTGTTGTCGTAATAGCGCTCGAGGAGATACCCCTTTTCGACCGCCGCCTCGGTGCCTGCGGGGCGGGAGCCGACCATGATCGCGGTCTCCGCGCAGCCGTCCGCCGTGAGCAGCTCGACGGCGTTCGATGTGCCGAACTCGACCGCAGAGCCGCGGCTGCTGCCGGTCTGGTCCGTGATGTCCGCGCCGTTTTCGTAGCATTTGATGTACTCCGTGGCGGTCTCGACCCGGCTGCGCACGGTCTCGAGCAGGTCGTCCGCGATCAGCTCGGCGCTGTTCAGCTCCTGCGTGCGGCGCGAGATCTCGGCCGCCGGGCGCAGGGACGCGCTGAACACGGCGATGACCAGACAGAGCAGTCCGGCGCTGACGATCAGCTCGACCAGCGTCATGCCCTCCCGGCCGCGCAGGACAGAGCGAATGCGTTTCATGCGGTCACTCTCCCTTCGCGAACCGGCAGAAGGGGACGGTCTTGCCGGACGGGGTGCGGGCGGTCACGGTCTGCTTTTTGACCCGGACGCGGAAGGCGTTCAGGCCGGTCTCCGTGCCGTCCGGGGTCGCCGCCCGGAAATCATAGGCCGCATCGTCGTCGCCGGCGGGCGTTCCCGCCCGCACCTCTCTCTGGAGAACGACCGCGTCCTCCCGGAGCTGCTCCGCCCTGCGCTGTGCGTTCGAGGCGAAGCCGACCGCGCCGTTCAGCGCGCCGAGCAGCAGCATGAACACCACCGTCGAGACCAGGATCTCGACCATGGATTCTCCCCGGCGGTCACGCAGCACCTGTATCAGTTTTTTCATTCGGCGGCACCTCCGGCGGGTTTGTTGACGGGCTCGTATTTCTTGTAGGTGGTGTAGCCGGGGTCATAGCGGTAGCTGATGAAAACCTCCTCGGTCTGTCCGTTCTCGTCTGTCTTCGGCTCGAGCCGGTCCGCGATGCTGTGGCTCCGGCTGAAATGCGGACTGACCCAGTACACCGGCGTGATGCTGCCGTCCTCGCCCTCCCAGGTGTAGATCGGCTGAAAGCCGTCCCGGCGGTAATACTCGGTCGTGTAGGTGAAGCTGTCCGCGCCCTTTTCCACCCGGACGCTGACCGAAAGCTGATAGCGGATGAAGGTCTGCGCCAATATCTCGGCGGTCTGCCGGTCCTTTTCCGCATAGGGGAAACGGCCGGTCCGGTCCGCCGGGTTCTGCTCGCTGTCCGTGTTCTGCTTTCGGAGCATGACGGTCACTTTTCCGTAATCGTCGTCCTCGTCCCCGGCGCTGTAATAGTAGGTGGTGTGCTCCGGGTCGTCCGCGTCGTACGCATCGAGATTTTCCAGCACGCTGTTGGCGTACTGGTAGAACGTCCTGGAGCCGTCCGCGGTCTGCGGCCATTTATCGTCCGCGCCGCCGAGGTCGGTGCGCTCGGTGTTGTACGCCGTCAGCTCGCTGTCGAGCACCTGCGCGAAGGACTGCGCGAGCTGATAGCAGCGCTCGCGTCCGATCTTGCGGTTCGCCCGCGAGAGCAGCATGGACGAGGAATAGACGATGCTGAGCGACAGTCCGATCAGGACGGCGACCGCGCAGAGCGCGATGACGAGCGAAACGCCGCTCCGCCGTCCGCGCCGCAGCGCGTCCCAGCCCTGCCGTATCCGGTTCATGTCTGCCGCCTCCTTTGTGTCATGAAAATTCGCGTTCGGCAGCGTCGGACGCTGCATAGCGCGTGCTCGTGCTGTCTGCGGTGACAGATACCTGACGGATCTGCACATCGCTGAGCGACAGCGTCTGATTGTCGTGTGTCGTCATCGAGAAGAGGTTGGGCAGCTTGAGCGTGATTACGCCGTCCTCCGCCCGCAGCATGGTATTCAGCTGATAGCTGTAATAGCGGATGCTGCCGCCGGTCAGGCTGTAGCGGCCCGTGACCGTGCTTCCCGGCTTTACATTGTACCAGCCGCCGCTCTCCGCCGCCGGAGTCTGTCCGGCGACCGTGATCTTCGGCTGTCCGCCGCTCATGTCGACGGAAACGGAAGCGGACTTCTGCGCCTGATCGGTCAGCGTGATCGTGTACCGGTCGGCGTTTTCCACCTCGCGCCACGAGAGCGTGGTCAGAAGGGCGGTCCAGTCCGCCTGATAGATCATCAGGTTCGCCTGACCGTAGGTGACGCGCACGGTCTCGTTCACGTTCGCGAGCGACGCTGCCGGCGTGTCCAGACGGACGCGGGGGAGGGTGACGGTATCGCCCTCGACCCATGCCGAGCTGACCTGTCCGGCCGACTGGGAGATACGGGTCTCGAAGCGGATGCTGCGGCCCGCGTATTTCGTGTCCAGACCGGACAGCGCGCAGACATAGCTGCCGCCGCTCTCGCGCATCGCGGAGACCGGATACGTGCCGAGCTCGCGGTGGTTTTCGTCATAGATCACCGCCCGGAGCAGGCAGGTGCTGCCGCCCGGCGGCATGCTCGCCGCGTCCTGCGGCGTGACGGTGACGGTCAGGCCGCCGTTTCGGAAATCGGACGCCGCGACCGGGTCGGACGGGGCATCCCCCAGCCAGCTGTACGCCCATTTGACGCGCGGCGCGGACAGGCGCTCGGGCACGGTCATCGTATAGACGATGCCGTTCGGGCTGTTCGCGTAGCCGGTATCGTCCGCCTCCGCCACAAGATAGAGGTCGACGGTCTTTCCGGCGTACTGCTCGAGGCTGCGCTTGACCGAATAGCTGCCGCCGCCGGCGGGCACGAGATCGCCAAGCGGCTCGGCCTGTCCGCCCTTCGGCTGCACATAGATCCGGTAGCCCGCGCAGCCGGTCTCGCTCCCGGACGCGCGCCAGCTGATGTCGTATACCAGCTCGTTGGTATCCGGGTTGGATACCGACGGCTGACCCGGGCGGGGGAGGCGCTGCTTAACAAGACAGGTCTGAGACGCGCTCAGACCGACCTCGCCGTAGGCCTGCCCCAGACGGGTGACGGTCAGCTCGACCGCGGCGTACTGCCAGTCGTCCGCGCTGACGGTGAACTCCTTTGCGGCGCTGTCCGTGTAGACCTCGCCCAGCGGGATGCCGACCCTTGCGCGGTCGGCGGTGATGCCCGTGAGACGGACGCTGTAGCGCGCTTTTGCGGCGCCCTGACCGGGCTGCGTCCACGAGAACCGGTAGCTGATGCTGCCGGACGCGCTGCGGCTGAGCTCGGGTGCGTTCAGCACCGGCGCGGCGAGCGGCTTGATTTGCAGCTCGGTGTATGCGATGTAATCGGCAAAATCCTTCGGGGAGCCGAGGACATGGCTGTAGATCGTGCGGTCGGGCTGCTGTTCGCCGGAGGCGCTGTACGTGCGCAGGGTAACGGCGGCGTCGCCGCTCTGCCGGGTCTCGCCATAGGTGATGACCGGGCCGAGACCGGAGGCCGCATACCACGCGCGCACGCGGCGGTTTGTGACGGTATCCGCGAAATACTGCACCGGCAGGTCGCGGAAGTTCGCCGTGACCGTGCTGCCCGCCGAGGTCAGCACATCCTCATGCGCGAAAACGTATTCCTGTCCGCCGACCGTGCCGAGCAGCTCGATGCGGTAGACCGGCGGGGTCTCCATCGTGGTCTCCCGGACGGTCAGCGCCGCCGTGACGGTGAAATCCGCCGCCGTGCTGCCCGAATACGACGCGGTCAGGCTGCTGATGCTGCCGTCCGGCCGGTACGCCGGCGTGTCGATCGGGATGGTCCGGGTCACAGACGCCGGCTGGATGCCGTTCGTGACATCCGCCGACGCGGTCACGATCAGCTCCTGCAGGCCGCCGCCGCGGATCTCGGCCGCCGGGCGGCTCTTGTCGAGCGTCACGGTCTGCGAGCCGAGGCGGCAGACGACCTTCCAGTCGCTGAACGGCGCATAATCGGCAAGGTTGTTCAGCGAGAGCCGGTAGACCGCCGAATCCTTCCAGCCGTTCGACCGGGACGCGTTTTCGTGTTCGGTCAGACGGATGCTGATGTCCGGCGTCGGCAGGACCGAGACGTCGACCGTCTGCGCCTGCTTCCATGCGGAGGGCGCGGTGTCCTCGAACAGGCTGACCGCGCGGACGGAAAGCGTGATGCTCTGCCCTGCGGTGTCGTTCTCCAGACCGGCAGGCAGCTGGAACGTGCCCTCTGTCGTGCCCGCGCCGTAGGCCTGCGTGCCGTTAAGCTCGGGGTCCCACAGACCCTGCCCCTTTTGGTTCGGGACAAAGCGCAGACCGGACAGCACCTCTTTGCCGTCGACCGAAACTCTGCCCTCGTAGTACAGCGGACGGTCGTCGTCCGTGATCGAGACCTCGAAGCCGCCCTCGCTGTTCTGGCGCAGCGAAACGCCGAAGGAGCCGTCGAGCGCGCCGCCGTCCGTCCTGCCGTGCTCGAAGTCGCGGTAGGCGGTGCGGGCATAGGCGTCCATGCCGCTCGCGCCGCCGTTTCGGGTCTTGATCGCCTGCTGGAGCCTCGAACCACCGTGGTTAAACACATACGGCTCATACGAGTACGGCATATCATAGATAACGCGGCCGACGATCTTCCCGGAGGAGGTCTCGGTCATGATGCCGTGCTTGTCGATCGAGGTATTGGACGGGGTCATGTTGCAATACATACCGTACTTGGTCGTCGCGAACGAGTCGACCGGCCCCAGGGTCGGCCCTGCCGCAGCGGCGAACAGCCGATGATCGAACAGGCCGTAGCCGAGCATACGCGAATACGCGCGGCGGGATTCGCGGCGGTTTGTGTAGTCGGAGTCGATGCCGCCCGAGGCATCCTGCCTGGTGATGGCCCAGGCATCGTCAAAGTAGTAGTTGTTTCCGGTCTTTTTAGCGTCGAGCGTATCCGAGCCGCCGCTGTGCATAAAGACGATCTCGCGGTCCTTTTGGCCGGGCGTGACCGAAAAGCAGTTCTGGATATAGGTATCCGTCGCGGGTTGCGTCCGGCCGTAGGCATAGCGGTCGCCGAAGATGCCGGCGGTGAAGTTGTAGCCACTGAGCGTCTGCGCATAGTTGCGGCAGCGGTCGATGTTCAGCGTGATGTTCTCGGTCGCATTGGTGATGAGCTGCTGTGCCTGGCGGTTGACCGTGATATTCGCCACGCCGTCCGCCGAGAAAAAGCCGACGATGCCGGAGGCCATGGAGCCCGAATAGATCTCGACGCCCGGGCCGTTGACGCAGTCCGCGACATTGATCGTGAACGCCTGACCCTTTCCGGCGTCGGCGGCGTAGGCCGTGACATTGCCGAGGATGCCGCCGCTGTCGTTCGCGCAGTCGTTGACGCTCCGTCCGTTCCGTCCGTACAGACTGCCGTGGTTCTGGCAGCTGAGGATGTTGAAGTCCTGACCGGAGGAGGCGTGATACAGCTGCGCCACGATACCGCCCGACGCGCCTACCCAGTTCGCCTTGAAGGTGGTCTGGAGATTGCCGTAGTTGTAGCAGCGCTCGATCGTGCCGCCGTTGTTCGTCCACTGGCCGATGATGCCGCCCGAGTAGTGCGACAGGCAGCCGTAGACCGTTCCGTAGTTGATGCAGCCCTCGATCAGCCAGTCGGCCGTCGTGCGGTTGGTCTGGGTGCCGATGATGCCGCCGGCGAAACGGTTGGTGTTGGCGTTACGGAGCTGACGGCCGACGAACGCCCGGTTGAGCAGGAAGGAGAGGTCTTTTTCGCTCTCGTTCATGCCGATGATGCCGCCGGTGCCGACGCTGATGCTGTCCGAACGGTTGACGAGCAGCCAGTTTCCGCTGACGCAGCGCTCGAGCGCGCCGGACGGCGCATTGCAGCCCGCGATGCCGCCGAGACTGCCGTTGCCCGTGACGATGATCTGCATGGTGCGTCCCTGCGCGACCGGTTTGCCGCTCGAAGCATAGGTCAGCTCCTCGATGTCCGCGCCGTCATTCCATTTGACCCAGCTGCTGTCCGCCGACAGGTCTTTCGCGTTCGCGAGCAGCTCGCTCACCTCGCGGACATTCGCCATCAGGGTCTCGGTGCTCTTATCGCCGGACAGGGCGACCGTGCCCTTGTTATAGCCGGTCACGCCGCCGACCATGCCGTTTTTGACCGTGATCGAGCCGGTTCTGGTATTGTCTATGTAGCACTGCTCGATGATGCCGGACGTATCGTTCTTGCCCGCGATGCCGCCGATGTGCGTGGACAGGCGCTCCTTGTCGGAGGCCGAACTGGTGGCGGTCGCGGTGTACACGCCGTCCGCCGTCAGCGTCAGCGCGGAGACCGTATTTCCGCTCAGCAGACCGCCGTTGACGCCGGCGATGCCGCCGTAGCAGTTCGCCGCGGCGCTCTTTCCCTCGGTGATCGCGCCCGAATAGGTGCAGTTTTCCACTTTGCCTGCCGCCGTGCCGTCGGACGAGGGCGCGCAGTTCTGACCGACCACGCCGCCGAGGTACTGATAGCGGGAAAAGCCCTTGAAATCCGAGGTGACGCGGACAGAGCGGACCGTGCCGCCCGGCCGGTTGATGCCGACCGCGCCGCCGACCTGCAAAGCGCTCGCGGAAACGTCGTATTCCGGCTGCTGCGCGACCTCGGCGTCCGCGACCGTGCCGCTGTTGTCGCCGACGAGCGCGCCGAGCAGGAAGGCGCTGCCGGAGATCGTGATCCGGTCTCCGATTTCCGCGCCGCTGACCGTGCCGCCCTTGTGGTTGACCGCACAGACCGCGCCCGCCGCCGTCCGGCTGCGCGTGGTGAGCGTTACCGCCGCGCCGCCGCTGCCGACCGCGCAGTTCTGAATGCGGCCGAGGTTTTCGCCCGCGATGCCGCCGGCGTAGCCGTCGCTGCTGGCGACGCTGCCGTCGCCGTAACAGTTCTCGACCGTGCTCTCCCCGCTGCTGATGCCGACGATGCCGCCCGCCGCGCCCGTGTTCGCCGTGACCCGACCGAGGTTTTTCGCGAAGCACAGACGGGCCGCCGCGCCCTCCTGCGCACCGGCGATGCCGCCTGCGAGACCGGACTCGGCGCGGACCTCCGCCGCCTGACTGGTCAGACAGCTGCCGCTCACGCCGCCGAGTGTGCCGCGATTGATGCCGGCGATGCCGCCGACCTTGCTGCCGCCGCGCACGGTCAGTTCGCTGTCCGCGGCGATGACGTCGCCCTGTGCGCTGCCGTTCGCCGCCGTTTTCGCCCGCGATGCCGCCGACGCGGCCTGCGCCGCTGACGTTCGCGCTGCCGGTGCAGTTCTGCACCCGTCCGCCGCTGAGGTTGAAGCCGACGATGCCGCCGACCGCAGTGCGTCCGGTGACGGTGCAGTTTTTTCCGGCCGTGCAGTTTTCGAGCGTGCCGACGTTCAGACCCGCGATGCCGCCGATATAATCCTGCGTTGCGCTGCCCATGCTGCCGGACAGCGTGCAGTCCGTGATCCGGCCCTCGTTCAGACCGACCACGCCGCCCATGGCGTCCAGACCGTTCATCGTACCCCTGCTGGCGCAGCGGTCGATCACATGGTTTTCGCCGTTAACGCCGACGATGCCGCCGACGATGGAAACGCGGAGCTCATCCGCGCCCGGCTCATCGGACAGCGCCTGCGCCGCGTCCTCATGACCCTGCGTGCGCAGATAGGCCGCGAGATTGACACCGGTTTTCAGCCTGCTGTCCGGGAATACGCCGTCCGCCGGACGGTCGAAGCCGCCCGCGTTCAGGCAGCCGACCACCTGCATCCGGCTCTGCGGCTCGCCGCAGCCGACGATGCCGCCCGCATACGCATACGCGCGGATGGTCATATTGCTCGAAACCACAGACAGCCTGCCTGCACTGTTGCCGTCCGCCGTGATGGTGACGGTGTGCGGATTGGTGGAGGCCGTCACGGCGCCCGGGACATTGTCCCCGTTCTCCGCGATGCCCGGCAGGAGAGCGTACAGCGCTCTGTCCGCCCGGTCCTTTTCCGTATAAGTGCGCTGGTAGCCGATCAGACCGCCGCAGAACGCCTCTGCGGTGACCGAGCCGAGGCTGTTGTCGACACGGAGTGAGCCGACCGTGATGTCCGTGTCCGGATCGACCACGTTCGCGCCGATCGCGCCGCCGACATAGTACCGCCCCTGCACGCTGGCCGGTTTGACGGTCAGCGTCTGCCCGAGGAGCGCCGTCGAGGCGTTCAGACCGGCAAGCCCCCCGGCGCAGTCGCCGGAGGCAAAAACGCTGCCGCCGATCAGGGTATAATCGACGTCGATCGTGCCGTCTGCATCGTTATAGCCGACCAGACCGCCGACGTAGTCCCTGCCGACCACGATGCCCGCCACGCTCCGCGTGGAGACGACGCTTTTTTTTGTCAAAGACGATGCTGCCGCCGTTGTAGCCGGTCAGGCCGCCCGCATAGCTGCCGGTCGCGCCCCAGCCGGTGACGCGCCGATAGACCGCGCCGTCGGTGTCCGAAACGTAGCTCGCGCAGTTCACGATGGACGCGGTTTTCTCGTTCGCGCCGCAGATGCCGCCGATATACGCCTGATAGCCTGCCGCAACGCCGGTATTGACGCAGTTTTCGATGACGGAGCCGCCGCTGTTGCGGCCGATGATGCCGCCGACATAGGAGTTGCCGATGACGCAGCTGGCGTTCGCGGTGACGCGGGCCGTGCCGTCAGACAGCAGCAGCCTGTTCGCGCCCTCGTTCGCGCCGCCGACGATGCCGCCGACGTATTCGCTTCCGAGCACATAGCCGTCCGCCCCGGTGGAGCAGCGGTACAGCACACTGCCGTCGCTGTAGCCGACGATGCCGCCGACATACCTGCCGCGCAGCCTGCTCCGGTCGGCCTGCGTATACTCGTAGTCCGCCGCACGGCCTGCCCGGCTGGTGCAGCCGCCGAGCGAGGCATGATAAGCGTAGCCGACGATGCCGCCGATGTACCGTCCTGCGAGCGAGGTCTTGTCCGCGTCCGCACTGCTGAGGACCAGACCCTCGTTCGTGCAGTCGCGCAGATCCTGTCTGGTCGGCTGACCGCTGCCCGCAAGATAGCCTGCGATGCCGCCGGCCGAGCGGTTGCCCGTGACAGAGGCGCGGCTCGTGAGGTTATTGACGGCCGTGCCGGACACGGTAAGGCTGCCCGCGATGCCGCCGATGCCGCGCGCCTCGCCGGAGACCGGCAGCGTGCCGGTCACAGCGCCCGAGGCGGACAGGCCGGTTGTCGTTCCGTTTCCTTCGATGACGCCCGCGACGCCGCCGATGCCCTCGGCATCCGCCGCCGTCAGCGCCGCACGCACCCTTGCGTCCGCGCCGTCCACGCTGTCGCTCTCGAGAGAGCCGCGGCTGTAGCCGCAGACCGCGCCGACGCCCCTGAGCGTAGCCGAGGAGACGTCCACCTGCGGAGAGAGCAGGCGCAGACCGCGTATCGTGCCGGAATTCTTCTGAAACAGACCGAGATACTCCGCGTGCGCGTCGATCGAGGTATCATCCAGCCGGAGGCTGCTGACGGCGTTCCCGCCGGTGAACACGGCGGCGATGCGGTTCAGCAGACCGCCCGCGCCGTTCAGCGTCTGACCGGTTTTCAGCTCCGGGATGCTCGGAAAGCCGATGTCCGTGCCGGAGGAGACCGTGAGCGTGCCGTGTGCGGCTGTGCCGTAGACCCTTACGCTGTCGCTCGTCCAGTCGAGCGAACGCGCGGCAACGGAAAATTCAGCCGCCTTATCCATGTAACGGATGTTGGACAGATGGCGGAAGGCCTTGACCTCGCATTCGGTGCCGTCGGCGCTCGTGCCGTCTCCGAAGAGCGTATTGGCGCGGTTCGAGTCGATGACGTCGCTCTTCTGGTACATCTCGCCGCTGTCGTATGCCGCGTTCGGGTCGGGGAAGGCCTGCACGGTCGCGTAGACCTCCGCCGGTGCGGCGAGTTTGCCGCCGAAGCGCGTGATGCTGGTGCTGCTGCTCTGGCGGAAGGCCGCCTCGTCCTCGGCTGAAAGCTCGTCGAGCCTGCTGTAGAGCTGCGCGTTCATCATGCCGTCCAGCACCAGAGAAGCTCGTCCGGTGGTCTGGTCGTACTCTATCGGGAAGGTATAGTTTTTTTTCGTGCCGTCCTCGGCCGTGACTTCGAGCGGCTGCGCGCCGGTTTTGAGGGCGCTGCCCGGGACGCGGATGGTCAGCAGCCGCGCCTTGTCCGCGCTGCTGTACAGCTTCACCTCATAATATACGTTCGCCCTGTTCTGCGCTCTGACGCTGCTCGACCAGCCCAGCGAGAGCGTTTCGCCGTTGACCAGATTGATCGAGGTGATCTTGAGCTTCGCCGCGTCCAGATTGACGACGTTGACCGCGTCCTGCACCGAGTAATAGCCAAGGCGCTCCGCGCGTCGGAGGTCGTAGCTGGCGCGGCTGTCCATGTCCAGCCATTCGCCGGACAGCTCCGCCGGCTGGCTGAGCGCGTTCGAGCCGTAGTACAGTCCCTTGCAGTTCGTGCCGTAAAAGACCGAGTAGACATGACCGCTCTCCACGTCGATCTCGATGCAGATCGCGGCGTTCAGCAGACTTTTGTCGTAGGTATCCTGCGAAAGCAGCTCGTCGACGAGACTGCCGTCGCCCGACAGCTCGCCCGAGGCATACTCGTCCGCATCCAGACGGATGCCGTAGATGCGGCCGCTGAGCTTTTTCTGCTCCCCGTCCGCCTCGTCGAACGACCGGTTGAGCACGCCCTCGTCCTTCACCCGTCTGCAAAACGACTCCCATTCGCCGCCGGTGCGGCAGTACGTCAGCGCGGATTCCGCGGACAGATACATGGTCTTTGCGCAGGACTCGTTCCTGCGGAACTGCGACAGGTGGATATACCCGAGCAGGTTCGGGACAGCGATGGCGAACAGGATGCTCAGAATGACCAGCGTAACAGCCAGCTCTACCAGGGTAAAGCCGCCTTTTCCGCGCCGCTTCCCGTCCTTTTTCATTATTTTTGCGGGATTTGCCGTTTTCTGCACCGCAGCGCGCAAAAAAAGCCGCCGGAGCAAACTCCGGCGGCCTTTCTGCAATTTAACGGGTTCTTTACGGCGGGGGGGAGAGCGGGACGGCCGAAAAACCGCCTGCTATACCTTATTATATATAGGGCGTCTCTGCGCGCTGTGCCGCGCTCATTCCTCCTCCGCCAGACGGCGTCGCTTCCTCTCGCGGATGAGCGTGGACTTGCTGATGCCGGTCAGCTTGACGACCTGCGCGTAGGAATGGTCCGTGAGCAGCGTCATCGCGTGGTCGAGCTGCTCGGTGTCGAACTTGGGCGGACGGCCCTCACGGAAATTCGGGTCGGTGGCGCGC
>OLPS01003137.1_pt1 | contig 13444 bp, 10 predicted proteins | sample 1673071 | NCBI WGS metagenome assembly OLPS01 (sample SAMEA3136752, study PRJEB25190) | human gut metagenome | reverse complement strand
CTGCAAGAACTATGACGGCGACGTGATGAGCGATATGGTGTCCACAGCGTTCGGCTCGCTCGCCATGATGACCTCCGTGCTCGTCGCGCCGGACGGCACGACAGAATTTGAGGCCGCGCACGGCACGGTCACGAAGCATTATTACCGCTACCTCAAGGGCGAACAGACCTCGACCAACCCGATGGCGACGATCTTCGCGTGGACAGGCGCGCTGAAAAAGCGCGGCCAGCTGGATAAGCTTCCGGCACTCGAAGCCTTCGCGGACAGGCTCGAACAGGCCAGCCTCGACACGATCCGCTCCGGCATCATGACCGGCGACCTCGCCGGCCTCGTCGAGGGCGAACGCCCCGCGCCGGTCACGAGCGAGGCATTTTTGAAGGCCATTCGCGCGCGGATGGAAGCGTGAGACTGACCAACGAACAAAACTTTCCCAAAGGCTCCCATTGTCGTACAGCGTGCGGCAACGGGAGCCTTTCTGCGTACACTTTACTGCATAAAAGTTTTGCATGCTGACTAAAAATTTGTTAGGCCTGCTATATTTTTTTGTATTTTTTGCAGAAAGCGTATTTACAATCTCTTCACAAAATGATAGAATATCTTTAGTTTTTAACTGAGATTCCCTGTTTTTTCAATTCCGTTCAACGTTGGAGGGACAGGCTTTCCGCGAACTCGCCAAAACCGCCGCCGGAAAGCGGCGTTTTGCAAAACAGCGGAGCGAATTCCAAGACAGAAAGGATGACTTGCTTGGCAAACGCAATCGAACTGAGAAACATCACCAAGCGCTTCGGACAGGTCGTGGCGAACAAATCGATCAGTCTGGAGCTGCATAAGGGTGAGATCCTGTCCCTGCTGGGCGAAAACGGCAGCGGCAAGACCACGCTTATGAACATGCTCTCCGGCATCTACTATCCGGACGAGGGCCAGATCTTCGTCGATGGGAAGGAAGTGGAGATCCGCTCCCCGAAGGACGCGTTTGATCTGCACATCGGCATGATCCACCAGCATTTCAAGCTCGTCGACGTCTTTACGGCTGCCGAGAATATCATTCTTGGCCTGCCCGGCGACAAGGGCAAGATGGACAAAACCGCTGTTGCCAAGGCCGTCCGCGAGATCGCCGACCGCTACGGCTTCGACATCGACCCGAATCAGAAGATCTACGAGATGTCCGTCTCGCAGAAGCAGACCGTCGAGATCGTCAAGGTGCTCTACCGCGGCGCGGATATCCTGATCCTCGACGAGCCGACCGCCGTTCTGACCCCGCAGGAGACGGAAAAGCTCTTCACCGTCATGCGCAACATGAAAAAGGACGGCAAGGCGATCATCATCATCACGCACAAGCTGCATGAGGTGCTTGCCGTCTCCGACCGCGTGGCCGTTCTGCGCAAGGGCGAGTACATCGGCGATACTGACACTGCCACCGCTTCCCAGCAGTCGCTGACCGACATGATGGTCGGCCGGGCCGTTTCCCTGAACATTGACCGTCCGCTGAACGAGAACCAGACCGAGCGCCTGAAGGTCGAGCACCTGACCGTCAAGAACAAGGAAGGCGTCAAGATGCTCGACGACGTGACCTTCACCGCCATGGGCGGCGAGATCCTCGGCATCGCGGGCATCGCAGGCTCCGGCCAGAAGGAGCTGCTTGAGTCCATTTCCGGCCTGCAGAAGCTGGAGGCCGGCAGCAAAATTACATACATCGAGCCGGACGGAACCGAATGTCTGCTCAACGGCATGGACCCGCTCGATATCATCCGCAAGGGCCTCCTGCTGTCCTTCGTCCCGGAGGACCGGTTCGGCATGGGCCTCGTCGGCGGCATGAACATCATTCAGAACATCATGCTCCGCACCTACCGGCGCGGCAAGGGCCCGCTGACCGACCGCAAGTTCCCGCGCGACCTGTCGCAGAAGATCGTGGACGATCTTGAGGTCGTCACCCCGGATATCAATCGCACGCCCATCCGCCGTCTTTCCGGCGGCAACGTGCAGAAGGTGCTCGTCGGCCGCGAGATCGCGCAGAACCCGGCTGTTCTCATGACGGCCTACGCCGTGCGCGGTCTGGACATCAACACGTCCTACGTCATCTACAATCTGCTGACCGAGCAGAAGATGAAGGGCGTCAGTGTTATCTATGTCGGCGAGGATCTGGACGTTCTGCTGGAGCTGTGCGACCGCATTCTCGTTCTGTGCGGCGGCAAGGTTTCCGGCATCGTCGACGGCCGCAAGACCACGAAGGACGCCGTCGGCCTGATGATGACGAAGATCGGAGGTTAATAGAGTATGCATATCTCCAAACGAGACACAATTTCCCTCAGCAAGGCCTGGTCGATCCGCGCCATCGCCATTCTGCTGGCTCTGATCGTCGACGGCATCATTATCTATGCCATCGTCAAGATGAACCCCCTGAAGGTTTACGTTTCCCTCGCCTCCGGCGCGTTCGGCACGAGCAAGCGTATGTGGTTCACCATCCGTGACTGCATGATCCTGACCTGTATCGCCATCGGTCTGGCGCCCGCGTTCAAGATGCGCTTCTGGAACGTCGGCGCGGAGGGCCAGATGCTCGTCGGCGGCATTGCCACCGCGTTCTGGATGATCAACTTCGCAGGCAAGATGAACATCGTGATGCTTTTCCTGTGCATGGCCATCAGCGCCATCGTCGCGGGCGGCATCTGGGGCCTCATCCCCGGCTTCTTCAAGGCCAAGTGGAACACGAACGAAACGCTGTTCACGCTGATGATGAACTACATCGCCATTCAGCTCACGTCGTTCGCCGTCTCCAAGTGGGAGAACCCTCCAGGATCGAACTCCATCGGCACCATCAACTCCAAGGGCGACGTCAAGTACGTCGGCTGGATCGGCAATATGTTCTCCGACGGCTATAACAAGGACTTCATGTGGACGGTCATCATCGTGCTCGTCCTCGCGGCGCTCGTGTACCTCTATCTGAAATACACCAAGCACGGCTATGAGATCGCCGTCGTCGGCGACTCGGAGAATACCGCACGCTACGCCGGTATCCGCGTCCCGCGCATCTATGTGCGCACGATGGCCCTGTCCGGCGCGCTGTGCGGCTTCGCAGGCTTCCTCGCCGTCTCCGCCGTCAGCCATACCCTCTCCACCTCGACTGCTGGCGGCCGCGGCTTCACCGCGATCATCGTCGCGTGGCTCGCGAAAATGAACCCGTTCGTCATGATCCTAATCTCGGCGCTGCTGTCGTTCCTCGACAAGGGCGCGGTGCAGATCGCTTCCGACTTCGGCCTGAACGAATACGTCTCGAAGATCATCTCCGGCGTCATTCTGTTCTTCATCCTCGGCAGCGAGTTCTTCATCAACTATCAGGTCAAGACCGGCGCGAAGCACAAGTAAGGAGGAGCTGAATATGTTAGATTTTTTGCTGAAATTCCCTGACCTTCTGCACTCTGCCATCGTGTTCGGCACGGTTATCATGTTCGGCGCGCTCGGCGAGATCATCACGGAGAAATCCGGCAACCTCAACCTCGGCGTTCCCGGTATCATGTATTTCGGCGGCATCGCCGGTCTGACGTCCACGTTCATGTATGAAAACGTCTACTGCGTCAACGCAGGGATCGAGCCGAGCGCGGCGCTGTGCGTCATTATGTGTCTCGTCGCGTCGTTCCTCGCCTCCGCGCTTGGCGGCCTCATCTACAGCTTCCTGACCATCACGCTGCGCACGAACCAGAACGTCACCGGCCTGACCCTGACGATCCTCGGCTCCGGCGTCGGCAACTTCTTCGGCGGGAGCCTCAACAAGCTCGCCGGCGGCGTCGGCCAGGTCTCCGTAGCCGTGACCTCGCAGGCATTCCGCAACTACTCGCTTTCCCTCGTCAATTTCTTTGACGGCTTCACCGGCAAGCTCCGTCTGGGCACGCTCCTGTTCTCCTACGGCTTTTTGACCTATGTGGCGATCATCCTCGCCGTTGCGATCTGGTTCTTCCTGTCGAAGACCCGCACGGGCCTGAGCCTGCGCGCCATCGGCGAAAATACCGCCACGGCTGACGCTGCCGGTATCAACGTCACAAAGTACAAGTACCTTGCCACCTGCATCGGCGCCGGTATCTCCGGCCTCGGCGGCACATACTACGTCATGAACTACATCAAGGGCACCTGGGAGAACCAGGGTACGATCGAAGCCCTCGGCTGGCTGGCCGTCGCGCTGGTCATCTTCGCAACGTGGAAATCTCTGCGCGCGATCTGGGGTTCGTATCTGTTCGGCGTTCTCTACTGGGCGTATAACTACATCCCCGGCCTGTCCAGAAGCACGCTGGAGCTGTTCAAGATGCTCCCCTACGTGGTCACGATCCTTGTCCTGCTCATGGTCTCCATGCGCAAAAAGAAGGAGGATCAGCCGCCTCAGTCCCTCGGCATCCCGTACTTCCGCGAAGAACGGTAACCGCACCGCACAACACGCCCTGCGAGGCTTCTCGCAGGGCGTGTTCAGCATATCAGATTGCTTCCCTTGGAAGAGGAGCCTTGGATGCTGCTTTCGGCTTTCGAAAAGTCAAGGAATGTTCACAAATCGTTCCTTGACTTTTCATATTTTTCGTGTATGATTTAATTCAATATTGAACAGTTCGATATTGGAGGTCTTAACTCATGCCGGAACCCCTTCTGACCGCGTCTGCCATGTTTGCCAATGCTGCACGCTTTTCTGACGCCTATCACGCCGCGCTTTCGCCGCTGTGCGCGGAAACCGGTCTGCCGCCTGCGGCGGCGGATATTCTGCTGTTTCTGGCGAATAATCCCGGCTGCGAGACGGCGGGGGCGATCTGCCGGATGCGCGGACTGAAGCCCGCGATCGTGTCGTTTCATATTGACCGGCTTGTGGGCGAGGGCTTTCTGCAGCGGCAGCCTGTCCCCGGCGACCGGCGCAAGACGGCGCTCGTGCTGACCGAAAAGGCAGCGCCCGTCATCGAGCAGGGCCGCAGGCTACAAAAGTCGTTCGCCGACCGGCTCACCGAGGGCCTGCGTGCGGAGGACTTAGCGCACTTCCGCCGCTGCGTGGCCGCCTTTGAACGCAATATCGAACGGATCCGCATGGAAAATCCCAAAGGAACGGAGATGTAACCCCCCATGATCAAACTTCTCAAGCGTATGCGAAAGCGCGAGGCGCTGATGGCGCTTTTGTGCGCAGTTCTCGTCGTGGCGCAGGTCTATTTCGACCTGAAGCTGCCGGATTACATGACCCGGCTCACCACGCTCATCAAAACCCCCGGCAGCGTCACAGCGGATATTTTATCCGTCGGCGGCGAGATGCTCCTGTGTACGCTGGCCAGCGCCGTTCTGGCTGTCGGCTGCGGCTATCTGGCGGCAAAGACGGCCTCCGGCTTCAGCTTTTCCGTCCGCGCCGACCTGTTCCACCATGTCATGGACGCGGGCAGCGAGGAAATGCAGTCCTTTTCCGTCCCCAGCCTCATCACCAGAACGACCAATGACATCACCCAGATCCAGATGATCGTCGCCATGGGTCTGCAGATGCTCATGAAGGCCCCGATCATGGCTGTCTGGGCCATCATCAAGATCCTCGGCAAAAGCTGGACGCTCTCGGCGGTAACGGGCGGCTTCGTTGTGGCAATCGTTGTGATGGTGCTGCTGATCATGTCCAGCTGCCTGCCCCGGTTCCGTCAGGTGCAGAAAAAGACCGACCAGATCAACCGCGTCGCGCGGGAAAATCTGACCGGCATCAACGTCGTCCATGCCTTCGGCGCGGAGGACTATCAGAACCGGAAATTCGACGGCCCAAGCCGCGAGATGATGAACCTGCAGCTGAAAAACCAGCGGCTGTTCGCCCTGCTCCAGCCGATGCTCGGCTTCGGCATGAACGGGCTGGCGCTCGCCGTCTACTGGGTCGGCGCGGCGCTGGTTGAGTCGATCGCGCTGACAGATCCCGCCGCACGGCTGACGATGTTCACAAACGTGCTGGTGTTCAGCACCTACGCGACCTATGTTGTGATGTCCTTTATGATGCTCGTGATGATCTTCATGCTCGTGCCGCAGGCGCAGGTCTCGGCAGAGCGCATCAACGAGGTTCTGGACACAAAGCCGCACGTCGTCCCCGGCGCGAAAACAGAAGGGGAGGAGCGCGGTACGGTCGAATTCCGTGACGTCTCCTTCCGCTATCCGGGCGCGGCTGCGGATGAGCTGGAGCATATCAGCTTCAAGGCAGAAAAGGGCCAGACGCTGGCCATCATCGGCGCGACCGGCAGCGGCAAGACGACGCTGGCCTCCCTCATTCCGCGCTTTTACGACGCGACGGCTGGCACTGTCCTTGTAGACGGGCTGGACGTGCGCGAGTATACGTTCGACGCGCTTTACAACAAGCTCGGCTATGTGACGCAGAAGGCCGTTCTGTTCTCCGGCACGGTTGAAGACAATGTCTTTTTCGGGCAGAGCGCAGCAGAAAAGACGGACGCGTCGCTGCAAGCCGCGCTTTCCCTGTCGCAGGCAGCGGAATTCGTGGACAAATACCCCGAAAAGGCCGCACATCCCATCGCCCAGCTTGGCCGGAACGTCTCCGGCGGGCAGAAGCAGCGGCTTTCCATCGCGCGTGCGCTGGCAAGAACGCCGGAAATTCTGATTTTCGACGATTCGTTCTCCGCGCTGGACTATAAGACCGACGCGACGCTCCGCGAGGGGCTTGCGAAGGAGCTTCCCGGCACGACGAAGATCATCGTCGCCCAGCGCATCAGCACCATCCGTAATGCCGATCAGATCCTCGTGCTCGACCGTGGCGAGATTGCCGGACTCGGCACGCATGACGCACTGATGGCGTCCTGCACGGTCTACCGCGAGATCGCCATGTCGCAGCTGAGCGAGGAAGAGCTCAAGAAAGGAGGCGCATCCAAATGAGGCCCAATATGCGTCCAACAGAAAAAACGGATCCCAAAGGCGCTCTGAACGACCTGAGCGCGTATATGCGCAAGAGCCTCGGCGTCGTCATTCTGGCGCTCGTGCTGGCGGCGCTCAGCGCCGTGCTGACCATCATCGGCCCGGATCAGGTCGGTAAGATCGCGACCATCATGTCCGACGGCCTGCTCGGCGGCATTGATCTTGCAGCCATTGCAAGAGTCGGCATACTGCTTGCCGTCATTTACGGCCTGAGCGCGCTCTTTGGCTTCATCCAGCACTATATCATGGCGAGCGTCACGCTCAAAATGTCCTACCGTATGCGCGCGGAGCTGTCCGAAAAGATCAACCGGGTGCCGCAGAAATACTTCAACTTTCATGCACAGGGCGATATTCTCAGCCGCATCACCAACGATGTCTCCACGCTCCAGCAGGGACTGACCAACAGCCTGCCGACGATCATCTCCGCCGCGACGCAGTTTGCCGGCTGCCTCATCATGATGTTCGTGACCGAGTGGCGGCTGGCGCTTGCCGCGCTGGGCATTACGCTCGCCGGGCTGCTGCTCGTCGTGCTCATCATGTCCCGTTCGCAGAAATACTTTACCGCCCGGCAGGAAAGCCTCGGCAAACTGAACGGCTATATCGAGGAAATGTATTCCGGCCACGAGGTCGTGCGCATTTCCCGCGCGGCAGAGCCTGTCGGCAAGACCTTTGACACGCTGAACGACGCTGTTTACGACGCGAACTGGCGTTCGCAGTTCCTGTCCGGCGTCATGCAGCCGCTCATGAATGTCATCGGCAACCTGTCCTATGTCGCCGTGTGCGTGCTCGGCTCGATCCTCGCGATCCAGGGCATCATCGATATCGGCGTGATCGTCTCGTTCATCCTGTATGTGCGCCTGTTCACCTCTCCCCTCACCCAGATCGCGCAGGGCATGACGAACCTGCAGACAGCCTCCGCCTCCGCGCACCGCATCTTTGACTTCCTCGGCAGTGAGGAACTGCCCGATGAATCGGAAAAACCGGAGCTGCCCCGCCCCGTGCGCGGCGAGGTCGACTTCGAGCACATCCGCTTCAGCTACCCGGATTCACCGGATAAGATCATCATCAAGGACTTCTCCGCCCACGTCGCCCCCGGCCAGAAGGTCGCCATCGTCGGCCCGACCGGCGCTGGCAAGACGACCATGGTCAACCTGCTCATGCGGTTCTATGAGATCTCCGACGGCTGCATCAGAATTGACGGTGTGCCGTCATCTGAGCTCAGCCGCGAGGACGTGCACAAGCTGTTCGGCATGGTCCTGCAGGACACATGGCTGTTTGAGGGCACAGTCCGGGAAAATCTTGTCTACAATCTGTCGGACGTGACCGATGAACAATTAAATCGCGTCTGCCGCGCCTGCGGGCTGGATAAATTCGTCCGTTCGCTGCCGAACGGGTTCGATACCGTCCTGTCCGAGAGCACCAGCATCTCTGCCGGACAGAAGCAGCTGCTGACCATCGCCCGCGCCATGCTCCAGAACGCGCCCATGCTCATCCTCGACGAGGCGACCAGCTCTGTCGACACGCGCACGGAGCTGCTCATCCAGCGCGCCATGGATAAGCTGACGGAAAATCGCACCAGCTTCGTTATCGCCCACCGTCTGTCGACGATCAAAAACGCCGACCTCATCCTCGTCATGAAGGACGGCGACATCATCGAAAGCGGCACGCACGAAACACTCATGCAGCGAAACGGCTTCTACGCCGCCCTCTACAACAGCCAGTTCGAACAGGCATCATAACGCGCTCCATAAAAAACTCTGCCCGCAGCTTCAACGGTCTGCGGGCAGAGTTTTTAATGATAGAATTTTTCCTCGATTTTGACCACAACGCCGTTTTTCAAAGTAAGCGTATACGGCTGGACGAGCAGCCCTTCGTTTTCCTGCACGGCGGCGGCAAAGTCCTGCCATGTTTTGAACGTATACAGCCGGTCCTCGCCTGCGCCATATTCCTGCTCGATATCGTAGATCGTGACGGATGCGTTCGGGTCGACTTTATAGGTGTAAAGTTCGCCGGAATCGACCCGGTAATATCCATAATAATAATTCTGCGGTGGAATATTCAGCGCCTTGAGCGTTTGCAGATCCTCTTCGAGAGAGGCATTCAGCAGCGTAATATGCTCAGCCGTGATGGAATCCCCGGTCACGCTCTGCAGAACTGCGTTCCGGCGTGTGCTGACCTCCGTGATCTGCGAGGTCTGGGGCGAATAGGAGAGCATCAATATGACGTCCGCCCGCGTCAGCGTGACGATCAATGATTGCCGGTCTTCCGATAAGTCCTTCGTCCAGATGGTATCTGCGTCCAGATACCGCAGGTCGGCGTTTGCAGCGCTGAAATAGTCAACAAACGCGGAATAATAGCGCGGCCACTGGGAAACATCGCCCGGCAGATCGCTCATTTTGCTGTCCTCGATCTGGAATTTCCGAACGATATCCTCATATTCCGCCGTCATGTCCTGCGCCCAGTGTGCATAGTCCAGCTTTTCGTGGACGCGCGACCAAATTGTATCATCCTGAAGAACAGCCTCCGCAGACTCGCCGCTTGACGGGGCAAGGGAGGCAATCACCTCCAAATACTGCTGGAGCAGATTCATGTCTGCTGGAAACCAGTCTCCGGACGCTTCCGGCAATCCCCACGCGCCGTCCGCATTCTGCACGGCAAGCGGGCCGCAGAAATCGCGGATCCAGTCACTCAAACTCCCGCTCGGGTACTCCGCAAATCCTGTGCAGACATTGCCCGGCGCATCCAGCTCGAATCTCGCCACTGTCGTTGCGCCGCCTCCGTTCCACTCCCAGTCGGGGCCGGTGTAGTCATAGTAAAAATCGTAATGCAGGTCGCATATGACGACGGTTTTCCCGTTTTCCTCAAACGAACCATACTCGCGCAGGCTCGGCAGCACGATATCATTGTCGCTGCGCGGATACCGCTGCGCGACTGCCGCGTCAAAGAGCACCGCCTCCCGCCCGGTCAGACCGAACATGGAAGAGGCCGGGATGGGGAGCGTACTCTGCGGCTCAGTCGTCGGAACCTGTTCCTCCTGCACGGTCGATTGCTCCGGCGAAGCAAGCGTAAAGGAATGAATGTACCAGTTTTCGCCGTCCTTCACCAGCTTCAGAACAGCCTTGCCGGAAAGAGATCCCGCCGTGCTGCCGTACAGCAGCGCAGTATCTCCGTCAGGCTCGATCTCGCCGCTGGTGCAGCGGAAATAGCCGGGGTTGTAGTCGCTGGTGGTGGTATAAAATGCGTCCGTGTCTTCGAGATAGGTGTAGCCGGAAAACGGCGTCTGCATATCCGTCAGGTCGGCAAGGCCGATGCCCGCGAAGCGCTTCAGGACGTCTTCGACCGCAGACGCAGGATACCGGTGGATGGGCAGCGGGAAATCCTCCACGCTGTCGACGCGGAATTCCCATTTGGCGTTCAGCTGGGCAAATTCCTCCTCCGAAATATCCTCCTCGCCGCATTCTCCGAAGTAAGCAAGGAAATTGTTCAGATTCAGATCACGTACATCGTCATAGGTCGAGGTGAAGAAGCCGTTGACCGCGAAATGACCGAGCGTATCATCGGTCGACAGCTCATAGTCGGCAAAGATCGCGTTGACCTCGTCGATCTGTGCCTGCGTCAGCGGCATCGCGGTTTTCAGCGGCTCCTGCTGCGCGGGTTCTGTTTCCTCTGGCAGCGTGATTTCCCCCGTTTTCTGCCGCGTCAGCTCCGTAATCGAGCACCCAGCGGCAGACACGATGAGCAGCAGCGCCAGAATGACGCACAGAACGCTTGTGCGCTGTTTTTTCGTCAGGAACAAAATGCGCTCCCTGACCGGCGGCCCGGCGAGGCTCAGAGCCGCGGCCTTACGCGGGGTCTGCGCCAGAATCGTCCGTGCGTAGGCGAGGCGCTGCGCGTCCGAAAGCCCGGCGGCGACAGCCTCGTCGCACGCCAGCTCCGCGTCGCGCTTGGAACAAATCGCGGCCAGCCAGATAAACGGGTTCCACCAGTAAGCAATCACCGCCGCCGTCCGGCAGAGCGACCACAGGAAATCCAGATGCCGCAGATGCGTGAGTTCATGGCGTAAAATCAATTCCGTCGAATCCGTTTGCAGCACATCCTCCGTCAGATAGACTGCCGGAACCAGCCCGGCCAGACACGGCGATTTGACCGTGCTGGAAATGTAAATACGCGTCCTGCCGTGTCTGCCAAGAAAACGCCGGCTCTTGTGAAGCTGAACCATAAATACCAGCCATGTACCAAATAACCAGAGCCCAAGCAGCGCGCTCCCGCCCGCCCAGACGATCTGAAAGATCTGCATCGCTGTCAGCGGCTTTGCGGGCGCTTCCGCAGCCTCCTGCGCCGGGGAGGCTGGCTGCTGCACAGGTGTCTGCGGCTGTGTTACAGCCTGCGCAGGCTGCTGCGCCGGGAGAGGCTGCGCGGGCAGCTCCACGCGCTGCACCGGCGCGGCCGCTTCCTCTGCCGGAAGCACCGGCAGCGAAACCAGCGTCCCCGGCAGACACAGCTTCACCAGCACCACCAGCCAGAGCGTATAGACCATCCGCTTCGGCACGCGGTTTTTGAAAATTGCCCGCACCAGAAGGACGGCCAGAATCAGCGCTGAAACGGTCAATACTTCTCTCAGCATAAGAAATCCTCCTGTCTTTCCATCTAAGCTACGGAAGCAGCAGCTCTGCGACCGGCAGCAGTTCTTCTGTGCCATCTTCGCGCAGGACGCGCAGGACATCGTCTTCTGACGCCGCGTGCGTCCCATCACTGTCACCAAAGGAAAGCTTCGCAAAGCGCTCGCTGCAAAGCTTTCCGTCCCAATCCACGAGCCAATACCCCTCCGGCATCGGCTGGCCGTCCTCGTCATAGCACGGATATGCCGCACGTTCACCGTAACATACCGCGATGCCGACATAGCCATCGTCAAATACGCTGTAATCGATCCAATGGAAGCGCGCACAAAGCGTGCTCCCGTTCTCGTCCGTTAGCCGGCACCGGCCCATGACCGGCCCCTGCGACGCGCCGCCCTCATAGAGCAGGAAGCGATCTGCGAAGGGAATCTCCACGCGCTCATAGACCGGTGCGATCACCTCTGCTCCGTCTGCGGTCACAATGCCATAGCACGGTTCACGGCTGTCCCAGCGGGTAACGCGCAGGCGATAGCCGAAATGGTCTTCCTCCAAAGTTTTCGGCTCGTCCACCTCGCTTAGTCGGAAGCTTCCGTCTCCGGCGCTGACGGTATAGCGGTAACCGGTGCCGTTTCGGATGCAGTAGACCTCACCCTCCGGCGTGCCCATATAGTCGATGCAGGCGTCAAACGGCTCGTCAGAAAGAAGCGTGCCGTCCTTCAGCCGAATCCAGACCTTTGTGTCTGGAACTTCACCGATGTGCCGCGTACCATCGGCCTCCCGCACCAACCCCATGCAGCTGCCGTCCGTCCGATAGAGCGTTTCATACGGTGCCCAGCTCCATGTTTTTGCATCGTCATATTGGTCAACGCCCGAAGCGTCCTTTGCTTCTTCCTGCGCGGCAGTCTTCCACCAATCCGCACCGTCTTCCTCACCGTAGATTTTCCGAAATTCCCGTGAACGAGGCTCCTGCGTCGAGTCATTATAGGAGGACTGCGAATCCTGCGATTCGGCTTCCCACGGCGCTTCCTCCGCCTGCACCGCGGGCGGAGCCTCTGGCGCTTTCTGACAGCCTGATAAAAGAAGGCTGATGCAGAGCGGCAGGAAGAGAATTTGTTTTTTCATTGCGCGTGCTCCTTCTCCGCTGCGTCCAAAATGGCTTTTAACTCCTGAATTTCCTGCTCGGACAGCGCACCGCGGTCAACTAAGTTTGATACCATCATCCCGACGCTACCGCCGTAGACCTTGGATAGAAACGACTCCGTTTCCTCCGGCTCCACGTCGGCATAGGCGACGGACGCGCTGTATGTCTGAAATTTTCCGCTGTCGTCCATCGTGACCGCACCCTTGGCGATCAGCCGCTTGAGCATCATAAAAATCGTCGCCCGGCTCCATCCGGTATCCGCGTCCAATGCCGAGACCAGCTCCGCCAGCGTCTGCCCCGGCCTCTGCCAGAGCGTTTTCATCAGCTTCCATTCCCCATCAGACAGTCTGAGATGTTCCATTTCACAGTGCTCCCTTCAAAATGCTAACGTATGTTATGTTTTGAGGATACCACAGATATTAACACTTGTCAACTGCAGCCGGTACATTTTGTGCACGAAGGCCTGAAGGGATTCGAACGCCGTAAATATCGGAGCGCTCTGGTATCTGCTGCAAATCCCCTCTGTTTGCTTTTGCAAATTTTTAGACGTTACAATATACTAGTACATTGTAACACATAAAACTTTACGTGTATGGACTATGTCAGGGCGTTGGCAAAGGATCCGATTGCCAGAAAGGTCAAGCTGGCAGACCTCCGGCACAATCTCGACGCCCGAAGACTGAACGGCGTGCGATCCGGGAAATATGACCTGTATTTGCAGGCAGTTCGCTATCTAGGGTGTATCTGAAAACTCATGATGTGACCGGCAGCGAGGGATTTTTGCGTT
>OLPS01003132.1_pt1 | contig 13455 bp, 8 predicted proteins | sample 1673071 | NCBI WGS metagenome assembly OLPS01 (sample SAMEA3136752, study PRJEB25190) | human gut metagenome | reverse complement strand
CCTGCCAGACGGTGTAGCCTGCGGGCAGGAACATGGGCAGGCCGCGGCCCACCAGGTCGTCGGTCATAAACAGGCCCATCTCCTTGCCGATCTTGCGGTGATCGCGCTCACGGGCCTCCTGCTGCTCCTTCTCCCAGGCTTCCAGCTCTTCCTGGTTGTGGAATGCCACACCGTTGATACGGGTCAGCATCTTGTTTTCCTTGTCGTTCTTCCAGTATGCGCCGGACTGCTGGGTGATCTTGAAGGCCTTCAGCGCCTTGGTGTAGGTCAGGTGGGGTCCGATGCACATGTCAACGTACTCGCCCTGCTGGAAGAAGCTGAACTCGGTCTCGTCGGCCAGATCAGCCATGTGCTCGATCTTGTAGTGCTCCTGGCGCTCCTCCATCAGCTTCACAGCCTCGTCACGGGGCAGGATGAAGGGCTTGATGGCCAGATTTTCCTTGCAGATCTTGCGCATCTCTTTTTCGATGTTGGCCAGATCGTCATCGGTGAGCTTGGTGTCGCCCAGATCGACATCGTAGTAGAAGCCGTTCTCGGTGGCAGGGCCAAAGGCAAAGTCAGCCTCGGGGTACAGGCGCTTGATAGCCTGCGCCATGATGTGAGCAGCGGTGTGGCGGATAACATGCAGTTCCTGGTCCTGCGGGCACTCGTCCACATGGCCGTCTTTGTAGATGATCTTCATAGTGGTTCTCCTTTTGATGAAAGTTAAAACAAAAAAGCGCTCCATCCCGCTCAAATTTACGGGATGAAGCGCCTGAAGATTTCACGCGTTCCACGGTTCCACCCGAATTGCGTGCCCTTGAGAACACGCCACTCGCTGTGCTGTAACGGGCGCACCCGGCAGAGGTTCTCCTCTGCGCTCTGCGGTGGTAGAAGCCCGATGCACGGCAGGCTGCTTGCAGCACCCGGTATCCGGGGCAGCCCTCTCTGCGTCATGGGGAACGAGCTTCGGTTTGTCCGCATCATCGCTTTGGTCAGGATGAAACTACGCTGATTGTAGCACGATGGCGGCAAAAAATCAAGCTCTCCGCGGCGAAAATCTGCGAAAAATCATTCTTCTTTTTTCTTCAGCTTGCCCCGCCACTTGTGGGAGGCGTACTCTGGCCGCAGCTTGTTGGTGACAAAGGTCTGGCTGCTGTAGAGGCCGTGGTGGCCCGAGAGCATGTAGCACACGCCGCAGCCCAGCGCAATAAGCTCCAGCCCCTGCCCGCCAAACAGCTCGAATCCCAGCAGGATGGAGGGGATCAGGGCGTTTGTGGCTCCGCAGAACACGCAGACCAGACCGATGGCACCGGCAAACCCGGCGGGCAGGCCCAGCCATGGCCCGGCGATGCAGCCAAAGGTCGCCCCGATGTAGAAACTTGGGACCACCTCGCCGCCCTTGAAGCCTACTGCCAGGGTCAGGGCGGTCAGGAAGATCTTGCACAGAAAATCCCAGGGCAGCGCGGCTCCCTGCTCCACGGCATCGGCAATGACGGCCATTCCGGCCCCGTTGTACCGCCCGACACCGAACAGATACGAGAACGCTACCACGGCTGCACCGCCCGCAAAAGCCCGGAGCCAGGGATTCGGGATCCGTTTGGGGATCCCGTGTTCTAGGGTGTGAAGCGCCCAGCAGAACAGCCGGGTCACGGCGGCACAGGCAATGCCCAGCAGGGCGGTCTGAAGCGCGGTTTCCAGCGTCAGGTGCGGGATGGAATTGAGCACAAAATTGGTCGGGGCGATCCCGAAGAACAGGGATACGCCGTAAGCAATGAGGGCCGACGTGAACGCGGGCATAAAGGCCGAAGTGAACGTCAGCCCCACGTCCTCCACCATCATGGCGAAAAGGGCGGCGGTCAGCGGGGTGCCGAACAGAGCGGAAAAGAACGCTGCCATGCCGCTGATGGTGGCAGTGCGGCGGACGTAATCGCTCAGATGCAGCAGTTTTCCCACGTTCCAGCCAATGCTGCCGCCCATCTGCAGAGCTGCACCCTCGCGGCCGGCAGAACCGCCGCACAGGTGGGTGAGCACCGTGCCCAGAAAGATGGCGGGCACCAGCAGCGGGCTGACCGGCTCGCCGCTCTGCACGGCGCGGATGACATTGTTGGTGCCCACGCCTTCGCACTTTGTGACCTTGTAGAGTGCCACGATGGCAAGGCCCGCCAGCGGCAGGCAGAGCAGCAGCCAGCTCTGCGCGGCCCGCAGCTCGGTGACGTACTCCACGCTCAGGTGGAACGCTGTGCCGACTACGCCGCAGACCAGACCCGTGGGCACAGCCAGCAGCAGCCATTGCAGGGCCACCCACAGGGCGGCTTTGGCCTCGCGGTTAAAATCATTCAAGTTGCTCATAGAAACTCCTGATACAAAAAAACTGAAAATTTTACACTCCAAAATAACACGCCCGCACAGGGATGTCAACCCGGAACCATTGCAGGGAGGCTCACATCGTGGTGACAACGACAAACCCCTGCTTCCTTGTGCGGAGGAAGCAGGGGTTCTGCCGAATGGATTTCAGAAAAAGGAAAAGGAGAACAAGGAGAACAAATATCGTCACGCTTTCAAAGCGGGACAGCGGTTGAAATTGTGCGGAGCGTTACTCCACATCCTGCAGGGCGGCGAAGTCCTCTTCGCCGGTGCGGATCTTGACCACGCGGGTCACGTTGTAGACAAAGATCTTGCCATCGCCGATGTGGCCGGTGTACAGGGCCTTCTTGGCGGCATCCACCACAGCGTCCACGCTGATCTTGGAAACGATGACCTCGACCTTGATCTTGGGCAGCAAGGTGCTGTCCACAGGCACGCCGCGGTATTTCTCGGTGGTGCCTTTCTGGATGCCGCAGCCCATCACCTGAGTCACGGTCATGCCGGTCACACCCAGATCGTTCAGCGCGGTCTTGAGCTGATCGAACTTGGAGAGCTTTGCAATGATGGATACTTTGTGCATCCCGGTGTCGTAGATGCCATCGTGGATGACGGCAGGCTCCTTGACCACAGGCACGGCAGCGTTCATCTGCACGGCGCTTGCCTTGGAGGCATCATCCTCGCCCAGATCGGTGTTCTCGTTGGGCACCATGGCAGCGGCGTTGGCATCGGAGATGGAGAAACCGGCGTAAGCGGAAGCCAGGCCGTGCTCGTGGATATCCAGGCCGTCGATCTCCACCTCAGCGGGGACGCGCAGGCCGATGGTTTTGTCGATGATCTTGAAGATGATGAACATCACGACCACAACGTACACATCAACGGTGATAAGGCCCAGCAGCTGGGTGCCCAGCTGTGCAAAGCCGCCGCCGTAGAACAGGCCCTTGCCCACGCCGTCGCCGCCGTTGGAGAACAGGCCCACGGCAATGGTGCCCCACACGCCGTTTGCAAAGTGAACGGAGACAGCACCCACGGGGTCATCGATCTTTGCGATCTTATCAAAGAATTCAACGCTCAGGACCACGAGGATACCGGCCACGAAGCCGATGATGAAGGCACCGAAGGGAGAGACAGCGTCGCAGCCTGCGGTGATGGCGACCAGACCGGCCAGAGAGCCGTTCAGGGTCATGGAGACATCGGGCTTGCCGTAGCGCAGCCAGGTGAAGATCATGGTCACGCAGGTGGCAACGGCAGCGGCCAGGTTGGTGTTGAAGCAGACAAGACCCGTCAGGGTCATGGCCTCGTCGGTGGCAAGGCTCAGGGAAGAGCCGCCGTTGAAGCCGAACCAGCAGAACCACAGGATGAACACGCCCAGCGCACCGGCGGTCAGGTTGTGGCCGGGAATGGCGTGGGGGTTGCCGTCCTTATCGTACTTGCCGATGCGGGGGCCGAGCATTGCGGCACCCAGCAGGGCGATCACGCCGCCCACATTGTGAACGGCTGCGGAACCGGCAAAATCATGGAAGCCCATGCTCTGCAGCCAGCCGCCGCCCCACATCCAGTGGCCGCAGATGGGGTAGACCACCAGCGAAATGGCAGCGGAATAAACGCAGTAAGCCTTGAAGTTGGTGCGCTCGGCCATGGAGCCGGACACGATGGTGGCTGCCGTGGCACAGAACACGGTCTGGAACACGATGTACACCCACAGCGGGATATCAAGCCCCAGGTGGCTGTAATCACCCTGAATGAACGGATCGAACCCACCGATCAGAGCGCTTGTGCCGCCGAACATCAGGCCGAAGCCGATGACCCAGTAGCACGGTGTGCCGATGCAGAAATCCATCATGTTTTTCATCAGGATGTTGCCGGTGTTTTTGGCGCGGGTAAAGCCCGCCTCACACAGCGCAAAACCGGCCTGCATAAAGTAGACCAGGAATGCCGCAACCAGCACCCAGCAGGTGTTTATGGAACTGAACATTATAATACCTCCCCGGTTTGTAATGCGCTCCCCGCACCGAATGTGCGCGGGAGCCTTGTTCAGGAGGCCCTCTATTCCTCCCGAGCAATATCCAGCGAAAACACAAAAGGCGCTGGCGGAATCACTTCCGTCAGCGCCTTTGCTTTCGATGGCACGAGTATAGCCCCTTTGTGCAAAACTGTCAAGAGCCGGGGTGCGATTTTTACGTTTTACACAACCCAGAACCGAGAAAAAAGAGGAAAGCTTTACAAGTCATTCTTTTTTCTCGGTCTCACCGGCGGGCGTTTCTTCCTTTTTGCGGCCGGAGCGGTGCCCGCCCTCCATCTCCCAGTGGAGCATCAGGCTCATCATGGCCCGCAGGGCAAAGGTGGCCGCCAGCGGCACCACCGATTCCAGATTCTGCAGCAGGAAGGTCTTGGCGATCTCCGCCGACATCAGAAACTCCAGCGCCGTGGTCAGGCCGCTGGACATCTCGTGGAGGAAATCGTGCTGGCCATGGAAAAAGGTGACCCGCACATAGTGGTAGGTGGCCTTGACAAGGCTGGTGACGATGATGAACAGGCCGATGATCTCAGCCAACCCGGAGATTAGCGGCACCGCCGTCTCCAGAAACCCCTCCATGCCGTGGGTGACGATCTGATTGAAATGGTATAACCATGCCATATTAGACTTCCTCGTGTTTCGTATCATAAACCGCCCTTTTCAGGGTGAGCAGGATGTGTTTGGATAAGATTAGTGTATCCGGTTTCCGGGGAAAAGTCAATTGAAGAAAAATTAAGCCAAAAAAGCCGTAACACAATCGAAACTGCGTTACGGCTTTTTACTTATAGGATGTACTTAGAAGAAGCGCTTTTTGGCCTTTTTTGCAGTGGCGGCAGCGTTTGCCGCAGCAGATGCACGAGCCTGAGAATTTACGCTTCCGGTAAAGTCATTGAAACCGTTCATAACCGTATTGGCCGTATCGAGAACACTCTCTGCCGTCGGATCGAGGCTCTTTTTATAGAAATCCTCCGCAACGATCCAGCCAAGGGTCTCGGTCAATGCAACAGAAGTGCCAGCACTGATGAGACCGCCCACAACGGTTCCGACACCGGGAATACCTTTGATAATGCCAGAAAATACAGCACGTCCGGTTTGGCTTGCCATCGTACCACCCAAAATGGATTTGGCTGCCGTTTCGGAAAGAGAAATATCGAAGATATGTCCCAAGCCGATAATCATGGTAATCTGAGCGGCAGTAATGGGAATGGTGTCAGCCATAGGAATCGGGATAATACCTGCAGCGGCGGCAGCTGTTGTGGCAGTGTGAATGACAGCGGCGCACTTGCTCTTCAGGTCATCCGGCATTGTAACTTTGGTTTTAGCCATTTTTTCCTCCTTTGAAGGTTGCGCCGCAGTTTGTGCAGCACTTCCTTCCACCCTGATTTTGTACAGTCAGTTTTCCGCAGTTGGGGCAGCGTTCGCCGCGGCCCTTGCTTTGGATTGGAACGACCATTTTGTACCCGCATTTGGTGCACTCACGGTTTTCACCAACTGTTTTGAAAAATGTGAATTGTTTGCAGTTCGGGCAGAGCTTTCCGGCCATTGGCTTCACCTCCATGAAGCAGCAAAAGAGTGTCGAAACTCGATGAAATTTGTCTATAACCATTATATATATATATATATCGTCAATTGTTGAAATCGACAAAATTTCAATTGAGAAATGTAAAAAATGACAAAAAACACCCGGAAAGCCTTCTCAAAAAAGAAAAGACTCTCCGGGTGCAAAGCGCTTGAAAATATATCCTGCTGCTTCCGCTTACAGCAGGGTCTTGATGTAGGTGGCCAGCTGCTCGTCCTTGCAGGAAGCGAAGAACAGCTCGCTGAACTTTTCGCCTGCAATGGCTCCCTTGAGCAGGTCCTGGTCGATGCTCTGCAGGCACTCGATCAGGGGCTTGAAGGTGGCAGCGCGCACATCATCCAGAATGGCCTTGTTCCGCATCTCGGGCACAACGCGCTCCTTGGGGTAGCCCTGACCGTGGCCAAAGCCGAACAGCTTCTCGAAGCAGTACTCGAGATTCAGCTCGCCGCCCCAGCCAAAGCCCTTGGCAAAGGGCATGGAAACGGCGTTGCCGTCGTTGACGTGGGCAAAGGTGTAAGCGTCCACGGGGTCCTCCACATGGCCGCAGATCACGCCGGGGAAGCTGTTCAGGGCCAGCATGGCACCCTCGCCGGTGCCGCAGCCGGTGATGACGTAGTCGGCCGCGCCGCTGTTCAGCAGGATGGCGGCCAGAATGCCGCACTGAACATAGGTCAGCTGGGCGGCATCCTCTGCGGTGTACATGCCGTAGTTGACCACCTCGTGGCCCATGGGCTCCACCACCTTTTTCAGGGCGGCTTCAATGATGCCGTTCTTGGCGGCCTGACTGTTTTCGTTGATGAGTGCAATTTTCATGGAACATTCCTCCCGTTTTTTCGGATACCTCTAAAATACATGAGCGGCGGTGCGCTGTCAAGCGGCCATCAGCCCAGCTTTTTCTTCTGCTGGTGGGCCAGGATGGGCATGAGCAGGGGCGTGGGAACGAGCTTCTGGGCCGTGGTGGCAAGGCGCATCAGGGTGCTGGGCACGATGATGGTCTTGCGGCGGAGCATCCCGCGCATGGCTTCCTCCACGCAGAGCTCCGGGGTGATGCCCTTGAGGGCGAACACCACGTCGGCGCGGTCGTTGAACTCGGTGTCCACGGGGCCGGGGCAGAGGGCACAGACATAGACCGGGCTGTGCTGCTCCCGCAGCTCCTCAGCCACGCCGCGGGTCAGGCTGACAACGTATGCCTTGGAGGCGTAGTAGCCCGCCATATAGGGCCCGCCCGGCAGCAGGCCCGCCGAGGATGCCACGTTCAGGATGGTGCCGAAGCCCTGGGCTTCCATCTTGCGCAGGGTGAACTTGAACAGCCGGTGCATGGCCAGCACGTTTACCCGCAGCATGGAAAGCTCCTTGCCCGCGTCCGTCTCGGAAAAGGCACCGCAGGCACCGAAGCCCGCGTTGTTGATGAACAGGTCGATGCGTTCGTCTGCCAGTGCTTCGCACAGGGCGGTGACCTGCGCATCCTGCTCAAGGTCGGCGGGTACGATGCGGCAGAGGGTGCCGTGTTTCGCCCGGAGCTCGGCGGCAAGGGTCTCCAGCCGGTCGCGGCGGCGGGCGGTCAGAATGAGCCGGAAGCCCAGCCGGGCATAGCGGCGGGCAAACTCCCGCCCGATGCCGGAGGACGCGCCGGTGATCCAGACAGTTTTGGTTGACATAAGCATTCTCCTTTTCTGCGGAAACTCCATTGCCTCTATTCTATCACGGCAGCGGGTGAGAATCCATGCAAAAATTCAAGGAAAAGCTGTCCCTTGTTGCCCGGGAAAATTTGGAGTATAATAGATTCAAAGAACAGCGCACTGACGCAGGAGGAAAGAAAAATGAACAAACCGGTATTGGTGGTCATGGCTGCCGGCATGGGCAGCCGTTACGGCGGCATGAAGCAGATCGACCCGGTGGGCCCCAAGGGTCAGCCCATTGTGGAGTACTCCCTGTACGATGCCCACCGCGCAGGCTTTGAGACCGTGATCTTTGTCATCAAGCACGAGATCGAGGAGGCTTTCAAAGCCGCCATCGGCGACCGCGTCTCTCAGGGCATGAACGTGAAATACGCTTTCCAGCAGCTGGATGAGCTGCCCGCAGGCTTCACCATCCCCGAGGGCCGTGTCAAGCCCTGGGGCACCTGCCACGCCGTGCTGGCCGCAAAAGGCCTCATTGATGGTCCCTTCGCTGTCATCAACGCGGACGATTACTACGGCCCCGAGGCCTTCAAGGTCATCTATGAGTATCTGTCCACCCATCAGGACGGCGCAGTTTACGATTACTGCATGGTGAGCTACCTGCTCAAAAATACCGTCTCTGAGAACGGCACCGTCTCCCGCGGTGTCTGCGTGGTGAACCCGGACGGCACCCTGCACAGCGTGACCGAGCGCACCGGCATCGAGACCTGTGAGGGCGGCATCCGCTGCACCTCCCTCACCGGTGAGGGCACGGATGACCTGCCGGTGGAAGCACCTGTCAGCATGAACCTGTGGGGCTTCGGCAAGAGTTTCCTGGACGAGGCCGACCGCCGCTTTGCAGGCTGGCTGCGTGAGAATCTGCCCAAGAACCCCCTCAAATGCGAGTATTTCCTGCCCACCGTGGCCAGCGAGCTCATCGATGAGGGCAAGGCGGCAGTCACCGTGCTCAAGAGCACCGATAAGTGGTACGGTGTGACCTACCGTGAGGATAAGCCCACCGTGGTGGCCGCCATCGCCCAGAAAACCCAGGAGGGCCTGTACCCCGAGGATCTGTGGGCGTGATAAGCTGAAACAGGCGCAGGAGCGAAACAAAATCTGCGGCGGCCCTCTTGACTTTTTGCGCAGGAGTGCATATACTAAAGTTGTAGATGAGACTACAGAACCATTCCATGGTTCCACCAAAGCAACAAGAAGCCCCCTCGGTACTGCGAATACCAAGGGGGCTTCCTGCTTGCTGTGGGTATACGAAAAACGCTTGACTTTTGGCATTCCAACGCATATAATAGGAATGCGAAAGAGAATAAGGTGATATCCATAGGATCACCAAAGCAACAAGAAGCCCCCTTGACATTGCGACTGTCAAAGGGGCTTCCTGCTTGCTAAGGGTTAGTGCTTACCGGCCTTGAACTGGTCGTCAAGCCACTTGCAGATGTAGTAGCTGACCACACCCGCTGCGACTCATTAACTCATTACAACGCAGAAGCGCCCCATCCGGTGAAGGATGAGGCGCTTCTACGTATATTTGGGAATATTCGGGGATGGCGTTAGTTGTTCTTGAGCTCCTGTGCTTTCTGCCATGCATTCAGCACATCGATCTTGCTTACGGGATTGGCCGGGAAGAACTTCATCTCTTCCGGAGCCGTGCCCTCATCGTTCAGGTCAGGGATAAGCTCGTTTTCCATGGCCCAGCGGGCGGCGTGCTGCAGGTCCATATCCTGCTCTTCCTGCCCGACATCGGGGTAGAGCAGTTCGGATTCGGGCATGGGCTTGCCTGCATCCTCCCACAGCATCATGGCAAGGGCGCTGCGGTTGCTGGGAAAGTAGGGCAGAGCCATCAGCTTGCCTGCAAATTCAGCGCCCAGAGAATAGGCCTGATAGCCCAGCACTGCGGTGCCCACAGCGGCAGTACCAATGATCGCGGCAGTGCCCAGCACATTGGGCCCATCATCTTCAATGGTGGCATCACGGTACTGTGCGGCAATATCCACCACATCACTGCTCATGGGGAAGGTGATGCTCTCAGCCTTGTAGTCCTGACCCAGCGGCAGGGAGAACTTGCCGGTAGACCAGATGTCAAACACCATGCCCTCAGGAATCAGGGTCTTGTCCAGCGTCACGGTCACTGTTGCGTTGTCCGGTACATAGTAGGTCTTTTTGCCGGTGGTTGCGTCAGTAGTAACCGTCAAGGTATCGGTCACATCCTTGTCACCTTTTTTCACGGTAACAATGCCGCCGGTAACGGTCAGCGGGTGGCAGACTGCGGTATCGGTATCGGGGGTGTGGTCAGTGGCGGCATCACGGTACTCTGCGGCAATATCCGCATCACTGTTCATGGGGAAAGTGATGGTCTCAGCCTTGTGATCCTGATCCTGCGGCAGGGAGAACTTGTCGGTAGACCAGCTGTCAAATACATTGCCCTTAGGGATCAGGTTCTTGTCCAGCGTCACGGTCACTTTTGCGCCTTCCGGTACATCGTAGGTCTTTTTGTTGCCGGTCACGACAGGGACAATGTTCAGAGACTGGCCGCCTTTTTCCACGGTAGCAGTGCCGCCGGTTACGGTCAGCGAGTGGTAGACCGGAGCCCAACCGGCATAGAGGGTGGTGTCCTCCATAATTGCGGTTTCGTTCACATTAAAGGGCTGGTCATTTTCGGACTGGTTCTTTTCGGTGTACCAGCCGGTGAACGTGTAACCCGCACGGGTGGGATCATGGATGGGAGCATTGATGGGATCCCGATCGTTTGCCTTGGTCTTAGTGATTTTTTCGGTCTTATAAACCGGCACCTCAGCGTCGTCGTTCAGGCTGCCGCCATTGGCATCAAAGATCACGTTGCAGAGGTAAAGAAAATTGCGGTTTGCCAATATATGATAGCTTTCAGACTGATCATCTGGGTTATCACGCAGACGCTCTGCGGCGGTCTTGTCGTTGTTGTAGTAGATGGCACCATTTTTGGGAGATTGCTTTGTAAATCCAGCCGGGCAACTAACCAGACGGTCTTTGAAAGAAGTCAATCCAGCAGGGAGCGTAATGTATTTCAGACTGGTGCACCATCCAAAGGTATAAGGTTCAATGGTTTTTACTTTTTCTGGGATGGTGACGTTCGTCAGATGCCCGCACTCTGCAAAGGCATAGCTGCCGATCTTCTCAATATTCTCACCTAACGAAAGCGTTGTAAGCGCATAGCAACGGTAAAAGGCACTCTTGCCGATGGAAGTGACGCTTTGTGGAATGGTGACGTTATCCAGTTTATGGCAATCCAAAAAGGCATAATCGCCGATCGTCGTAATATTTTTACCTAATGAAAGCGTTGTAAGCTTATAGCATTCATCAAAGGCCCAGGATCCTATTGATGTGGCAGCGTCATTGATAGTAAGAGAGTCCATTTTTTCGCAACGTGAAAAGGCATAATCGCCGATGGAAGTAACGCTTTGTGGAATGGTGACGGAGTGAATGTTGCGACCAAATTGGTACGGTTCGTTGGATTGGGCAGCACTAAGATAGCCGGAAAATGAATATTCTCCCAAACCGGTTACGGTGCAGCCGCCCAACTCTGTGGGTATTTCGATGTCGTAGGGGCCATTGTTTGTTGAATCAACAGGGCCAAGAACTTTTGTGATGGTTACAGTTTCACCGTCTGCATTTACCTTATAGGCATACATGTAACCATTTTGGGCTTCTTGTTTAGTTGACGATGACGTGTCTGCTGCAAATGCCGTGACTGCCGACAGGGGCAGCATGGTGATCATCATGCAGACCGCAACCAATAAGCTGATCAAACGCTTGGATCTCATAATTTTTTACTCCTTTCAATGATTTCCCAAAAAACTCTCTCTATTTCAGCCAAAACAAAAGAGCGCCGCACCGGCCAAACGGCTGGTACAACGCTCTGAACCCTTGTAGACCCGCTGCGCGCTCGCTCTCCTGAAGGGAAGCCGACGCATCTTCACAAGGAGGTGCAAGGTTTCGTATTACCTTACCCGGAGAGAATAACGTGCGGCTGGCTGCCATATTACAGGCCCTTTCGCTTTGCGTCGCAGTCTTTCGACTGGCTTGTCGATTCTTCAGTTTTTAGCGGGAATAGCATATTGCACAGGATAAGATACTCTTTTTTTGTCAATATGACGAAAAAAGATTTGGAAGAGTGTACAAAAAAGGAACGTACAATGTTGAAAACATAATGAGAATAAAATCGTGCGGCGGCACAAGATCTGCCTGATTTTATGGAGAATGCAGTGCAAGAAAAATGCCCCTGACCGAAAGAAGCCGGTCAGGGGCATTTGGGGTTGCTGCAACGGGCAGGGTCAGTGCCTGCGCTCGTACTTCAGGCGCTCCCGCAGCTCGTCCAGAGAGCGGTGCTTTTCGCCGTGGCGCAGCTTGGGGTAAGCGCGGAGCATACGGCCCTTGCCAAAGTACTTGGAGCTCCGGGTGCGGGCGCGCATCTCCTCGCTGCGGGCCTGCAGTTCTTCGGCCAGCTGTTCCAGACGGAGCAGCTCTGCCGTGCGCTCTGCGGTGCCCTTGGCAGCCAGCTTGACGGCAGTGGCGGCCTCAGAGGCATTGAGCCGGGCCTCCTGGGAGGACTTGCGGGCGGCCTCCATGGCCTCGTCGGCCTTGGCGCGCAGGGCGGCAGCGGCATCCCGGGGGCTCAGTTTGGCGGCATTGTCCCGGGCCTCGGCAGCTGCCAGCTTGAGCTGCAGGCGGCTCTCGTCCATCTTCTGGTCCACATCCATGGCGGTGGTGCCCAGCAGCTCGGTCATGGCATCGGACACGGCGTGCATACTGTCGGCCACCTTTTCCAGAGCATCCAGCTCACGGGCCAGGTCAGAGGCCGCAAAGGCGGTCACCACCACGTCGGCGGCGTAGCAGGCGTACAGGATGCACATGAGGACAAAGCCCACCATCTGGGGGACCATCTCCACAAAGCCCGCGATCACGGGGTGAACGGCCTTCATCACCACAACGGTGCCCACGCCCCACAAAAGGGAGAACTCCAGGCAGATATATCCGCCGATGTTGAAGGGGAAGTCGCTGTAATCCCACCACCGGGTGTGGTAGAGCTTGTAGAGCGCCCAGCCGCCCACCAGCTCCAGCACGCTGGGCAGGATCACGCCGCCGAGATAGAGCAGCAGCAGGTTGTCTGCCAGCGGCGAAAGGGTGAACAGCACAATGATCATGCCAAAGCCGTAGATGGGGCAGACCGGGCCGTTCAGAAAGCCGCGGTTCACCAGCTGGCCGGTGGAAACGGCGGCATAGATGACCTCCAGGCACCAGCCCAGGCAGGAGTAGATCAGGAAAAACGCCAGGATCTGATACAGCGAAAAGCCGCAGACCATGGTGTTGACAAAAAAGGACATCTTACTCCTCCTTTGCGGCGGCAGCGGCTTCCTCCGCAGCCTTCCTCTTTTTCAGGACCTTGGGTTCGATCCAGGTCACGGCGGCATCGCCGGGCAGCTTTCTGGCGATCAGGGCCTTGATCTTGATGCCCATCTCGGTGAACATCCCCTCGTGCTCGGTGCGGATGTTCCACTCCGGCTCGTTTTCGTGCAGGTCAAAGGTCTTCCAGGTGATTTCGTAGCCGGAAGCGGGGAAGTACTCCAGGCTGTCGCGGAACAGGTCGTCGTCATCGGTCTTGAAGTAGATCTCGCCGCCGTCCTTCAGGAATTCGCGGTACTGGATGAGCTGGCGGGGATAGGTGAGCCGGTGCTTGTTGGAGGAAGCGTTCTTGCTCCACGGGTTGCAGAAGTTGATATAGATGCGGCTGACGGTATCCTGGGCGGTGAGCACGCCCTTGATGCGCTCGATGTCGGTGCTCATGATCTTCACGTTGTCGATGGGGCGGC
>OLPS01003117.1_pt1 | contig 13506 bp, 8 predicted proteins | sample 1673071 | NCBI WGS metagenome assembly OLPS01 (sample SAMEA3136752, study PRJEB25190) | human gut metagenome | reverse complement strand
CAATAACCATCACATGTCCATCCTGAATCATGTAATTATAAAAATCCCAGCCCGGTTCATGGGTAAACAGTTTTTTCGATGTCTGCGTCTCCATGTCATAGACGTATACGCTACGGTCGACCTGATACACGGTATACTGCCCCCAGCTGACATGTGGGTCCGCCGTCCATATGAAATTTTCCGTCACATCCACGATCGTTTTCTCTTCGCCTGTTCTGAGATTTTTGGAATACAGGCGGAAGTTGTAATCCTCCGATCCGTCCCGCTTCACCGGCGTTCCATCCGGCCGGTCCGCATACCAGTCCTGAAAAACAGCGACATCGCCCCAGACACCGTGCATATACGGGAGATAACCGTCCTCGTCGGCCATATACTCCACGAGCTCGCCTGTTTCCAGATCAAGGCTGCACTTACTGTATTCCTCCTTGACTGACTCCGTCTGCCCGTCCTTCATCGCATAGGTTTCTTTTGACACCGTGAGGTAAGCCTTTCCGAACGAAAGGCCATAGAAGCCGCACCGGCATTCCTCATTCTCATTTTCCGGTTCCCAGCTTGCGAGGACCTTGAGCGGACCGCCGGAGACCGGCCGCGTGACGAACGCCGAAGCGGTTTCGTCGTTGTAATAGATCATGGCATAGAAATTGCCCCGATACTCTGCAAACCCGGAGATCACCCCGCCGAAATTCGCCGTGCAGGAGGCGTCATTGTGCTTGCAGCCCGCCTGATAGCAGGGAAAATAAGCCGTTTTCGTCGCCGGATCATAGGCCTGGATCGTTTTTGCATTGAACACTGCGCATGTCCAAAAGCCGCCGGTCGAGGGAGACGGAACATATATGATGTTCGCCCGAACATTTTCCTCCGGAATGTCATAAGTCCTGATCTCTACGGAATTTTCTGTGGCGCTGCCGGAACCCAACTGCGCAGTCTGCGCGGACGATGCAGTCGAGGGGCCATCCTTCTTAGCAGAATAGCATCCCGTAAAGGAAGCCAGCAGCACTGCCATGCATACCAAAAATGCCAAAAAGCGTCTCTTCATATGTTCCGCCTCCCATTCAACTAGACTATACCAGAATGTGTAACAAAGCTACTGCTATTTTTTGAACCCAAGCGTAGCAGAGGTTGTAACCCCCGAATAGCCATTAAAGGTCGCATTCCCGCCCATGTAGTTGACTCCGGTTGCCACATCGAATGCACTACTATATTTGTTGATTATGTTGGAAACGATTGCAGTATTATCTACAATCTTGTATTTTTTAACAAATATTCATTGAAGTTTGTCAGCGGAACGCTCCGTCATAATTGCTCCGGTAATAGTCCTCCTTGCTGATGTAACACTGCTCGAAATCTCCACTCGAATTGCGCTTCAAACCAGCGAAATAACCGTTGCATTCATAATTCGCGCCAAATGCCACTACATTCCCGCCGCGAGTGTCCAGCTCAATGACTGATCCATCTGCAATGTCGACCGCCCATGCACGGCAGGTATCCTCCGTTCCGCCAATAACCATCACATGTCCATCCTGAATCATGTAATTATAAAAATCCCAGCCCGGATCATGGGTAAACAGCTTCTTGGATGTCTGCGTCTCCATGTCATAGACGTACACACTCCGGTCAATCTGATACACGACGTACTGTCCCCAGCTCATGTGTGGGTCCGCCGTCCATACGAAATTTTCCGACTCGTCTACGATCGTTTTTTCTTCTCCTGTTTTGAGATTTTTGGAATAAACGCGATATTTGTAATATTGCAGGCCGTACTGATACGACGTTGTGCCCTCCGGCTGCTGCATGATCCATTCTTCAAACTCGGGCGCGCCCTCCACTGTTTTCACCGTCTGGTAAACAGCGATATCCTCCCAAACGCCATACATATATGGAAGGATACCGTCAGTATCGGTCATAAGTTCCACCATTTCCCCCGTTTCCAGATCAAAACTCCACCTGCTGTACTCCTGACCGACACATGCCTGCTGGCCATCCTCCGTCATCGTATAGGTTTCTTTTGCCACTATGAGATAAGCCTTTCCAAAAGAAAGTCCATACAGGCTGCACCGGCATTCCTCGTTTTCATTTTCCGGTTCCCAACTTGCAAGGATTCGAAGCGGGCCGCCGGAGACAGGACGCGTAACAAATGCCGATGCAGTATCATCGTTATAGTAGATCATAGCATAGAAATTGCCCCGATACTCTGCCAGCGAGGAAATATCTCCGAAATAAGCCGAACAGGAGGCATCATTGTGCTTGCAGCCCGCCTGATAGCAGGGATAATAGGTCGTTCTCGTCACCGGATCGTAGGCTTGAATTGTTTTTGACGTGAAGACTGCCCATGTCCAGAAACCACCGGTTGAGGGAGACGGAACATATATGGAATCCGCCCGTACATTTTCCTCTGGAAGCGCATAAGTCCTGATCTCTACGGATTCCTCTGTTCCGCTGCCGGAACCCAACTGCGCAGTCTGCGCGGACGATGCAGTCGAGGGGCCATCCTTCTTAGCAGAATAGCATCCCGTAAAGGAAGCCAGCAGCACTGCCATGCATACCAAAAATGCCAAAAAGCGTCTCTTCATATGTTCCGCCTCCCATTCAACTAGGCTATACCAGATGGGAGCCAACAGCGAACGATTTCTTCTCTGCCGCTCCCGCCTCTATTCGACCATTGGAATCACCTTTGCCTTTCGCACAAAAACTCCACTGCGGATGTCTCCGCAGAATTTTCATCTCTTGATACATTTTGTAGCCTGAGTATATCACTTCTGAATTTTCAGTGCAAGAGGTCTTGGCGAAATTATCCACAAATTTTTGTAGATTTTGTTGGAAACGTTTACGTTATTGTCTTAAATCTTGTATATTTTAACGAATATTCATTGCAGCCTGTCAGCGGAACGCTCCGTCATAATTGCTTCGGTAAAAGTCTTCTTTGCTGATATGACACAGCTCGTAATTTCCGGGCGAATTGCTCAGCAAACCGGCGAAATACCCGTCGCACTCATAATGCGCAGAGAACGGCATCGCGTTCTTGCCGCGGGTATCCAGCTCGATCACGGAGCCGTCCGCAAGGTCGACCGCCCAGGCATTACAGGCGTTCTCCGTTCCGCACAGGACGATCGCATGGCCGTCCAGAAGCAGATAGTTGTAGAATTTCCGTTCCTGCTCGTGGGTGAAGAGCTTTTTGGTCTCCTGCGTCTCCATGTCGTAGACATAAACGCTGCGACCGACCTGATACACGGCATATTTTCCCCAGCTCCTATGCGGGTCCGCCGACCAGACAAAAGGCTCCGACCCGTCCACGATCGTCGTTTCCACCCCGGTTCTCAGGTCCCGCGAAAGGATGCGATAGCGGATATAGAGCCGCTCGTACTCGTCCCACGAGGCCTCTTCCGGCTGCTGCGCGGCCCAGTCCGCAAAGTCCGGCGCGCCCTCCGCCGTTTCCTGCACCTGAAAAACGGCGCAGTCGCCCCAGACGCCGTACAGGTCATATTTTTCGGCATGTTCGAGGATCGTCGCCTCCTCTCCCGTCTGCAGATCAACGGAGACAAGGCGGTTTTCCTGCTCGTCCCGCGTCAGCTGGCCGTCTTCCGGCAGATAGGCGGCTCTGGTCACGGTGAGATAGGCCTTCCCAAAGGAAATGCAGCGCAGCGTGCAGCGGTATTCCTCGCCCTCGTTCTCCGGCTCCCAGCTTGCAAGGACCCGGAGCGCCCCGCCGGAGAGCGGCCGCGAGACGAGCGACGCTGCTGACTCGCCGTCCTGCAGGACAAGCGCATAGAGGCTGTCCCGATATTCCGCCAGCGCGCTCAGGTTGCCGAAGCAGGCGCTGCAGGTGCTGTCATTGTGCCGGCAGCCGCTTTGATAACACGGAACATAGGCTGTGCGGGTCACAGGATCGTAGGCCTCAATATAGGGATGGAGCATCATATCCCACTGCCAGAACCCGCCGGTCGACGGCGAATCGGCCATGTTGATGGAGACCAGAAGATTTTCCTCCGGGACCGGGTAAGTCGTGATGGCGGTCTCCGCCGCGGGCGGCTGAGTTGGCTGCGCGCTCTCCGGCGGCGTGCTCCCCTGCCGGACGCTTTCAGCCGCAGGCGCGGCATAGCAGCCGGTCAGAAGCAGAACGCCAGACAGGAGCAGAGCCAGCCGTTTTCCGATCGATGTGTTCATCTGTTTTCCCTCCCTTTTTTGCAGCCTGAGTATACCATTTCCGCCCCGGCAGAACAAGGGAGATACCCGTAAGGATTTCTTAAGATTTGTTTAATTTGAATAAAAACACACAGAATTATTTTTCACATTTATTCACTATTCTCTGCCGAGGGGTACAAAAAAGCGGAAGCCGGGCGGCTTCCGCTTTAGGAAACAGTATTACTCAGTCGACAAGACGCTCGAGCCAGGTGATGTAGGAATCGGAATTCAGCATGATGGGATAGTCCAGCACGATGCAGTCGTTCACGCCCTGTTCCTTCGCAAAGGCGGCCAGATCGAGGCTGGGCTTGCCGTCGCGGTTGAATTCGCGCGGATCGATGGCGATGATCTTGCTGTAGTGGCTCGTGAGCCACGGCGTGAAGGCGTTGCCGTAGGACTCCTTGAGGATCATGCACACCGGGCCGTCGACATTTGTCTTGATGACGGTGATGGGATGGTCGCCGCCGAGGAATGTCAGGTATTTGTTCGACGTATCGTCCACCTTGCAAAGCGTGCCGCCGAAATATTCCATAGAGAACTCCGCATCCGGGTACCACTTCGTGTCCAGGTCGACGAACGGGCGCCAGAACTGCACGGTGTCCGGGTTGTCCGCAAGGGCCTGACTCTGGGGATAGGCCTTAATGGCGCTGTAGAGCGAGCCGAGGAAGCCGGTGTATTCGCCGCTTTCAAACTTGCTCAGCGGCTCGGCCTTGAGGCCCGCGCTCTCGCAGAAGGCTGTGTAGGCATAATAGGCGCCGAGGGCCGTCCAGTGGTGGTCCGAACGGAAGTAGAGGTATTCGTCCTTGTGTGCCTCAAGCTTGCTGTAGGCATCGACCGCGATCGCCGTGCTCTTGAGCTCCTTCAGGCGGTCATAGCACGTCGCGATCATGTCCGTCTGCAGCATGTGCTGGTTCTCCGCCGGGGCGTAGAACGCGGCCGCATTCGGCACGGCGATGGAGAACGTGCGCACACCGCTGCCAAGCTTCGCAGCAATGTCGTTCACGGCGTCGGCATAGGAGCGGATGGTGTCCTTGTCGCCATAGGGGACCTCCATGGCGCGGTCGCCCACGACGAGCACGGAGCCGAGCTCCTCTGCAGCAGCGTCGGGATCCTGCGTCTGGGTGGGCTGAGTCGGCTCCGTCGGCTCGGTGGAGTCGGTGGCCGTCCCGCTCGTCCCGCTGGGCTGGGTCGAGGACGAGGGCGTCGTATCGTCCGTCGACGGCAGGGCTTCGCCGTGGTTGGCTGCGCCGCCGTTCATATTGATGACGAGCTGCGCGCCGTCCTTCGAGCCGCCGCTGAAGTAATAGAAGCCGTTGAGCGAGCGGTTCGCACTCATCAGCTTTTCGCGGTTCGGGAACGTATCGGCAAAATAGTCGCGGTAATCCGAGGCGTAGCTGCCGTCGAGCATGGCGGAGAACGTCAGCTTCGGGCGGGTCTTCAGCTTGCGCCGCTCGGATTCGGAATAGGTCGCATCCTTGTCCAGCAGGGCATACAGGCCGATGCAGAGCATGCCGGCCAGCAGCAGGCAGGACAGGATGGTGTAGATTCGTTTCATGCAGAGCACCTCCGGGGGTCAGAATTGCGCATACATGGACGGCGAACTCGTCGAACCGACAAGGGACACCGTGCACAGCCACAGCAGCAGGATGAGGAACAGGAAGACGCTGGCAAGGTAAATGCCCTTTTTCACCGTCACGGCGCCGCGGCGGTCGGAACGCCCCATGCCGAACAGGCCGCTCCAGATAAAGCCGAACCAGCGCGGAAGCACGGACGAACCGATGAGGCAGGTCAGGAGCAGCGGCAGCGAGTTTTTGAGCTGCAGCGAAACACCTGAGCCAGCAAAGCTCGTTCCGCCGCCGAACATGGCGGCAAATGCCGAGCCGATGCCGGAGAGCGACGTATTCATGAACAGCACCCAGCCGATGAGCACAAAGAACATCGTCACGAGGTTGCGCACGATAAACGGGAGCGTTTCCAGCTTCGGGGCGATCTGCTTTTCGATGGACAGCAGCACGAAGAAATACAGGCCCCACAGCACAAAGTTCCAGCTTGCGCCGTGCCACAGGCCCGTCAGTGCCCAGACAGCCAGCAGATTGAGGATCTGACGAGCCTTGCCGCGGCGGTTGCCGCCGAGCGGGATGTAGACATAATCGCGGAAGAAGCTGCCGAGCGACATATGCCAGCGGCGCCAGAACTCCGTGATGGACGTGGAGATGTACGGCAGGTCAAAGTTCTCGCAGTAGCGGAAGCCGAAGATGCGGCCAAGGCCAATGGCCATATCGGAATAGCCGGAGAAATCGAAATAGATCTGGAACATGAACATCAGCGCAGCAAGCCATGCGCCGACGAACGTGCCGTTTCCGCCGCCGGTGCTCAGCGACGCAACGACCTTGCCCGCATAATCGGCAAGCAGGACCTTCTTGGCAAGGCCAATGATAAAGCGCTGCGCGCCCTCGAAGGCCGCGCGCGGCGTGGTGCGGCGGTCCATGAGCTGCCGGGCAACCTGCTCATAGCGCACGATGGGGCCCTGCATCATCTTCGGGAACATAGAGAGGTAGAGCAGCAGATTGAAGAACGAACGCTCCGCCTTGACCTTACCGCGATAGACATCCGCCACATAGGAGATAACCTGGAAGGCATAGAACGACAGGCCGAGGGGCAGGGCGCTCGTCGGCGACCGGAAGGCAAAGCCGATGGAATTCAGGCCGTTCGTAATGCCGCGCAGCGCGGCAAGCATCACGCCGCCGTCCGCGACGGTGATGCCGAAGATGCCGAGGAAGAAGTCCAGATATTTGAACAGGCCCAACACCGCCAGATTGACGACGACCGGCAGGAGGAGCGTATTGCGCTTCCCCGGACGGATCCGCCGGGCCATGGCGAAGTTTGCATAGGAAAGGCCAACGAGCAGCAGCACATAGACCGGCTGCCCCATGGCATAGAACAGCAGGCTGGCCGCCAGCAGGACGATATTCTTCAGCCGCAGGCCGGGCACCAGAAAATAGGCCAGCAGCGTCAGCGGCAGAAACAGATAGAGGAAATACAGGCTTGAAAATTCCATAGGCAGTCCACCTCTTTCGACAGTTTTTTCTCTCTCATTCTATCAGAATTCCGGCGGATTGCAAGCACTAATTTACATAATTACGTTTTTCCCGCAGGACGCCTGCTCCCTTCGACGACCTGTCTCCAGAGCAGCAGCAGGGCCGTGAGATTCGGCAGGGCCATGCACGCATTGAGGATATCTGCCAGCTCCCACGCCGCCTTCACGGACAAAAGCGGCGCAGTGCAGAGCGCGGCAAGATAGCACCATCGGTACAGGCGCTGCGCCCGCTGCGAGCCGCCCGTCAGATAGCGCAGGCACTGCTCGCCATAAAAATTCCAACCGATGATCGTGGAGAATGCAAAGAAGACCAGGCAGGCCAGCAGCAGGAACGACGACAGCCCCGCAGGCCATGGCAGCGCCGTGCGCCACGCCTGCTCCGTGATGCGGAAGCCTGCAAGCCCCGGCGCACACCACGCACCTGTCACGACCAAGCACAGGCCGGTCAAGGAGCAGATGACGATGGTGTCGAGGAACGTCCCCGTCATGGTCACAAGACCCTGCCGGACCGGATCCTCGTTGCTGGAGCAGGCCGCTGCGATCGGCGTGGAGCCGAGGCCAGCCTCATTCGTAAAAACGCCGCGGCCGATCCCCATGCGCAGGATGCGCCGCATTGTCAGCCCGCCCGCTGCGCCGGCGGCAGCGCGCGGAGAAAATGCTGAGACCGCGATCAGACGCAGCGCCGCCGGGATCTGCGCCCGGCAGCGCACAAGGATGAGCACGGAGCAGAGGACATACACGGCGGACATCAGCGGAACGACGAGCGAGCACACACGCGAGATGCGGTCCGCTCCGCCGAGCAGCACCATGGCGGAGAACAGGACCGTCAGACCGCCCGCGATGACAGCCGCCCAGGTCACGGCGTTCCCGCCGGCCGTCATGGCGACGCTGCGCTTCAGCGGGTCGAAAAAGCCCTCGACCGCCGTCGTGATGCTGTTGACCTGCGCCACTGTGCCCACGCCGAGCAGGCCGACCGCCGCCCCGACGACCGCGAACGTCACGGCGAGCCAGCGCCAGCCCAGCCCCTGCTCGATGTAGCAGAATGGCCCGCCGAGCCATTTCCCGCCCTGCCGCCTGCGGTAGCGCACCGCAAGATAGCCCTCGGCATACTGCGTCGCCATGCCGAACAGCGCCGCGACCATCATCCACAGCAGAGCGCCCGGCCCGCCCGCGGCCAGCGCCGTGGCCACGCCGACGATATTGCCCGTGCCGATCGTGGCGGCAAGGGCCGTGCACAGCGCGGCATAGGGCGAGATGCCGTCCGCGCTCTCCCCGCCGCGGAAGATCGCGCGCAGTGCCTGCCCGAGCCGCCGCAGCGGCAGGCCGCGCAGGCGGAGCATGTACCAGATGCCCGTCCCCAGAAACAGTGCCATCATCGGCCAGCCCCACACAGCCTCGCCCACGCGCGCCAGAAGCGAATCCTGCATAATTTCTCCCCCGATTCTGAACAATCCGTGAATTTTGGCCGCGCAGTTTGCCTTTTCCCCGGGCGGCCGGTATAATAATATGATGTATTCTATGGGAAGGGTATCATAATTTATGCTGGAACTCCAAGCAATCACAAAGGATTACCGCAGCGGCACAGAGTGCGTGCACGCGCTCCGCGGCGTGAGCCTGCGCTTTCGCGACAATGAATTTGTCTCCATTCTCGGTCCGTCCGGCTGCGGCAAGACGACGCTGCTGAACATCATCGGCGGTCTGGACCGCTACACGGCGGGCGACCTGCTCATCAACGGCGTCTCCACAAAGCAGTACCGCGACCGGGACTGGGACGCCTACCGCAACCACACCATCGGCTTTGTCTTTCAGAGCTACAATCTCATCCCGCACCAGAGTGTGCTGGCAAACGTCGAGCTGGCTCTGACGCTCTCCGGCGTTTCCCGCAAGGAGCGCCGTGCCCGCGCCATTGCCGTGCTGGAGAAGGTCGGCCTCGGCGATCAGCTGCACAAGCGGCCAAACCAGATGTCCGGCGGCCAGATGCAGCGCGTCGCCATCGCCCGCGCCCTCATCAACGACCCGGACATTCTGCTGGCGGACGAGCCGACCGGCGCGCTGGACTCCGAGACGAGCGTGCAGGTCATGGAAATTCTCAAGGAGGTCGCGCGCGACCGCCTCGTCATCATGGTCACGCACAATCCGGAGCTGGCCGAGCGCTATTCCACCCGCATCATCCGTCTGCTGGACGGCAGTGTCGTGGATGACACGCAGCCCTGCACGGCAGACGAACCGCAGGCCCCGCGCCCGGCCCGCACGGGCAGGACGTCCATGTCGTTCCTGACGGCGCTGTCGCTGAGCCTTCACAACCTGATGACGAAGAAAGCCCGCACGATCCTCATTGCCTTCGCGGGCTCCATCGGCATCATCGGCATCGCGCTCATTCTGTCGCTCTCGAGCGGCGTGCAGTCGCTCATCGACCGCATGGAGCGCGAGACGCTCTCGTCCTATCCCCTGACGATCCAGAAAAACACCGTGGACTTTTCGTCCATGATGAACATGCAGGCCGATGTTGAGCAGAGCATCGACGGGCAGGACCCCGACCGGCTTTATTCCGTCAGCGTCATGGGCAGCATGATGGACTCCATGATCCAGGGCTCCAAGACGAACAACCTGGCCGACTTCAAGGCATGGCTCGACTCCGGCGAGAGCGGCATGGAGGAGCTGACGACGGACATCACCTATACCTACTCCACGCCCCTGACGATCTACCGCACGGACAACGGCCTGCAGAAGGTCAATCCCAGCACGCTGTTCTCCGACCTCGGCGTCATACCCGCCGATACCTCCGGCACACTGCTTGGCCAGAGCATGCAGATGGACGTCTGGACGCAGCTCACGGGCAACGAAGACCTGCTGAAGGCGCAGTATGACGTCATCGCGGGCCGCCTGCCGGAGCAGTACAACGAGGTCGTGCTCCTTGTGAACGAGGACAACCGCATCACGGACTACACGCTCTATACGCTCGGCCTGCTCGATGCGCAGGCCCTGCAGGACGCCGTGGAGGCCGCGGCCCGCGGTGAGGATGTCAGCATCGACACCGAGGTGCACAGCTATTCCTATGACGACATTCTGTCGCTGCGCTTCCGTCTGCTGACAAACACGGACTGCTTCGTCCGGCAGGACGGACAGTGGGTGGATAAGTCGGACGACGAAGCCTATCTTCTGAACGTGCTGAACAGCTCAGACGAAATCGCCGTTGTCGGCATTCTCCGCCCGGCCGAGGGCGCAACGACCGGCAGCGGCCAGAGCGGCGTGATCGGCTACCGCGCCGACCTGATGACACATCTGCTGGACAAGGTCACCAGCGCGGAGATTGTCCGCGAGCAGCAGGCGGACCCCACAGTGGACGTCTTCACCGGTCTTCCCTTTGAGCAGGAGGAGCTGAAGGACGCCTACACCATGGAGGAGCTGCAGGCCTATGCCGCGCAGCTGCCCGCAGAGGCACAGCAGGAGCTCATGGGCTATGTCAGCTCCATGCAGGCCGCCGGGATGGACGACGGCACGATCGCCACGCAGCTCATGCGCGCCGCGCTCTCGCAGTCCGACGGCGCGACCTACACCGGCAACCTCAAGCGCCTCGGCGTCTCCGACCCGGACGATCCAGAGGCCATCAACCTCTTCCCGAAGGATTTCGAGGCAAAGGACCGGATCGCCGACCGCATCGCGGAATACAACAAATCTCTGCCCGAGGACGCGCAGCTGGCCTACACGGACTATATCGGCCTGATGATCTCGTCCATCACGACGATCATCAACGCCATCAGCTACATTCTCATTGCCTTTGTCGCCGTTTCGCTCGTCGTCTCGTCGATCATGATCGGCATCATCACCTATATCTCCGTGCTGGAGCGGACGCGCGAGATCGGCGTTCTGCGCTCCATCGGCGCTTCCCGCCGCGACATCTCCCGCGTCTTCAATGCCGAGACGCTGACCATCGGCTTTGCGGCAGGCGCCATCGGCATCGGCATCACACTGCTGCTCATTCTGCCGCTCAATGCGATCATCCGCCATCTGAGCGGTCTGAGCGGCGTGGCCGCTCTCCCGGCCGGGGCTGCTGTTATCCTCGTGGCGATCAGTATGCTGCTGACATTCCTCGCGGGCCTCATCCCGTCGCGCATTGCCGCGAAAAAGGACCCCGTCATCGCTCTGCGGAGCGAATGATCAATATACGAAAGGCAGGCTGCGCGGCATAAAAACCACGCAGCCTGCTGTTTGGATTTGATCAAAAACAGGAGGAGCCGCAAGCACTCTCTATCGGGCTTAATCGGCGGCATTCAATAATCCGTAAGCCGCAGCGGGGCAAGATGTTGGAATTTATATCGACCGTCATGCGCCGCTTTTCGAAATATAATTTATAGAATAGCCGTCCCACCCGTTGATGCAATGAATTAAAGTTGCATTTGATGTAATTGCAATCTGACAAAGTTCCGGTGCCCTCATTAATCCTTAGGATCTTTTCGCGCTCATAGCGATACGCTTTCTTCAGCTTCAATTGCTATTGGCATGTTCTCCACAGGTAGCTACGTCAATCCGTTGGCAATAAAGGCGGAAGCGAATGTGATTTGCTAAAAGAACGCTTAACACCACCACACCATCCTCGAGCCGTCTTTCATCCCACTGTGAGGAATATGGGTATGCTTTACATAGGGATTGCAGGAAAGCATCCTGAGAGCGGATCACGTCGGACCAAGGCATATTCCGGCATTCCGCCTGGAGAATGATTTGATCGTCCCAGATACATAAATCTGTCATACCTATGAAGCCCTCGCACCGCGCAGTAACATTACAGTTCATGCTGCGATTCCAGATGGTCAATTCCGCGGCATCATAGCAAATTCTGATCTGCTCCAAGGAACTGTCCGGCCAGAAAAAGTCAGAAAATTTCATGATTGACCTCGCTATCACAGCTCATACTTCATCCGGGATCATCATAGCATAGTCCATCGAGCAAGTCAAATACATTGGACGCTCCAAGCTTACAAAACTGTCCATGTACAGCAAAAATCCCGCCGATCGTGATCGATCAGCAGGATTTTTTGTCATAACTCAACACTATAGATTTTTTGAAATTTGCTTAAAAAAACGTCGTATGACAGCAAGAAAAACTTGATGCACAGAACTCACTTGTCTTTTGATTCTTCAGTTGTGTCAGAGACTGCTCCTTCCAGCAGATCTGTCACTACCTGATTAAGCTGTGCGGCATTCTTAGCAGTAATGACCGGCGTGTCTGACTGGGACTCAATGTCTTTTCTGGTTCGTCCAGCCACCTGACCGCCCGCCTTGGCAACTGCCAAATTCTCTTGGAAGGTCGTTGGTTTGCGATCTCTTGAAAACTGAGTGGTAGTGGCCTCCGCCAGCATATTCAGTACCAGTTCCAGCGTAGTCATGTTATCACGAAGGTTTTCCTTTTTCAAGCCCTTCAGATTTTTGTACTGCCGGGTGGACATGCCAGACCAGGCTCGGGAAATCTCGTCCGTGAGGATGGCGTACTCTACGCCTTTCTGCACACCGCGGGCATCCCATTCATCCGTCAGTTCTTTACGGACCTGGATGGCCTGCAGCCGCTGATTGATCCACTCACGGCTGTAACCCTTCTTGAGATAGGTTTCCAGAGCGCGGTCAATGGTCAGCTCCGGGTCGATGGTCTCCTCGATACGCTCTCGACCGACCTGTGCCAGCCACAACTTGAACGGTTCTGCCTTCGGGGAAGGAATAGACTGGATGATTCGGAGAAGCTGCTCGGTATCGGCTACATCAGTCAATCGTTTTTTGCCATCCGAAGCGGTCATTTTCAACTGGTTACAAGCTGTAACCGTTTCATTTCCCTCATCCTTCAGGCGTTTCTTCGTTACCTTCCAGTAGTTACGAGCTGCCTGATAATCTGGCTGATCAGTCAGCACAGCTACCACATCAACGACGGAAAAGTACCATTCTTCCTTTTCCTCATCCCATGCGGTTCGAATACGCTTGTTTTCGAACAGTTGGATATTATCGTTTTGTGCCATTTGAATCACCTCGTTCTGTCATGAATTCTTTCAAAAGTCCTTGGCAGCCATCCAGCACATCCTGCCAGGTCGCCTCGAAGTCCTCGGTGTACCATGGGTCTGCCACATTGCCGGGATGGGCGGTGTGATCCATCAGGAGGGACATCTTGCCGACATAGTCGCCGCCGCAGATACGGTACATATCCCGGAGGTTGGCCTGGTCCATGCCGATCAGGAGATCGTATTCGT
>OLPS01003086.1_pt1 | contig 13658 bp, 8 predicted proteins | sample 1673071 | NCBI WGS metagenome assembly OLPS01 (sample SAMEA3136752, study PRJEB25190) | human gut metagenome | reverse complement strand
CGCAAAGCGGCAAGAGAAGCCGCCCTGGGGCGTGTGCGTCAGGATTTACACTTCTCGCTCCGCAAACGTGCGCGCCTACGGCGCGTGCGCTGCCGCGGAGCGCAAAAAGCTAAAACGAAAGCCCCGCTGAGCGGGGCTTTCGTTTTAAGCATTATAGTCCGTTGGTGTAACGATACAGGAACGTCACGGCCTCGGCGCGGTTGCAGGAAGCATACGGGGAGAACGTCGTGGCGCTGGTGCCGGTGGTGATACCCTTACCGACGGCCCAGAGGATGGCCTTGTAGTAGCTCGCCTCGCTCGTGGCGCCCACATCCTTGAACGGATTGGAGTAGTAGCCGCTGGGCTGGCCTGCGTAGCGGTACAGGAAGGTCACAATCTGGGCACGGGTGCAGACCTGATCGGGGGAGAACGCCGTGGTGCTGGTGCCGGAGGTGATGCCCTTCTGGCTGGCCCACAGGATGGCCTTGTAGTAGCTCGAGTGCGTGACGGCGTTGACATCACGGAACGGGTTGCGGGTGGTGGTCGGCTCTGGGCTGCCGGCGGCGCGCCACAGGAACGTCACGATCTCGGCGCGGGTGCAGGACTTGTACGGGGAGAAGGTGGTGCTGGACGTGCCGTTGGTGATGTTCTTGCCGACGGCCCACTTGACGGAGTTGTAGAAGTAGTCGGTGGTCTTGACGTCGATGAAGTTCATCGTCTGGCCGATCTTGATGGCCACGGTGCCGGTGAGCTGGCGGGTGCCGGTGCCGGTCGTGCCGTAGCGGGCGTAGATGGTGAACGGGATGTAGACGGTCTCGCCGGTCTTGGCGTAGCGGCTGGCAAGGAACGCGACGTCGCTGATCGCGTTCTGGCTGGCGGTGGCGCTGTAGTAGAACTTGTCAGTCGTCTTGATGGAGCCGCCGTAGTTGTAGCCGTTGTAGTAGGTGTAGAGCGAGCCCTCGTTGACGGCGGAGACGGCGCTCTGGTCAAAGGTCACGTAGTCGATGGTGTAGTTGCTGCTGTAGCCCTTGGTGGAGCGCAGGTAGCTGAGGAAGTCGCTCTCGTCGAAGCGGACGCTGTCGCCCTGAGAGACGGTGTACTTGATGTCCTCGCGCACGAGGTTGACGACGACGCTGCCGGAGTAGCTCACGGTCGTGCCGCGGCTCGTGGAGGAGCTGGAATAGCGGGTCGCGTACAGGGTGAAGTTCAGCGTGATGGTCTTCGCGGTGGACTTGGCGTTGGGGACGAACGTCACGCTATCGAGGTTGGTGACCTTGGTATTGCGGTTGAACGCGCCGGAGGAATTGCTGGTGGACATGGCGGTGCCGCCATAGTACAGCGTGCCCTGCGAGGTGGTGGGCAGGGAGAAGGTCACATAATCGAAGGTGACATAGGGATAGGACTTGGTCTTGCTGGCGTCGCCGCGGGCCTCAGCGACCTTGTTCATGAAGTCGTTGAAGTCGCTCTGCGCGAACTGGACAGTCTCACCGGCCACACCGTTGTACTGAATGTTGTAGTTGGTCTGGGTAACGGTCATCGGGCCACAGTAATATCTGCTGTAGCTCGTGTAACTGGTAGAGTCATTCCAAGCGATGACATACAGCGTGCACTGGCCGCTCGTGCCGAAATAGGTGCTAGGCAGCGTGCTACTGGTGTAGCCCATGCTGTTCAGCTGCGCTGCGCTGTACTGAGAATAATCAATCGTCTGATTGGTGCTCAGATTGCTGCTGTTGCCGAGTACATAGAACTTGGTATAGCCGGAGGGGGCAGACACCTTATAGCTCGTGTTGACAGAACTGGTGCTGATCGGCTCGGCAGTCTGGCTGTCGAAGCTGTTCACGGGCACGGGCGTAACGGGAATCGAGAATGTGATCGCAAAGCGGTTGTTCTTGTTGGTCACAGCCGTGCCGGTAAAGGTAGCCTTGCCGAAGCTGTTGACATACGGGGTAAAGGTGATCGATGCAGAACTGACGTTGCTGAACTGGCCGAGACCGTTGCTGTTCATACCGATGGTATCGATCAGCACAGACGAGACAGCCTCTCCGCTAGCGAGCTGCGCATAGGAATAGCTCTTAATGGCGGAATCTGCATAGTACGCCAGAGAGGAACTGGTATAGTTGCTGCCGGCGCCATAATAAGTCGCGTTCAGCTTAGCCGTCAGGCTGATAATGCTGAGGTTGGGGAAGCTAACTGTATAGGTCTTGTTCTGATAAGTGAACGTTGCTGTGACCGTAATATTGGCCGCGGCCGTCGTGCCGGGAGTGAGAATCGCATTAGCTGTTCCAAGTGTTGTTCCCGGAGCAGTATAGGTGGTACTGTTGTTTTGGAACTTGGCATTTCCACCGGAAACGCTCCATGTAACACTTGTGCTGTCTAAAGGAACAATGACACCGGCAGTCGAACTGCGGTAGTCTTTAAAGACAAACGAATACGGAATTGCTGTTGAATTAGCCGCTACGCTTAAAGAAGTGAGGGGTGCAGTAACGGTAGTTTTATAATTATCTTCCTTAACTTCAATCGCGTTAGACGTCTGCGTGCCTACTTCGTTTGCTTTTTCAGCAGTTCCCTCATACACGGTGCGGGTAAGGATGTACTTGCCCGCTGCGCTCGGCGTCCATTTGTTTGCACTGGAAACCGTCACAGAGGGGAGCGCCGTGCCATCCTTGGTTGCGCTCCAAACGTAACGGACGTTCTGGCTATTCTTGTTGCTGCTGTCGTGAACAGAAAGGGTTAACTCCGTGCCAGCGCGGTACTTTCCATCGGAATCAGCAGTAGTTCTAACGGTAATCTTATCGTTAGGAACAGTAGCCTGTGTGCAGGTAACCTCAAGACTGCCGGTAAGCGGCTGTTGACCCTCACCCTGAGCTTTAGACAGGCTAAGCGTTGCCTTGTGGCTCTGCTCATTGTAAGAAACGCTCGTTAAAGTGACCGTAGAAGAGGTAATAGACCAGTTGCCGTCTTTTGTGCCCAGTTTACTAATTTCAGAAGAAAGGTAATACACCGTGCATCCGCTGTTGGTGTTATTGTAAGTACGGCCATTAAAGGTGACAGATGCAACATCAGACGGGACAATGCTATCCGTAACCGTAATGGAAACCTCTGCGGTTTTGGCCTCTTCTGTTGTAGTCGAGTTGTCACCAGTAGTTACAAGCGTATAGCTGAATACAACTTTAGTCGTACCTGCTTTAACGCCGGTAACTGTAGCACCACTATCGTTACCAACAACCGTGACAATAGAGGTGTCGTTGCTGCGCCAACTTCCAGAGCCGAGTTTAATAGAATGCCCTTCAGTAGTAGGAGCTGTAACCAGCACAGAAGTACTTGCTCCGCGTACAATACTTGAAGATGCGGCTGCAATTGTGGCCTCATCACCATCAGCCGCCCTTGCAGGCACGACGACGAGGCTCAGGACCAATGTCAGAGCCAATAGCAAGGAGAGAAATTTTTTCATGTGATCTTCATCCTTTCGTGTTTGTTGTTGTCGGCTCCGCGCGCACAGAGCCTTTCTCATACACATACATTTTACCATGCCGCGGGAAATAAGGGAACAGGAAAATGGAAAATTCATAAATTCTTTATCTTCCCTCTTCGCCCAGTTTCCCTTTGCTTCCTTAATTAGACGCAAGAAACGTCTGTTTTGTTTCACAAAACCCGAAAATTTTCCAAAAATTTTTTACGCCGCGAAAAACCGCACATACACGAACACCCCCAGAGCGATCTGCGCGAGTAAGATCGCGGGGATGCCGAACTTGAAGTACCAGTGCCGCGTCTTGTGGTGAAAGACCCTCATTGCGAAAAGAGCACCCGCGCTGCCGAGCAGCAGCGCGAGTGCAAATAGAGTCTTTTCTGGGACGCGCCGCGCGCCCTGAATTTTGGCGCGGCGCTTGTCTGCGCCGTAGACGCAGAACGTCAGAATATTGATCGCGGCGAGATAGATGACAAAGTATCTCACTTTTCGAGCTTGCTGAGTTCCACAGCCGCCGCCGCGCCGAGGCGTGCGTTGTTGAACACGAGCTGGATGTTGGAATCCAGGCTGTCGCCGCCGGTCAGGTCCTTGATCTTGGCGAGCAGATAAGGCGTCGTGGCCTTGCCGTGGATGCCGTCCTTCTTCGCGTCCTCGACGGCCTCGGCAATGGCCTTGTCGATGACTTCCTTGTCCATGGAGTACTCTTCGGGAATCGGGTTCGTGACGAGTAAGCCGCCGCGCAGACCCAGCTCGCGCTTGACGTGGAACGCCTTGGCCAGCTGCTCCGGCGTGTCGAGCTCGTAGTCGACGCCAAAGCCGGACTTGCGCGTGTAGAACGCAGGCAGCTCGCTCGTGCCGTAGCCGATGACGGTCACGCCGTGGGTCTCGAGATATTCGAGCGTCAATCCGAGGTCGAGGATGGACTTCGCGCCCGCGCACACGACCATGACGGAGGTGTTGGCCAGCTCTTCAAGGTCGGCGGAGATGTCGAACGTCTCCTGCGCGCCGCGGTGCACGCCGCCGATGCCGCCGGTGGCGAACACGCGGATGCCCGCCATGTCGGCGATCATCATCGTGGTGGTGACGGTGCACGCGCCGTCCTTGCCCTGCGCGACGAGCACGGGCAGGTCGCGGCGGGAAGCCTTCGGGATGCCCGCGCCGGTGCGGCCGAGGTAGTCGATCTCTTCCTTGGAAAGGCCCGCCTTCAAGCGGCCGCCGATGATGGCGATGGTCGCGGGGACGGCGCCGGCCTCACGGATGATGCTCTCGACCTTGAGCGCGGTCTCAACGTTCTGCGGGTAGGGCATGCCGTGGGAAATGATGGTGGATTCGAGCGCCACGACGGGCTTACCGGCGGCAAGGGCCTCGGCAACCTCGGGGGCGATATCCAGATACTTGTTCATCGTTAAAATCCTCCTGTAAAGTAATAGGTGAAAGTTTCACGTTTACCTTTTGAGGTAAGATTGCATCATAACATACAACTTGTCAAAAGTCAATACAAAGCGGGGCTTGAATTTGCACGGGAAGTGGCATATAATACCTCTATTATCCCGTGAAAACCCACAAAAGGAAGGAAAATTATTATGGAACGAGTGAGAATTGCCGCGCTCTTCGCCGACAAAGAGCAGTACGGCGGCGCAAGCGTCACCGTATGCGGCTGGGCGAAGACCATCCGCGATATGAAGACCTTCGGATTCATCGAGCTGAACGACGGCTCGTGCTTCCGCAATTTGCAGGTCGTGATGGATGCGAATTCTCTTTCTAATTATAAGGAGATCGCCGCGCAGAACGTGGGCGCCGCGCTCATCGTGCGCGGCACCGTCGTGCTGACGCCCGAGGCCAAGCAGCCGCTCGAAGTCAAGGCAACAGAGATCAAGGTCGAGGGCGTGTCCTCCCCCGACTATCCCCTGCAGAAAAAGCGCCACAGCGTCGAATATCTGCGCACCATTCAGCATCTGCGCCCGCGCACGAACCTCTTCTCCGCGGCGTTCCGCGTGAGAAGCGCGGCAGCCTACGCCGTGCACGAGTTCTTCCAGAGCCGCGGCTTCGTCTATGTCAACACCCCCATCATCACCGGCTCTGACTGCGAGGGCGCGGGCGAGATGTTCCAGGTCACGACGCTGGATCTTGAAAACCCGCCGAGAACGCCCGACGGCAAGGTCGATTACAGCAAGGACTTTTTCGGCAAGAAGACGAGCCTGACCGTCTCCGGCCAGCTCAACGCCGAAAACTTCGCCATGGCGTTCGGCGACGTTTACACCTTCGGCCCCACGTTCCGCGCCGAGAATTCCAACACCGCGCGCCACGCCGCCGAGTTCTGGATGATCGAGCCGGAGATGGCGTTCTGCGACCTCGACGGCGACCTTGAGGTCATGGAGGCGATGGTCAAGCATATCATCCGCCGCGTGATGGAGCGCTGCCCGGATGATCTCGCGTTTTTCAACAGCTTTGTCGACAAGGGTTTGCTGGAGCGTCTCCAGCACGTCGAGAGTTCCGACTTTGGCCGCGTGACGTATACCGAGGCCGTCAAGCTCTTAAAGGAGAGCGGCCAGAAGTTCGACTACCCCGTCGAGTGGGGCATCGACCTGCAGACTGAGCATGAGCGTTACCTCACCGAGCAGATCTTCAAGCGCCCCGTGTTCGTCACGGACTATCCGCAGGAGATCAAGGCGTTCTATATGCGCCTCAACGACGACGGCAAGACCGTCGCCGCAGCGGACTGCCTCGTTCCGGGCATCGGCGAGATCATCGGCGGCAGCCAGCGCGAGGAGCGCATCGAGCTGCTCGAAAAGCGCATCCGCGAGCTCGGCATGAATCCCGAGGACTACTGGTGGTACTGCGACCTGCGCCGCTACGGTTCCTGCCGTCACGCGGGCTTCGGCCTTGGCTTCGAGCGCATGGTGATGTATTTAACGGGCATCGGCAACATCCGCGACGTGGAGCTGCATCCGAGAACCGTGGGCAACGCAGACTTTTAATTCTTCAAAAAACAAGGGACACGGAAACCGTGTCCCTTGTTTTTTGAAGAATTGCACTCCGCTTCGTGCCTTGCCGCCCAAAGGGCGGCTTCGACACGCGCGGAGCGAGAAGAGTTTTTTGGCACGCGCATGTCGCGCAAAAAAACGATTCGAAATCATTTCGCGTCTGCGGACGCGAAAGTAGTTTGCAGCGCGTTGGCGACGGAGAATTATTTTGTGGTAAATAGTTACAAATGGGAACAAAAGCGCGAAAGGCATAGTCAAAAGAAGTGAAGTCTGCTATAATGACCGCGCAGTTTTGAGAGAGGAGATTTTGACATGAAACACTTTTTTGCACTGCTGCTCAGCGTGCTGATGGTGCTGTCGCTGCTGACTGCCTGCGGCGACAAGACGACGCCGTCCGACGGCGACGATCAGACCGTCACGGACGAGAATGGCAGCGACACCGACAACAATACTGACGATACAACTGACCCCTACGACGCCGTGCGCAGCTACTGGTCCGAGGACCAGCTCACGCAGGCCTGGGGGCCGGATCAGGTGGTGGAGCACCTCTTTTTCCACCCGATCATCGCCTATCCGCAGTGGGCCTTCCACGACTGCAATGCCAGTCAGGACCAGCGCTACGGCCTCGACGACTGGATGGTGACGGTCGACGAATACAACAAAATTTTGCAGTCCGTGTACGACAAGGGCTACATCTTAGTCGCGATGGAGGACGTGTGGAGCGAGGTGACGGACGAGACCGGCACGCATATGGTGCGAAACACCCTGATGCTGCCAGAGGGTAAAAAGCCGCTCGTCATCAGCTTTGACGACGTGAACTACTACCCCTATATGCTCGACGAGGGCTTCACGAGCAAGCTCGTCGTCGGCGAGGACGGCGAGATCTGGGCGCAGTGCACCGATCCGTACACAAATGAGACCTTTTTGACCAAGGAACTCGACGCGACGCCCATTCTCGACCAGTTTGTCTACGAGCACCCCGACTTTTCGCTGAACGGCGCGAAGGCCATCTTCTCGCTGACGGGCTATCAGGGTATTTTAGGCTATCGCACGCAGGATGACCGCGACATCGCGGCAGATTCGCCCGACCGCCCCGCGTTCGATGCCTACCGCGCGAGCGAGATCGAAGCGGTCAAGCCCGTCATAGCGCGTTTGAAGGAGACCGGTTGGACGTTCGGCAGCCACACCTGGGGCCACATCCGCCTCGACACCAAACCGCTCCAGACCGTCATCAACGACACCGAGCGCTGGGCGGACGAGGTCGGCTCGCTCGTCGGCCCCACGCAGATTTTGTTCTATCCGCACGGCGGCCGTCCCGACGGTGACGACTGGCACCAGACCGGCGAGCGCTTCAAGTACCTGCAAAGCCAGGGCTTCCGCATCTTCGCGAGCGTCGGCACGAGTTCGTTCAGCTATGTGAAGCCCGACATTTCCGCCGTCATCTGCGACCGTCTGCATCCGGACGGCACCACGCTGCGCCACTCGCGCAGCCGCTATCTGCAATTCTATAACGCCGAGGACATCATGGATACGCAAGTCCGTCCCGATCTTGGCGTAGACTGGTGAGGAGGCGTTATTATGGCAACGTTAGAAGAACTCAAGGCGAAGGCCGTCGCCATGCTGGACATGGCGTATGTGCCGTATTCCCACTTCCCCGTGGGCGCGGCACTCGAATGTGAGGACGGCGCGGTCTTCACCGGCTGCAACATCGAAAATTCGAGCTACGGCCTGACGAACTGTGCCGAGCGCACCGCGGCGTTCAAGGCCGTGAGCGAGGGGCACCGGCGCTTCAAGCGCATCGTCATCGCTGGGCGCAGCGACGACTACTGCTACCCCTGCGGTGCGTGCCGTCAGGTGCTCTACGAGTTCGGGCCCGACATGGAGGTCGTGTGCCTGAACAAGGACAACGAAGAAAAGCACCTGCACATCAAGGAGCTGCTCCCCTACGGCTTCGACCAGACGTGGCTTGCAATCGACGAGAAATAACGAAAAAAGAGAGCGGCGCTGCCGCTCTCTTTTTTTGCGCTTTAGTTGCTGCCGGAGGAGGCATTGATCGTCAACGTGCCGCTGACCGTCGAAATTTCCAGCTCGCTCATCTCACCGCCCTCGAGCGCGGGCACGGTGTAGTACGCTTCGTGGTCGCCGCAGACGATGAGCGTTCCTTCGCGCTCGGTGAGCGCGGAGCGGAACGCGCCGCTTTTCGTTTCATAGTCGAGAGTAAAGCCGTCCTGCGCGGGAAGGGTCAGATAGATGCTGCCGCTCTCCGTTTCGGCATCAAGGCGCAGCGCACGCTCGGTAGCCAAAATCAGGTTGCCGCTGACGCTTTCGAAGTTCAGCGCGCCGAGCGCGCCGGCGATATCCACCTTGCCGCTCGCGGTTTCGATCTCGGCATTTTCCGCTTCGCCTGCAAGCTCGATCGCGCCGGAGAGCGTCGAAATATCGACCCTTGCCCACGTGCCGTCCACCACGCCGGCATTGCCGCTCGTGGTCTCGATCTCCACCTCCGGGCAGTTCGCGCACATCACGCGCGCGTCGCCGCTGAGCGTCGAAAGCTCGATCTTCTGCGCATCGGCGCTCACGTAGGCGTAGGCGTCCGTTGTTTCGACTTTTATCTCCTCAAAGTGACCGGCGCTGACCAGTTCCCTCGGAAGTCCCACGTCGAGGTACTTTTCCCCGTTGTAGCTGCCGCGGTAAGCGTCGCCGAGGAAGCGGATGCGCAGCGTATCGCCGTCGATCGTGCAGACCATCTTCTCGCTCTCGGCGAGCGGCGCGGCGGATTCCTCCTTCACGCTGATCTGCGCGCTCTGCTCGGCGGTATAGATGTTCACGCTGCCGCTGCGCCACGAGATGTCGATCTTGCGGATGTCCTCGCTCTCGCCGATGCTGAGCACCGCGCCCGGGTGGAGCTCTTCGCTCCCCTCCGCCTGCGTGCAGAAGGTGTAGGTCGCACTGCTGCCGTCCCAGAGCGCGTCGACGGCGAAAATGCCGCCGCTTTGCGGCAGTTCTGCGCGGAATGTGCCGTTATCCTGCCGCTGGGCGGTCACGGTCTCGGACGGCATGCCGGTGCTGCCCCAGGCGTCGGACGGCCAGCAGCGGAGACTGACGGAATCGGGCGAATTATCGCCGAAATCGAGCGTTACGGTGTAGAAATAGGCGGCCGACACTGTAAAGGGCATTTCCAGTACAGGCGTGATGTCACGGGAGGTTTCGTCCAGCGGGTGCGCGCCGCAGGCAATGGCGGTCATGCTCTGTAGGCCCTGGGTGTAGGTCCAGTCGTAGCTGCTGCTTTTGAGGGTGACGCTGCAAGCGTTTGCACTTGTCACCGTCAGTGTTGGCGGGGTTTGGCGCGCGGCCTCGTCTGCGCTTTTTTCGCCGCAGGCGGTCAGGGAGAGCAGGAGCGCGAGGGGGAGCAGGAGGGAAAGGAGCTTCTTCATCGTTCGTTCCTCATTTCTTTCGGATACTTCTATAGACGTATGATAGCCGAAAAAGTTCCCGCGCACAACGGCGATCGCTGCACAAAACGCGGCAATTTGTGGTATCGTGAATTCTAATACCGGAGGCGGTACAGCTTTTTGCCGCGTTGTGTGCAACGTTTCTTCATGATACGGCGTATCATGAAAAGGCAAATCATGCATCAGTGTTCCCGCGTTTGCAGGGGGGTGTGGGCTGCCTTTTCCAACATTATATTTTGGGGGAAAGCGCATGGACAAGACGACAAATTTCGACCTGCCGCAATGGGTCAAGGCGGATCAGATCAAGATGGACGACTTTAACGGGGCGTTTGCGAGCATCGACGCGGCGCTCAAGGCTGAGGGCGACGCGCGCAGCGAGGCCGACGGCACGGCGGCGGAGCGCATCACGGCATTGGCGCAGACGATCGCAAACGGTAAAATCTGCCGCATAAAATACGGCTCGTATACCGGCAACGGCACCTACGGCGCGGCGAACGCGGTCAGCATCGAGTGCGGGTTCTACCCGCTGCTGGTGATGGTGAGCAGCTCGAGCAGCAGCCACTACTGGGCGGTGCGCGGGTTCGACAAGTTCTACTACAGCAACAACCGCGAAAACGAAATGACGTGGGGCGATACCGGCGTGAGCTGGTACTACCCGCAGGACGACCAGTATTACCCCCCGTCGGGCAACCAGATGAACGCAATCGACACGACCTATTACTATCTGGTGCTGGGCTACAGCAACGACGGAGAGCAGGGAAACTGAATCACGGCAAAAAACAGCCCCGAGGCGAAAGCCTCGGGGCTGAAACTCTACTTTAGGGGGAAAGATCCCTCAGAAGAGAAGTTTTTAGTTAGCGAACGACATGATCGAAGAGTAGGAACCGGCGGTGACCTTATAGGTACCAGCGCCGATCACGCCGCGCAGCTCAATGGTGACAGAGGTAGCACCATCGCTGCCAACCGTACCGGAGAAGGTGCCGACGGTGACATAGCCGTTGTCACGGAGCTGCTCGAGAGTGACGCTGTAAACATCACCCTTCTTAGCATCGTTGTTAGCGTTCAGAGACACCGTAGCGTCCTTGTTAGCGTTGAGGGCAACGCCGATAACAGTAGCGGCGTTGGGAACATCGACGCCACTCTTGACCTTGTCGTAGGCGTAAGCCTGCAGTGCCAGAGCGTTGAGCTGACCGTTGTTCTGGATAGAAACAAAGTAGTAGTGCTGGTCGGCAGGATTGCCCATCGTGCCAACAACCTTGGTCAGGTCGGTGACCACGCTGTAATACTTGTTAGCGCTATAGTCGTGATAGAGAGAATCAGCGAAGGTGTCACGATCAGAATAGTTCTTCTCCGCAGTGCCAGCAGCACCCTCAACGATGTTGATCGTGATGTCGCTATAGGTGTTATAGGCGGAGGAAAGCGGGTAGTTTGCATAACCATTCAGCCGCTCACCGTCGGTGACGATGTGACCGCTCTTGACAACGCCATCCTCAAGAGTGACAACATAGAGCGTGTTGTTCACAGGATAGCCAGTCTGACCATTGATCTTCAGGGTGTTCTGCAGAGCGTCAAAGTTAGCGAACTTGACTTCGCCGGCAACGCCGTCGACATAGCCCTTAACGACCCACGTACCGTCGGCGAGGGTGTAAGCGCCCTGCTGACCGTCGAAGTAGAACAGGCTGGTGACCTTGGAGGTCGTGGTGGGAGCGATAACGTAGACGTAATCGGCAACGTTGTCGCCGTTCAAATCAACATAGTCAACTTCGCCCTTGGCATAGTTGTCGATGTTGGTGAAGCCGGTGATGGACTTAAAGGTATAGGGGTTAGCAGTGGTGTCAGCACCAGAACGAACCAGGAACACAGTATTGGAGTTGACAACGAGAGTACCAGTCGCGCTGCCATAGACCTGAGTGTTCTTGCTCACGGCAACATCGGCGAGATTGTAGAGCTTGGCGGCAGTACCGGTGGCAACTTCAACAGCGTCAAGAGTGCCGTTGGACTTGGTAGTGAACTGGAACAGGTGACCGTTCAGGATGCCATTGGTATCAGCAACCTTGTTGGTGTTGATGTAGGTGTCAACGTAGAAATACTTGTTCTGGTCGTCGGCCTTCATGACCAGTGCGTTGATACCAGTGCTGTGGGTAACATCACCGGACTTAACAGTCTTGGTAGCGGGGGTAGCGGGGGTGGCGGGGGTGGTGTAGACATAGGTCATCTTGCTGATGTCAACCTGAGCGGTGGTGCCGTCCATGTAGGTGACGTTGGCCTTTGCCACGCCGGAACCGTCAGTGGCGTTGCCAGCCCACCAGATGGAGTTGATCACACCGTAGCTGGTAGCAGCAGCGATCTCAACCGCACCGATCAGGTTGTTGTAGGAATCGAAGTACCAAGTGTACTTGGCGTCCTTCTGAGCGGCCTGGTCGAGGTAGAACTTGGCAGCATCATCATAAACGGTGCCCTCAACGTTGTGCTGCTGAGCGTTCCAGTAGATCACGCTCTGAGCGCCGTCAACAGAAGTGGCCTTGGAAACGATCTCGGCATACTGATCAGCAGTGTTGAGCACCTTGCCGCTGACAGTGGCGGGGTTGTCAGCCTTGACGGTGTAAGCGTTGACGAGGACATACTCATCCTTGGCATAGCCATAGTTGTCGTCGTAGTCCTTGAGCGTCAGAGGAGTAGAAGCGTTCTTGGCATCATAGACCTCGAGGGTGATGGTGGCAGGAGTCTTGACGTGACCCTGAGCATCATAGGTGATGTCAGCAACGTAGGTGACCTTGGCAAGGAAGGTGTCGATCATGACGATGGTATCGTCATAGACTTCGAACAGACGGCCCTGAGCACCCATCTTGGTCTTGGTGTCGGTCAGGTTGACGGTGTACTTGGTGCTGGCGGTCTGACCGTTGACGATCAGGGTGTAAGCGGTGTCGGCCTTCAGGCCAGCATCGTGAGCGACGTCGCACTCAGCAACAGCCTTGGTGTAGGTCAGGTCGGGCTTCTCAACGAAGGTAGTGGCCTTGTCGCCGGTGTTGTAGGTCCACTTGGTGGCGGGACGGCCCCACTTGTCGGAAGCAGCAGCGGAAGCGAGCTTGAAGTTCTTCTCGCCGAGGCTGTTGGTCTTGGTGTTGATGACCTTATCGGTCACATAGCCGAAGGCCGGGGTGTAGGTGACCTGAGCCTTCTGGATGCCCTGGAACAGGAGCTCAGCGACCAGCTCACGGGAAGCGGGAGCGTTCAGGTCAGTGGTCTTCGCCACGTTGTCCAGAACGCCGAGCTGCTGCGCGGTCTGCGCAACATGGAGCGCCCAGTCAGCGCCGGAGAACTCGTTGTTCTTGTCGTAGCCGACAGCGCGGAGGATCATGGCGAGGACTTCATAGCCGGTGACCTTGCCGGACGGCTTGAAGGTGCCATCGGGATAGCCCTTGACGAGGGAGGCGTTGGCGCAGTAGCCGATGTAGCCCTGAGCCCAACCGGCGCCAGCCATGTCGCTGAACTTGTTATAAGTGGCATAGAGGCCGGACTTATCGTTCTTGGCGACGTCGGCAGTGTAGATACGATAGACGATCGTAGCTACCTCAGCGCGGGTGATGTTGCCCTCGGGCTTGAAGGAACCATCCTCATAACCCTTGAACACACCCATGCCATTCAGAACGGCAACAGACTCAGCGTAATCATCGCTGATGCTCTTGTCATCCTTGAAGGCTGCGTTGGCGCTGACGGCCAGAGACAGAGTCATGACCAGAGCCAGCACCATTGCGAGTAACTTTTTCATAGATGTTA
>OLPS01003078.1_pt1 | contig 13678 bp, 10 predicted proteins | sample 1673071 | NCBI WGS metagenome assembly OLPS01 (sample SAMEA3136752, study PRJEB25190) | human gut metagenome | reverse complement strand
CCGTCGCGGTAAACGATGCATGGGCGCGCGCCATCTCGATCGCACGCGTCACGCCGCCGGCGGCGTCGATGTGGTTGTCCTTGAGCATAACGGCCGTCGACAGGTTGTAACGGTGATTGCTGCCGCCACCGATCTCGACCGCGGCCTTCTCGAAAACGCGCATACCCGGCGTGGTCTTGCGTGTGTCGACAAGCACGGTCTTGGTACCCTCGAGCACCACGGCCATCTGGTGTGTATAGGTAGCGATACCGCTCATACGCTGCAGGTAGTTGAGCGCCACGCGCTCTCCCGAAAGCAGTACGCGTGCATCGCCGCGCACCTGGCCCACGTGGTCGCCGGCGTGCACCTCGTCGCCGTCGGCAACATCAAACAGCACCGAGCTCTGCGAATCCAGCAGCTCAAAGGTGCGAGCGAACACATCCAAGCCCGCGATGATGCCATCGGCCTTGGCGATAAGTTCCACCGTAGCGGGGCGCGCCGTGGGGCACACGCTCGCCGTGCTCACGTCCTCAAACGTAATGTCCTCGCGCAGAGCCTGCAGAATCAGATCATCGACGACGAGCTTCATGGTAATGGGATTCATGGTCTACTCCTCCACGGCCTGCGTGCCGGCGGCACGGGCCAGATCATCGATTGCCAGGGTGTCGGCGCTCAGGGCGCGATGACGGCCATCGAGCGCGGGATCGCCCGCCTGCTCCACGGCCAGCGACTCGCCGGTACGCATATACCACGCGGCGCGACGACCCCAGACCAGTGCCTCGAGCAGGCTGTTTGATGCAAGGCGGTTCTTGCCGTGAACACCGTTGCAAGCCGTCTCGCCCGCGGCGTAGAGCTCGGGCATCGAGGTGCGGCCGTCCTTGTCGACCCACACGCCGCCCATAAAGTAGTGCTGCGTGGGCGTAACGGGGATGGGCTCGTCCAAGATGTCGCGGCCGTCCTCCAGGCAACGTGCGCGAATGTTGGCAAAGTGCCCGGTCACCACATCGCGCTCGACGGGGGCAAAGCTCAGCCACTCGTGCTCGGTGCCGTCCTGCTTCATCTGCTCGCGAATGGAGGCGGCGACCACATCGCGCGGCTGAAGCTCGTCGGTAAAGCGCTCGCCAGCGGCGTTGAGCAAAATCGCGCCCTCGCCGCGGCAGCTCTCGCTGATCAGGAAGGTGCGGCCCGGCTGCGGCGAGAACAGCCCCGTGGGGTGAATCTGCACGTAGTCCAGGTGCTCCATCTTAATGCCATGCTCCTGAGCAATGTAGCAGGCATCGCCCGTGAGCTGCGGGTAGTTGGTCGAATGGTCGTATACGCCGCCGATGCCGCCCGTCGCCCACAGCGTGTGGCGGGCATGGATCTTAAACGGCTCGCCGGCATGCACGCCCCCGGCGGCATTTGCCAGTTCGTCGGCGGGACGAACCGAGTTGTCCTCGTCCACGGGAACGGCGACGACGCCAGTGCACACCGTGGCGCCGTCACGCTCGCCCGTCAGGATGTCGGTCATGGCCACGTGCTCCAAAATCTGCACGTTATCCAGCTTGCGAACGGCCTGGAGCAGCTTGGTCGTAATCTCCTTACCCGTAATATCGGCATGGAAGGCAATGCGCGGGCGGCTGTGCGCGCCCTCGCGGGTAAAGTCGAGGCTGCCGTCGGCCTTGCGCTCAAAATCCACGCCCATCGCCAGCAGGTCGTTGATGACCGAGCGGCTCGAGCGGATCATGATGTCGACGCTCTCGCGGCGGTTCTCGTAGTGACCGGCGTGCATGGTGTCCTCAAAGAAGGCATCGTAGTCCGAGCCTTCGGGCAGCACGCAAATGCCGCCCTGCGCGAGCATCGAATCGCACTCGTCGACAGCGCCCTTGGAGAGCATGATCACGCGCGTGCTCGTCGGCAGATTGAGAGCCGCATACAGGCCCGCCACGCCGCAACCGGCGATGACAACGTCACACTCCATATCGGGGTATTGTTTGGTTTCCACAGGAATCCTCTCCCTTGTAATGTGACATAAGGAACTGTTCCCCATGTCACATTGGCTTAGCGCGCCGCGTACTCGAGCATGCGGTCGAGCGTAAGTTTGGCCTGGTCGGCAGCCTCGTCCGACACGCCGATCTGCACCTCGCCCTCGCCCGTCTCCAGGCAGTGCACGAGTTTTTCGAGCGTGATGAGATCCATGTTGACGCAGGTGGGCTGCACCGCGGGGAAATAGAACTTTTTGTCGGTGCCCTCGCAGCGGCGCTCGAGCTCGTAGAGCACGCCGCGGACCGTCACGATGATGAACTCACTCGCGTCCGACTCCTCGGCGTACTTGATGATACCGGCGGTGGAGCCGATGTAGTCGGCCTCGGCAAGGACGTCGGCCTTGCACTCGGGGTGCGCCAACACGAGCGCGTCGGGATGCGCCTCCTGCGCATCGACGATCTGCTCGACGGTGATGATGTGATGGCGCGGGCAGTAGCCGTTGTTGAGGATGACGTGCTTTTGCGGCACCTGCTCGGCTACGAAGCGGCCCAGGTTTTGATCGGGGATGAACAGGACGTGCCGCTGCGGCAGCTCGGACACGATCTTGACGGCGTTGGAGCTGGTGACGCACACGTCGCTCCAGCTCTTGATCTCGACCGTCGAGTTGACGTAGCAGACCACGGCAAGGTCGTCGCCGTACTCGGCGCGCGCCGCGTCGACCGTCTCGCGCTTGACCATGTGCGCCATGGGGCAATCCGCACCCGGCTCGGGCAGCAGCACGGTCTTGGTGGGGTTGAGCAGCTTGGCGCTCTCGCCCATAAACTCCACGCCGCACAGCACGATGGTCTGCTGCGGCAGGCTCTTGGCGAGCTTTGCCAGGTAGAAGCTGTCGCCGACGTAATCGGCAACGGCTTGGACCTCGGGCGCCACATAGTAGTGCGCCAGGATCACCGCGTCACGTTGGGTTTTTAGTTGCTGAATGGCCTCGACGAGCTCTGCGGGCACCAGTGCCGCGCGCTCCGTTGCCGTCGTTGCCGATGCTAGGCCGGCCGCAATGTCGCGTGCAAGCTCCGATGCATCCATGTTCGCGCTCTGTGCCATCAAGGCCCCTCTCTTTTGGCGAATCTTGGAGCTTTAGTATGACACCTAGGTTTACAGCTGACAAGACAGCTGTAAACCTAGGTGTAAAGTTGAAATAAAGATTCAATCATGTGGCAGGTCCATTTTCGAACTGGCAAGCTGAGGATAGCCGAGCTCTCGATAGCGCAGGAGGCATCTTTCGCCACCGCAATACCGCTTGGCGCGAGTTGCACGCCGTGGGGCGCAAACGGTCCGCACCCCCACAAGCGGTCCGCACCCAATGTGGCAAAATCGAACTACTTAAGGGGGCCGAATGCTCAAGATTATTGCCTGCGACGATGACGTCGCTTTTCTAGATAGACTGCACCGAATGATCGACCGTTGGTCGAGCGAGACGGGCACGGCGGTCGACGTTGCGCTCGTTACGCGTGGCGAGGACCTGCTGGCGCGCCATGCCGCGTCGCGCGCCGACATCATTCTACTCGACATGATCATGCCGCTCGTCAACGGCATGGACACCGCACGCGAACTGCGCCAGGCCGACACCGCCGTGCACCTGGTGTTTCTCACCTCATCGCCCGAGTTTGCACTGGAGTCCTACGAGGTCCGCGCCTTCGACTACCTGCTCAAGCCCGTGACTTACGAACGCCTGGCGCAGTTACTCGACGAGCTTTCGAGCATGCGCCCGGCGGCAACCGACGAGCTCGTGATCAAAACGTCCTTTGGCTACCACGCCCTGCGCCTGTCCGACATCGAATATGCCGAGGCGCGCAACAAGCACGTGGTTTTCCACCTGCGCGACGGACGCGATATCGAGGCACTCGAGTCGTTCCGCAGCGTCGAGGACCGCTTGGAGCAAAACGCGGTCTTCTTTAAATGCCACCGCAGCTACCAGGTCAACCTGCGCAATATCGATCACTTTGACCGCACGGACATCGTCATGCGCTCGGGCGCGTGCATCCCGCTTTCGCGCAGCTGCAAGCAGGGATTCCAAAACGCCTACTTTGCGGTGCGCTTTGAGGGTGGAAGACACTGATGGTCTCCTCGGTCGAAATGATCCTTTGGGCAATCCACCACGCCACGACGTTGCTCTTTGGCGTCTTTGCCTCGGCGGCGCTGTGCGGTATCGAAATCAATCGACGCCATGCACTCGAGTTGGTGGGGGTCGGAGTCGCAACCGGCGCTGCCTTTTCGATCGCCAATGCCGTCGGCGGCGAGCTTTTCGCCCGCCAGGTATATCCGCTCGTCGTGCATCTGCCGCTCGTCATCTATTTGTGCGCGCGCTACCGCCTGAGCCCGCTGCTTGCCGTGCTCGGCATTACGAGTGCCTATCTGAGCTGCCAGTTCAGCAATTGGATGGGCATCGCCGCATTTGCCGCAACCGATTCTCAGATCGCGTACTATCTGGCGCGCATCGCGACCACACTCGCCGTCTTTGCCGTCCTGTTGCATTGGGCCGGCGACATCGGTCCACGCTTGGCGATTAAAAGCACCACCGAGCTGGGCATCCTTTTAATCCTGCCGCTCGTCTATTACGTCTTTGACTATGCCACCAACGTCTACACCACGCTGTTCCACTCGGGCTCGGTGGTGACGGTTGAGTTTTTGGCATTTGCGCTCTGTGCCTTCTATCTTATGTTTCTTGCCGTTTACCTGCGCGAATACGAAGAAAAGGAAACCGCCGAGCGAGAGCGCTGGATGCTCGAAACCCGCGACAGCGCCGCCATCAAAGAGCTCGAGGCTTGGCGTCAATCTGGGCGCGAGCTGTCGATTCTGCGCCACGACATGCGCCACTTCCTACGCGGCCTGGCCGCTTTAATTGAGGAGGGCCACACCGACGAGGCGCTCGATCGCATCGACGAACTCTGCGAAGCCGGCGACCGCACCGCCGTACGCCGCTTCTGCGCCAACGAGACCGTAAACATCGCGCTTTCGTCATTTAACTCGGATATCAATAGAAACGGCATTACCGCCAACCTGCGCGCCGCCGTACCCGAAACCATCCACGTAGGTGACGCCGACCTGTTTAGCGTGCTCTCAAATGCCTTGGAAAACGCTATCACCGCCGCAAGCGCCGCACCCCAAGGAAAGCGATTCGTCGACTTTGACCTGCGATTAGAGGACGGCCAGCTGCTGCTGTTAGTTTCCAACACGTTTGACCGCGCGCCGCGCATGGTCGACGGCATGCCCGTAGCCGGGCACACCGGACACGGCTTTGGAACCAAGAGCATTAAGCTTGCCGTCGAACGCATGAACGGCAACTGCCAGTTCCGCATTAACGGCGATCGGTTTGAGCTGCGCGCTGTGATGTAGAAGTGCGGCGCCGATCTCGAGGCGTGCCTTGCCCGCCAGGCAATCGCTCGCCGGTGCCAATCCGCTACAGCGGAGCGACCGCCGGAGTCAGCTGCTTGATGTAGGCCCACATGCGCTGCTTAGCGGCCTTGTCGGTGAGTGCCGCCTCAAAGCCGTCGAGCGCGAGCACGCGGCGGCCCTGCACATGGGCGACCAGGCCGGGCTTGAGCATAGCGGTATCGAAGTCGTCGATTGCCACAAGCATGTCGGCATAGGTCTCGCGCATGGTATCGGCCGCGCGATCGTCCAGCAGCAGAACCGCCTCGGGGTCCAAAGCCTCAAGCGCCTCACGGAACAGCTCGCACGGCAGAGTCTCGCCCACCGCGACCGCTCCGTCACCCACGCCGGCGACGCTTGCCAGCACGCAAAAATCCTCGGGCGCGTAGCCGATGGCCCCAAGCGCCTTGCGCAACGCCGCGCCATCCGGGCCGGCGGCAAGCTCGCCACCCGAACGCTCGGCCTCGTCCAAATCGCCTTTGACCAGCACGATCGGCGAGCACGCGTTGCCCGCGATACGCACGCCACGAACCGCAAGCGATGTGAGCTCCTGCTCGGCCGCCTGGGCGATGGCTTCTTTTTTCTGGCTTTGTGACGTGGACATGCGCTCTCCAATCGTTTGCGTGCCCACCATTATATAAAAGAGCTACCCGCGAGTGGTTGCTTTGCGGGCGGCTGGGTATAAGCACGGTCGTACTGAGTTTTACGCGGCCAAGCCGCGTCGCATTATGGAGGTCACCATGGCTGACATTAATCAGATTACCCCCGAGAACTTCGATTCCATCGTTAACGACAGCCTGCCCGTGCTGGTCGATTTTTGGGCACCGTGGTGCGGGCCCTGTCGATCCCTCTCGCCCATCGTTGACGAGGTTGCCGATGAGCTGGCGGGCAAGCTTGCCGTTGCCAAATGCAACGTCGACGACAACCAGGACCTGGCCATGAAGTATGGCGTCATGAGCATCCCCACGCTGATTGTGTTTAAGAACGGCGAGGAGATTGACCGCTCAGTTGGCGCTCTGCCCAAGGCGAGGCTGCAGGCGCTGCTGGAAAAGCATCTGTAATACGCTTGTTACTTACCCGCCGTCTATGAGCGCTTTTGCACCGCTCGCCGGACTTCTGGATGCACCGAGTGCAACCACGGATAGTATGGTAGTCACAAACAGCCCCCAGTGAACGGGTGCGGGTCGCACAGACTCGTACCCGTTTTCTTATGCAGCTGTGCGCAGAGCGGGCGTAGTAAAATCTGAACCACTGAACTGCCCCATACAAAAGGAGATTTCCCATGCATGATGTTGGAATGAACATGAGCCAGCTTGCCATGAGCGTCAAACAGGTCGACGACACCATCGAGCTCGCTCATGAGTGGAGCCATCAGTTGCTGCATGCGACCGAGAATTTTGACATGGAGCGCATCGGCGCCAAGCTCGAGGCCGCCATGGCCGCGCTGCACGAGGCGCATGACGCGCTCGAGGGCTACGAGGAAGCCATCGAGGCCGACCACAACTCCGTCGGCTCCGTGAAGCTGGTGTAAGGTGGCCGAACACGAGCACAGCTGCGAGTACGAGCACGAGCATCCGCACGGGGCGGACGGTGACGCGGGCTGCCACTGTAGTGGTTCCGGCTCCGAGCTGGTCCGTTTTTCGGTTACCGCACCCGACGACCTGCTGCGCCGTTTTGACGAGCAGATCGCACGCCGCGGCGACGTGGCCAACCGATCCGAGGCCGTGCGCGACCTGATTCGCGCCTCGATCGCCAAGGAGCAGATGCGCACGCCCGATGAGCACGTTATCGGGTCGCTCACCATGATCTACGACCATCACACCGGCGATCTGACGCGCCGTCTGGACGAGGTGCAGCACGACTACACCAACGAGATCGTATCGACCATGCACGTGCATCTGGATCACCACAACTGCTTGGAGATTCTGGCGCTCAAGGGTCGCGGCGAGCGCGTCTACGAACTAGCCGACCGCCTGCTGGGCCTGCGCGGCGTTAAGCACGGCGAGCTCACCTGCGCCGCCACCAAGCAGAGCCTGGGGCTGTAGCGGGATTTCCCGCAGCGCACCTGCCAAATAGGGACAGGTTTGTTTTGGCAGGTTTAGAAGTTTTACCTACCAAAATAAACCTGTCCCTTTTTGGTCGGTTTTGATGAGGGGTGTCGCATGCGGCATGTGCATATTCATGTGACGGGCATTGTGCAGGGCGTTGGCATGCGACCGTTTGTGTATCGCGAGGCCATGGCACATGGCATTTGCGGCTGGGTGCTCAACGCGGGCGACGGCGTGCATATCGAGGCGCACGCTCCGGCCGATGCGCTCGATGCTTTTGTTGCCGCGCTTTCTGAGCATGCGCCCGCGGCGGCCCGCGTTGAGCGAGTCGATATTGCGGATTTGGAGCCTGGCGGCTGGAGCACTGCCGATGAGCAGGGCTTTCACATTGTGGCGTCGCAGGACCAGACCGCGCACACGACGCTCGTCTCGCCCGATATCGCCACCTGTGACGATTGCCTGCGCGAGTTGTTCGATCCCGCCGACCGACGCTATCACTACCCCTTTATCAACTGCACTAACTGCGGCCCACGCTTTACCATCATCCAATCGCTGCCTTATGACCGAGCGGCCACGTCGATGGATTGTTTTCCCATGTGTCCCAAGTGCGCTGCGGAGTATGTCGACCCACTCGACCGGCGTTTTCACGCGCAGCCCGATGCCTGCTTTGATTGCGGGCCGCATATTACGTGGCGCGAGGCTGTAAACGGCAATGCGTGCGGGAATTCGTCCGCGACACCGACCGTCGGCACCACACGCGAGGCCAGCGACGCTATCATCGAGCGCTGCGTTGAGCTGCTGGCCAGCGGTGGCATCGTCGCCATCAAGGGCCTGGGCGGATTCCACCTGGCCTGCGATGCTGCCAACGAACAAGCGGTGCGCGAGCTGCGCCGTCGCAAGCGTCGCAGCAACAAGCCACTTGCCGTCATGGTTCGCAGTCTTGCCGATGCCGGGCGCCTGTGTCATATCGACGATGCTGAACGCGATCTGCTCGCTGGCAGTATCCGCCCCATTGTGCTGCTGCGCCGGCGCACTGTTGGCGAGGGCAACGGCGGTTCCCCCGACATCCTCGCTCTCGCGCCATCTGTCGCGCACGACCTTCCTGAGCTCGGCGTCATGCTCCCCTATACGCCGCTTCAACATCTGTTGCTTGCCGCGGCAGAAGCCTGCGGTATGCACGCGCTCGTCATGACCAGCGGAAACCTGAGCGAAGAACCCATCGAGACCGACGACGACCTTGCCTGGGAACACCTCGTTGCCGCCGGCATCGCCGACGCGCTGCTCGGTAACGACCGCGCGATCCTCTCGCGCTACGACGACTCTGTAGTGCGCGTGGTCGACGGCGCCATTATGCCCGTTCGCCGCGCTCGCGGATATGCACCCCAGCCGCTGCCGTTGCCGGCGCTCGACGGCGCTCCGTCCTGCGTGCTCGCCTGCGGGCCACAACAAAAGGCCACGATTGCGCTCACGCGTGAAGGGACGAACGGCGAGGCGACCTGTTTTGTGTCGCAGCATATCGGCGATGTTGAAAACGGCGGGACCTTCGATGCCTGGAACGCCGCGCGCACGCGCTTGGAAGATCTCTTTGACTTGGCGCCCGCCGCCTTGGCCTGCGATTTACACCCCAGCTATCTATCGGGCCAGTGGGCGCGCGAGCAGACGCGAAAATGCAATCTGCCGCTCGTCGAGGTGCAGCACCATCATGCGCATATCGCGAGCGTAATGGCCGAGGCCATCGCCGCGGGCCAGCTTACAACCGACGCGCGCGTCCTTGGCATCGCCTTTGACGGCACCGGCGCCGGCACCGATGGGACCATTTGGGGCGGCGAGTTTCTTGTTGCCAGCCTTGGCGGCTTTGAGCGCACCGCGCATTTGCGCACCTGGGCGCTCCCCGGTGGGGCGGCCTCCGTGCGCGACGCCCGCCGCAACGCCTTTGCCCTGCTCAGTGAGCTCGGCCTGCTCGAGCACCCAGGTGCCGCTCGGCTTTTGGACAGCCTCGACGAGCAAACGCGCAGCGTGACAGCCACCATGATCGAGCGCGGCATCAACAGCCCGCGTACCAGCAGCATGGGGCGTCTCTTTGATGCCGCGGCAGCAATTCTGGACATCTGCGACAAGGCAACCTACGAGGGCGAACCCGCCATAGAACTCGAAGCCGCCGCCTGGCGCGCGCTCGACAACGAAATCGCCCATTTTCCCGACGACAACGCCGGCTATTTCGCATCTGGCCCATCGTGGCTGGACGGCCCCTATGTTCTGGACCAGAAAGCGCTCTTTGAGGCACTTTTGGGAGGAATTGAAGCCGGAGCGCCCGCCGACAGGCTCGCACTCGATTTCCATGTCGCCGTCGCGCGCTCCTCGGCGCGCATCGCCAGCGATATCTGCGTGCACGAGGGCATCGACACCGTCGCGCTCTCGGGCGGCGTGTTCATGAACCGACTTCTGCTTCAGCTTCTCACCCGCGAGCTCAAAAGCGCAGGCTTTACTGTCCTTGTCCCCCACACCGTACCCGTCAATGACGGCTGCATCGCCTACGGTCAGGCAGCAGTCGCACGCACTCGCCTCGCACAGGTCGCGCCACAATAGGCTGTTCGGCCAGCCCGCAAGCCGCCGTCTCACAGGTGTAGCGCGTTTGCCCGCAGCGCCCGCGAGCGCTACCATCAACTGATGGATTATTGAGCGCCCGTCCAGCGCAAAGCGTATAAAAGGGGAACAATATGTGCCTTGCCGTTCCCGGTAAAGTAGTCAAACGCGACGACGACCTCAAGGCCACCGTCGACATGATGGGCATCGAGCGCCCCGTGTCGCTGCGACTCGTGCCGACGGCGCAGGTTGGCGACTATATTCTCGTACACGCCGGCTTTGGCATCCAGATTGTCGACGAGCAGGAAGCACAGGAAACGCTCGAGCTTGTTAATGCCATGTCCGAGCTGGTCGAAGAAGACCAGCTGACCACCAACCCGGCGGAGGCTTACTAGTGGCGCCCGAGCAGCCGGCGCGCTCCGGTATCGATTTCTCGGCATTCCGCGATCCCAAGCTGGCTCGCGAGCTCATCGAGCGCATTCATGAGCTTGTCGGCGACCGCACCATCAACCTTATGGAAGTCTGCGGCACGCATACCGTGAGCATCGGGCGCTATGGCTTTCGCTCCATTATGCCGGCCGGGCTCAAGCTGCTGAGCGGCCCGGGCTGCCCCGTCTGCGTCACCGCCAACCGCGACATCGACCACGCAATCGCGCTCGCCAACATAGACGGCGCCATCATCACCACCTTTGGCGACATGATGCGCGTGCCCGGATCATCCACCTCGCTCGCTGCGCAAAAGGCGGCGGGGCGCGATATCCGTATCGTCTATTCCCCGCTCGACGCGCTCGACATTGCCGAGCAAAACCCTGATCGCCCGGTCATTTTTATGGGCGTGGGCTTTGAGACTACGACGCCCACCATCGCCGCCGCCATCTTGGAGGCCGAGGCGCGCGGGCTTTTGAACTTCTCGGTCTATTGCGCCCACAAGGCCACGCCGCCGGCGTTGCGCGCCATCGCCAACGACCCCGAGACCACCATCGACGGCTTTATCCTGCCGGGCCACGTCGCCACCATCACGGGCTTGGCGCCCTTTAGCTTTTTGGTCGACGAATTCAATACCCCGGGCGTGGTCACGGGATTTGAACCGGTCGATATCCTGCAGGGCATCTGCATGCTGGTCCAGATGGTTGTCGAGGACAGGCCGGTGATTGACAACGCCTACCGCCGTGGCGTCAACGCAGACGGCAATCCCGTGGCGCGCCAGCTGGTCGAGCAGGTGTTTGAGCCGTGCGATACCACATGGCGCGGGCTGGGGCTGATTGCCAACTCGGGCCTTTCCATCCGCCCCGAGTTCTCGCGCTTTGATGCCCGCGCTCGCTTTGACGTGCCCGTTGAGGCGACGGTCGAGCCGCGCGGGTGCCGCTGCGGCGACGTGCTGCGCGGGGCCATTGCGCCGAGCAGCTGCCCGCTCTTTGGCCGCACCTGCACGCCCGAGCACCCCGTCGGCCCGTGCATGGTGAGCTCCGAGGGCAGCTGCGCGGCGTACTACCGCTACCGCGACTAGCCCGGGCACACCCGCACACCGGCACCACCCACGATTGGAGTTTTCGATATGTCCCATAGCGTTACCGATAGCACCGTCCTGCTGGGCCACGGCTCCGGCGGCCAGATGATGAAACGCATCATCGATGAGGTCTTTTTGGATGCCTTTGGGTCGCCCGAGCTGCTCGAAGGCAACGATGCCGGCGTCGCCGCGCTGCCCGCGAGCGGGCGCATCGCCATGTCGACCGACAGCTTTGTAGTCTCGCCGCAGTTCTTCCCCGGTGGCAACATCGGCCGCCTCGCCGTGTGCGGAACCGTCAACGACGTCGCGACCTCGGGCGCCAACGTGCGCTACCTGTCGTGCGGCTTTATCCTCGAAGAGGGCTATCCCATGGATAGGCTCCGCCAGATTGTGCAGACGATGGCCGAGACGGCGCACGAGGCGGGCGTGTCCATAATCACGGGCGACACCAAGGTGGTCGAGCGCGGCGGGGCCGACGGCGTCTATATCAATACCGCCGGCGTGGGCGAGGTGCCTGCGGGCGTGGCGCTCAGCGGCGCAAACTGCCAGCCCGGCGATGTCATCCTGGTCTCGGGTACACTGGGCGACCACGGCATCGCTATCATGAGCCAACGCGAGGGTCTGGCGTTTTCGAGCACCATCGAAAGCGACGCCGCGCCGCTCAACCACCTGATTGCCGATGTGCTTTCCGCAGCACCCGACACACGCTGCTTCCGCGACCCCACGCGCGGTGGCCTGGCGTCCACACTCAACGAGTTTGCCCAGGCCAGCAATGTTGCCATGGAGGTCGACGAAGATGCCGTGCCCGTGCGTCCCGACGTGCAGGCCGCCTGCGAGATGCTCGGCTACGATGTGCTGCAGGTGGCAAACGAGGGCAAGATGGTTGCCGTCGTGCCGGCCGAACAAGCCGATGCGGCGCTGGCCGCCATGCGCGCCGCCCGCTACGGCGAGAACGCCGCGATTATCGGCCGCGTGCTGCCACTTGCCGAGGGCGCCCGCCCCGCCGTGCGCGTGCGCACCGGCTGGGGTTCGACCCGCATCCTCGACATGCTCGTAGGAGAGCAGCTGCCGAGAATTTGCTAACGACAAAGGCTCAGGGCTATTAAAGATATTCAGATTCCAAACATGCCCGGCACGCATGCCCAGTATCATGGGGTGCGTTTTGAAACCCAATGACGGGAGCTTTCATGGCAGCAGCTTTTTCCCATGTGATTTTTGATCTGGACGGCACCATCCTCAACACGCTCGAGGACCTGGCGACCGCCGGCAACCATACCTGCGAGACGCACGGCTGGTCTACGTTTGCCGTCGACGAGTACCGCTACAAGGTGGGAAACGGCATGCTCAAGCTGGTTGAGCGCTTTATGCCCGCCGAGTATGCGGGCGACGGCCGCATGTTTGAGCAGACGCTTGCCGAGTTTAGGGCTTACTACGGCGAGCACAAGGAGGACCACACCGCCCCCTATGCCGGCACGATCGAGATGCTCGACCGCTTGCGCGCCGCGGGTGTGCAACTTGCCGTGCTCACTAACAAGGACCACGTCTCGGCGGCTCCGCTTATCGAGAAGTATTTTGGTTCCGAGCGCTTTGCGCTGGTGCAGGGCCACGTCGATGCGTTTCCGCCCAAGCCCGAGGCGCCTGTTACACTGCATGTGATGAAAGAGCTAGGCGCCGATCCGTCGACCACGCTCTATGTGGGCGATTCCAATGTCGATATCCTGACCGGTCACAACGCCGGCCTTAAGAGTGCGGGCGTCAGCTGGGGCTTCCGCGGCCGCGCAGAGCTGGAAGCCGCCGGCGCCGACTACGTGGTGGACGCCCAGGACGAGCTCGCAGCGCTGATCCTGGGCGAGTAACGAGTGACACTGCTTAACGCAGCTGCGACAATTCTTCCGCGCAGAAAGCGCATCCCGTTTTGGAGCTCCGGAATGGGATGCGCTTTCCGTTTGAGGCACATCAGGGAAACCGCATCCCGTTTCAGAGCAATATTCCGGGTCGCACTTTCCGCAACCCACCCCATCCGGAAAATGCGACCCACTATTCGGCCAAAAACCGGGTCGCGGTTTCCCAAGCACTCGATGCAACGCTGGCACAAGGAATGTCCCCAACTGCCGGCAGAGACGATATGAGCAGGACATAAAAACATTGAGAGCCCCTGCTGCATGAA
>OLPS01003076.1_pt1 | contig 13687 bp, 6 predicted proteins | sample 1673071 | NCBI WGS metagenome assembly OLPS01 (sample SAMEA3136752, study PRJEB25190) | human gut metagenome | reverse complement strand
TACCTGTCTTTTTTTCATAAAGTTACAAGTCCTTTATCAACCATTTTCTGCAGGGTTAAATCCTGAAGTTTGTCTGTATCAATTGCGGAATTTCCAACTGCAATCATGTAAGCAGAGTCATTCTTGAAGTAAATGGTACCATCTTTGTCCACCGCTACGCTGGAGATGCAGTATTGTTTGTGTTCCGGTGTATACAGAACCTGACTTCCTTCATCCGGTTCTGTCATGCCAGGAGCATCTTTTACCACCCAGAGATTTCCGCTTGGTCCGTTTGTTGCAAAGTATACATAGTTATATCCTTTGTAACCTGTTGATACAACACCTGAAGTCTGAGGATAAGCATCTGTGTATACTACATATTCAAGACTCATTGCACCTGTTTCCTCATTAATATCTACAACTGAGATTCCATAAGTTCCACTGAAATTTGAACCATAAGAAGAACCTACATAACAGCGACCATTTGCGATTGCCGGAGTACTTGTGCTCATTTTTCCGATTTCGATTGGCTCGATCAGATTTTCTGTATCAATTGTTCCGTCTTCCTTCAGGTTATAGGAATACAGATATCCACCTTTTGATGTAAAATAAATTCTTCCGTCATAATAGGAGATATCTGAACGGATATCGCCATGATGCGGACCGACTTTCTGAACTACTTCACCAGTCAGCTTATCAAAGCAATATACATAAGAAGAATCACTTGTTGAATCGGATTCTCCATCATCGCTTCCTACGATTGCGTATTTATCAGTTACATAAGCACCTGCCCAATAGAATCCACCCTGTACGGCATAAGTCCAGGTTGCATATTTTGTTTCTGTCGGATTATCTGGGTCTTCATCTGTTGCAGAAACACATACGAAGTTTGCATCTTTTGTTTCACTGTTCCAGAATCCTGTATAAATATATCCATCAGAATACTGAATCGTACAGTTTGGCTGTCCTCCCAGTGTATCTTTAAATACCCATAAGGATTCCAGAGTTTCTGCATTAAATGCCTGTACTGCTCCACCTGCAAGTCCTACAAAAATCATTCCGCCACCGTAGCATGGAGGGTTGATTCCAAAACTGCTGTTTCCGGCCATTTCTGCACTTGCAATGATATCACCAGTTTCTTTATTAATTTTAAGAAGCTGTTTTCCTGCATAGCAGTAAAGATTGTTGTCTACGATAATCGGAGAGCTGACTGCCCAGTTGCTGAATCCTTCTCCGACTTTCTTTTCCCATTTCTGGAATGCTGTTTCCGGTGTGGCTGCTGTCTTTGCACTTGTTACAGCCTGATTACTTCCATCTTTTCTAAATCCAGCCCAGTCACAGTCTAAATCTTTTAAGTTGCTGCTCTGCGCTTTTTCCAGAGAAGCTTTGATAACAGTGTCTTTCTCTACTGTAATCTCTTCATGTTTTGTTACATAACCGGTCTTAGATACCGTATAGGTATAAGTTCCCGGAAGAACTTTATAAATGCCGTCTTCTCCGCCTGCTTTGATTTTATCTTTGTCAATAACTGTGATAATTGCATCTTTCGGTTCTGTTTCAAAAGTAATCGTAACAGGTTCTTCTCTTAAGATAGAAACTGTATATTTACCTGCAACAGTATTTTCATTTCCTACCTCAATTTCTGTAACTACTTTTGCATCGTCTCCGGTTAAGGCAAGTGTGTATTCACCGTTTTCTGCTATCTTTACGTTTACTTTAATTTCAGAATTGGCAGCGGTTCTTGCAGTTGCTTTAAATACTACGCTTTCTAATGTCTTAGGAACAACAATCGTATATTCTTTTTTTCTTGCATTGAAAACCGGATCTAATGTCACTTTTGTTCCATCTGCTTTTGTGACATTTAAACCGGAAAGGGTCGTCTCACGAATAATATGAACTTTATAAGTTTCTGTTTTACCGGTTTTTGAAGTTACATCAATTGACATTTCTCTTGCTTCAATGTCAGACTGAAGCACACGATTTACACCGCTAAACTGTGTAAATTCATTTGCCGGCATAGCTTTTGTTAAATCTTTTGTATAGTTATAGTTTTTATAGTTTGCAGTAATTGTATTAACTTCTGCATCATCACTTAAAACCGGTTTTAAATAAAATGTATTTACCATTTCCGGTACTACAACGGTACATTCTTTTGTCTTTGCATCTAATTCAGACTGCATCGCATAAACATTTTCACCGTTTTTATCGGATGCAAATACAAACTCTTTTACCATAGGCTGTGCAGCACTTACTGTTACTTCACAACTTGCTTTGAATGTTCCTGCTGTTACAGTAATTGTAGCACTTCCTGCTCCAACTGCTTTTACAGTTGCGCTCTTGCCTTCACCTGTTACGGTTGCTACATTTTTATCATCAGATTCCCATTTAACATCTAAATCTTCTGTTGCATTTGCAGGTTCAAATGTTACATTTAATTTGCTTTCTGCATCTTCTTTTAAACTCAGGCTTTCTTTGTCCAGAGCAATTTTTGTCACTGCAATCTGTTCTACTGTTACTTTGCACTCTGCACTGACTACTGTACCTTTATTATTGGTAAAGGAAGCCTTGATTACAGTAGTACCTGGAGTTTTTGCTGTAATTTCGCCATTCTGTGCGTTTACATCAGCAACTCCTTTATCAGAAGATTCCCATGTTAAAGCCGGTGCCGTTTCACCTTTTTCCAGTTCTGGTGTATAAGCCGGTGTCAGAGTTTTTACCGCACCCGGAGCCATGGAAATTTCAGTTCCCTCCGCAAAGGAAAGAGCTGTTACGGTTGTACCGTTTGAAGTAACTTTTACATCGCAAGATGCTTCAACGGTGTCTCCTAAGGTATTAACCATAGAAGCTTTAACGGTAGTTGTTCCTGCTGATTTTGGAGTTACGACTGCACCTGTTTCAGATGCTGTAACCGTTGCAACATCCTGATTACTGGAAGTCCAGTTTAATGCCTTTGATACGGTTGTCTGAGCCGGTGCTGTAAAACTTGTCAGTAAATCGATATCCGAACCAACTTCTGTTTCGATTTCTGTTAATGCAGCATCCGGTTGTTCCTCTGTTGAAAAACGAAGTCCTGTTACAGCATCCGTATCATAGTTAAGCTGGGTATTCCAGGAATCATCTGTGGTCAGACGACAGTCATTTGTCGGATTGTCTGACCAGTAATAAATCAGACGGCATCCATCCTGAAGCTGGGCAGCTCCATCATAACTACTCCATCCATTGGAATTAAAAGAGCCATCTGCGTACTGAACGATAACAGACCAGTATCCTGCACTCCAGTTACTCTGTAAGTCAACTCCGTCCTTATTTTTCATATCATCTGGGTAGCAGCTGCCTTCATCTGAAAAATGATAGTCAATCTTTGCTTCTTTTAATGCAGCCTTAATCTGGTCTTTACAGTTTTCAGCCACATAATAACTTTCCAGACTGTTTACATCAATATTAAGCGGCTGGTCTTTTAACCAATACACATATCCGGTATGTTCATCCAGATTTTTACTGTGATTTCCGGTATCGCCGATTACAGTTAAGGTAATGCCTGTGTTTGTATCTGCTTTTGCAACAACCGGATACCAACCCGTTGCAACAGTTGATACAATCATTAACATCGCCATAAGCATTGCCAGAAATCGATTGTTCTTTCTCTGTTTCATTTTGTTTCCTCCTTCTTTTTATGCGCTTTGAGAGTGCATTATTTCTTTTGTGCTATATAAAAAAAGACCTTCCCATCAGGAAAGGTCTTCATTTATCCTTGTGTCTACTGTGTTATAATGAAATAATTCATAACTATCCGCAGTATTTTTCACTCTATGTATTCTACTGCAAATTCAAACTTTTTACAGTATGCTTCTACTTTGCTGTCTTTTCTGCACCGTATCACCGTACTTTTGTTTACAATCCAGTCTCCGATAAATTCCGGTTCATGAGCAATCTCAACTACTTTCAGACGATGACATCCATGAAATGCCCATTTTCCTATCCGCTTCACACTTTCTGGAATTTTCACGGATTCCAGATTGTTACATTTTAAAAATGCACTGTCTCCAATCTCACGCAGTCCATCCGGAAGTTCCAGTTCTTTTAATGCTGTTTGATAAAATGCCTGAGAACCAATCTTCCGAAGTGCCAATGGAAATTCTACCTTTTCAAGATTTAAACATTTATAAAAGGCACGACTTTTAATTTCCTGGACAGACTTTGGAATCTTAATTTCCTTCAGACTTTCACATCCATAAAATACCTCTTCCGCAAGATACACACACGTTACACTTTCAGGAAAAGTTGCTGTTTCCAGTTTCTTACACCGAAAAAAAGCACCTTTTCCAATGTACTGCAGTTTTTTGGAAAATTCTGCTTTCCGAACTCTGATGCAACACGAAAATGCTTCCTGCTTAATTCTTTCTATGTTATCAAAACACAGTTCATTTAAAGCTGTACAATTTGCAAAGCTCTGTTTTCCGACTTCTGTTACCGATGAAGGAATCTGTACTCTTTTAATTTTTACGTTATTCATCAGTGCTTCATCTTCTATCTTTCTGCAATCCGAAGCCAGTACCAGTTCTTTTTCCCGTACTTTCTTTCCCTGTGCTCTGGTAAAAACATTTTTTTCTTTTGCTTTCCACGTTAATATTTGTCCCATTGTCTTATCCATTCTTTTCCTTTTCATCAAGCTAAATTGGTAAAGAAAAAGAAATCTCCCAGATCACGGGAAATTTCTTTCTTTACTTTTCGCATGCCAGAGTTGCTGTCACATATTTAAAATGTTTATTCACATACACAAAAATAAATTTACTTTCTTTTCCCGAAAATAAATTTAAATTCACAAAACGGCAGTTTTCTGGCTTCACAACATCTGTGTTACAGTAGGGGAAACTGCGCCGGTTTCTCACCGAGCTTGCCTTTTAACCTATCTTAAATCATTTTTTCTGTTTTCATTATTTCGTCAAGGACCGCTTTAAAACTTATTTATTTTCTGTAATTATACTTTATTTTTCCATTTTTGTAAAGCAAGTTTGAAACTTTCTTTTAGCAATATCAGACTCTTTACCTACAATAAATCCCGTCGTTGTGGTTATCATCTCGGTCACCGGAAAGTTAAATCATCGGAGCAATTCCATCAATAAACTTTTTCACATAGAAAAGAGCCGCACCGATTGCCGGAGTGTACTGTCCATTTGTCCCAACTATCAGATTTTCTTTTGGAAACTCAAACGGAAGCGATGAATTGATCTGTTTTAATAGATAATTCAAATCATTCTCCATAAAATAGGGTGCCAGATACCCACTGATAATAATCGGTCCGTCAATGACCAGATTCAGATTTCTCATGGCAAATGCCAGATGTTTTAAATACTCTTTCCAGATTTGCTTTATATTCTCCTCTTTATTTTCTCTTAGTTTTTCAAAAAATTCCTTTATTGACATTCCTGCAATTTCAGACAGTGAATTTGCAGAACAATAAGTTTCCAGGCAGCCACGGTTTCCACAATAACACAGCGGTCCATCTGAATTAATGCAAATGTGTTCAATCACTCCGCTATGCATGAAACTTCCTTCATGCACCTTTCGATTTGTAATAATCGCTCCACCAAGGTTGCGATTTAATAAAAACACCACTGCACTGTCGAGTTCCGAATGATTCCATAATTCCAGATAAGCAGCCGCTTTTGAATCATGTACCAGACGGCATGGATAAGGCAGCTTAGAAGAAAAATCAGACAGACGCATCTTCACATTATTCATAATCGTACCATACATGACTCTGGAACCATCCGGAGAAATAATTCCCTGAGTTGCAATCGAAACACCAAGGATTCTTTCTTTCTGATATTTGCATTCTTCTATAAATTCATCTATTTTATTTGCTACCTTTTCATAATATTCTTCTGTATCGCTATAATCCAAATCAATGGTGTCTTTTGCAATCACCTTTCCATATAAATCAATTGCAACAATATAAAACATTTTTTTTAAAATTCCAATTCCTATTGAAATCCGGACATCTGATACAATCTGAATCACCTGTGCCTTTCTTCCACCCGTTGATTCGAAATAGCCATCTCTTTGAATCAGACCTTCTTCTTCAAGCACATTTAAATTTTGACTGACGGTAGACAGACCCAACTTTAAATCCTGCACAATCTGAAGTTTTGAAGTCTGTTTCGTACGATAAATATATTGATATACCTTTTCTTTATTAATCTGTTTTAATGTAATCGTAGTAACGCCTCGTTCGCTCATTTTGTCCTCCTTGCTTTTCCATACTTTTCAGTCATAGTTCCATTTTAATACAGTATACTATGAAACGCAAACAAGAATATTTTATGTGCATTTTAACCAAAATGAGTTTTAAAAAATTGTTTTTTATGTCAATAGACATATTTTTTCTCTTATTATATACTTAACTTACAGTTAAGTAATAAGCGTAAGTAAAAAGAAAAGTATTTTTTTAAAAAAGAAGGAGGACGGCAGGTCGCTGGTTTTAAGAGCCATGTTATTGACACCAATGGTGCCGGTGATTCCTTCTGGGGTGGATTCTTATATCAAATCAATCAGGTCGGAAAACGACCGGAAGAACTTTCCTTGAACGAGTTGGACAACTTTGCACGATTCGGCAATGCTGTAGCAAGTTTATGCGTTGAGAAGAAAGGGGCAATCCCCGCAATGCCTGATTTAAGCGAAGTCGAAAAACGAGTCAAGCGGATATTCGACAAATAAACAAAACTATTCAATATAAGAAAGAAGGAATAAAACATGGATTTAACAACTTACTCTACCGGAATCCAGCACATTGGAATTCCTACAAACGACATTGAAACAACAATTGCTTTTTATCACAAACTTGGATTTGAAACTGCATTTGAAACTGTAAACGAAGAAGCCAATGAACGTGTTGCTTTCTTAAAATTAGGAACTCTTGTCATAGAAACTTATGAAAATAAATCAGCTAAATTAGAATCCGGTGCGATTGACCACGTAGCTATCGATGTCAAAAATATCGAAGAAATTTATGACTATATTAACGAAAACGGACTGAATACAACTTCCGATACGATTCATTTTCTTCCATTCTGGGAAAATGGAGTACGCTTCTTCACAATCGAAGGACCAAATAAAGAAAAAGTAGAATTCAGCCAGTTTTTGTAAAACTCCTACTGGTAAAAAAATAATTTAAGAATGAGGGTGTCCCAAAACTATGATTTATAAAGTCAGACATAGAGAGGGGCATCCTTCTTCTCTTTCTTTAAAATAACGATTTCCATTAAAAATGGCACTGGTTTCTTATCCTTCCAGTGCCATTTTTGCGATATTATGGGCAATTGCCAACAGTCCCCATTCAATTTTAACTTTGTCTGCTCCACGTAAATGAAATCGTCGGAATGACCAACAACCTTTGATCCTGCCGAAGACCTGTTCCACTTCCACAACTCTTTGTGAACGAAGCTTATGTCCTCTTTTGGAGCAAAGGTTTGCATTTGCTTTCCTTTTTAGTTCATTTAGCCGGTGGGATACCATGATTGTACGATTTTTATCTGTGTTCTTGCATTCCGTTGCATATGGACAACCAGTACAATCCTCGCATCGGTAATAATCCCTTCTAGTTTCATACCCGGCTTCCGTCACATATTTCCGGTTTCCAATATGTAACAACTGCTTTCCGTTGCGGCAGACAAAGCGATCTGTTTCCGCTATATAGGGTAAGTTATCTGTCAGATACGGATTCTCTCTGTTTTTCTTTTTCTTTTCCCAATGAAACTTGTTATATTTCACATAGCTGCCCAGATTCTTTTCTTCCAGATATTCATAATTCTCTTCGCTGCCATAGCCTGCATCTGCAACGATGTTTTCCGGTAATCGCCCTAATCTTTTTTCTAAATGTTTTAAGTGGGGGATCATGGTTTTGGTGTCCGTTGGATTTGGATGGATGGTAAAGCCTACAATATATCTGTTTTCAGTGCCGATTTGTACGTTATAGCCCGGTTTTAGCTGCCCGTTAAGCATGGCGTCCTCTTTCATACGCATGAAGGTGGCATCATGGTCTGTTTTGGAATAACTGTTGCGTCCTTCAAATATAGCAAAGGCCTCTTCATATTTTTGTTTTCTTGGAAGGATATCTTTTTTGAATTCCTTCGCTTTTTTCTTTAATTTTTTATCCATAGGATTTTTGGCAAGCTTTTTATCTATGCTTTTCACAACACCTTCCACCTGCCCTGTCGTAATGCGGCTGTTTACGCCCGTTTCTTCCAAATCATCCTCTAAATAAATCTCATTTTCCTCTGCCACAATGCGGTCTATTTCACGAAGGTGGTTCTTTATCTTTTCATCCAGTTTGCGGTCATAGTTGCCTACCGCTTTATTCCATACAAAAGTATACTTATTGGCATTGGCTTCTATTTTCGTACCATCCAAAAAGTAATTCTGCAACTTTATGTATTTTTTTCCAATCAAAAGTTTGACGACTTCATAGAACACATCTTCTATAACATCCTTCATATCCAGGCGAAAGCGGTTTATCGTCCGAAAGTCTGGTTTGTTTCCGCCTGCGATCCACATAAAGTTGATGTTTTCCCGAAGAGATTTCGCTATCTGGCGAGAAGAGTATGTTTTCTGGGAGAATGAATAGATCATAACTTTCAGCATCATCTTAGGGTGATACGCCGGGCATCCGCCTTCTTTGTATCTGTCGTAGAGTGGTTTTAAATCCAAACATTCCACAACTGTATTTACGACCCGCACAAGATGATTTTCAGGAATGAAATCTTCAAAAGACAGTGGTAATTGTAATTGATCCATAGTATAATCTTTAAATGTAGGCATACCTTATTATATCACATAATAAGGTGGAAATGGAGAACGGCGTGGTAACCGTTCTCTATTTTTTTACACTTTTTTACGGAAAGCAAGAGGGCAACCCCTCAAGTCATTTCATGACTTTTGGGACACCCTCTTCTCCCGTTGACCGGAGATTCTGAAATACGCGGGCCGGAATGATTCCTTCCCGGAAGTCCCCGCCGGTCTCCAGAGCATCGGCCCTGGCGGAAACCGGCCACAGGGAAAAGCCAGGGCAGCCGCCAGCAGCATGCTGCATACTTTATATTTCATAGCTTATCTCTCCATTCTGCCGGTCCTCTGTTTTCTGCCATATCTACAACCTCCTGCTGTAAAAGCCTTTTAGCCCCCGCCCGGACAGAATCCGGGCAGAGGCTTCTGACTGTTTTTCTGTTTTTTTATTTTTCCGCCGTGCTTCTTTTTCTGCTGAACACTGCGAGGACAATGCCTGCGCCCACCGCCAGAATCAGCGCCGAAACATACGGCAGCAGATCCGTTTCATCACCGGTCTGGACACTTCCTGTTCCCGCCGCGCCTCCAGCTGTGGAAGAACCTGTACCGCTGCCGGATCCGTTTCCTGTGTCTCCAGTGCTTACTGTAGACGCGTCCACAACTGTGCCGAACTTGCCCAGCGTGCTCACCGTCACTTTCAGAACCCCTTCTGTTACTGTCCCAGTCAGCGTTTCTACTTTGCCATCTGCCACATGCAGAACCTTCAAAGTCTTTCCGTTGTATTTTTCGCCCACCTGGATATTCAGGGTGATCTCTCCCTCCGGCTGAACTTCCTGTCCATCCTTATAGAGAGCCGCACTGTACAGGCGAATCAGGGCTTCCTTCGAGGTAATTTCCTTCTGCATCAGCTTTACATCACTGTCAAAAGCTGTCAGGGCTTCCAGTCTCAGTTTCCAGCCGCTCAGGCCCTTTCCGGTCACAGATATCGGATAATTCTGGTATGTCAGTGTCACCTCTTCATCTGGAGTCGGGGTCGGCGTTACATCCGGCCCATCCGGATTCTCAGCACTCTCCAGCTCCTGAATCCTGTTCTCGCATTTTTCCAGGACAGCCATCGTTTCTTCAGTTACATACTGCTTCTGCGCGTCCGTCAGCGCTTCATAGGCCTCGCGGGCCGCCTCCACTGCCGCTTTATCCGCAAGCGTCAGCGTGTCTGCCGCCGGCAGGCTGTTGATCTGCTCTGTCACGGCGTCCGCCGCCGCCTGATCGGCCGCCTGCTCTTCAAGTATTGCCATCTGTTCCACGGCCTTCTGTAACTTTTCTACAATGTCTGCAGAAATCAAGGATTTCTGTTCATCCGTCAGCGCTTCATAATGCGCATTCGCAGTTTTTACAGCCGGAGCATCTTCCAATGTAAGCTCTTCTGCAGATGGAAGAGATACAATTTCCTGCTCCACCTCTGCAGCTGCCTCTGCATCATCCGTCAGCTCAGCAATCTTTGCTTCCAGATTTGCAAGCTTCTGTACAGTCTCTTCAGTTACCAGCGCTTTCTGGTTTCCCGTCAGCGCTTCATAGGCCTCGCGCGCCGCCTCCACTGCTGCTTTATCCTCAAGTGTCAGCGCGTCTGCCGCCGGCAGGCTGTTGATCTGCTCTGTTACGGCGTCCGCCGCCGCCTGATCGGCCGCCTGCTCTTCAAGGGCTTTCAGCTCCGCCTCCGCCGCTGTCAGAACGCTGTAATTCGTCACATAGCTCTGCTGCTCCTCTGTCAGCGCGTCATATGCGTTCCGGGCTGCTTCAATAGCCTCCCGGCTATCCAGAGTCACGGTTCCGATCTCTTCAATCAGATCGATAACTGCCTGCGCTTCCTCCGGTATCTGCGGTTCTTCCGGATTGGAGGGATTTGCAATTGCATCCCTCAGGGCCTGCTCCGCCGCATCCACAGCCGTCTGTTCGCAGGTAATGTCGCTGATGGCCGCTACCGCGCCTTCGTAGGCTTTCTGCACATTTGCGTACTCCAGCAGCTCTTCTTTATCCTCTCTGCCGTTAAATTCCGCCAGCAGCTTCGTAATACTGTCGCCGTTCACATTCGGTACAAACGGATCGTCCACGTAACCGTTTCCGGAACAGAGATCCCCTTTCATCGCCGTAAAACGGATCCGGATCACATCTCCGTCTTTCGGCTCCGTATCACTCATGCCCACATTCGGCATATCATTGTTCAGCGTATACATCCAGCCGGACTGATGATTGGTATAGTCAAATTCACCCAGCGTGGCTCTTCTTCTGGGATTTGTAATTTTAATGCCCTGTTCTTCCGCGTGCTTCAGGGAAATCTCCGGAAACTCTGCCGTCAGGCTTCCTGCCTCATCCAGAATCCAGGAAAGATAGAATCTGCTGTCTACGCTTCCTGTATTGTCATAGCGAAGGCCGTTTTCACCCAAAACCCTGTCAAGGATCTGCGCCGTGGATTCGCCTTCTGTGATTTCCACCAGGACAGGCTCAACGAGATAACCCTGGCCGATGGTGAATTTTTCTATGGCGACTGTCACGTACGCCTGTTCCGGCTCTTCCGCATCTTCCAGCTCCTGAATTCTGTTTTCAAGCTCTTCCAGAGCTGTCACCGTCTCTTCTGTCACATACTGTTTCTGTGCATCCGTCAGCGCTTCATAGGCCTCGCGCGCCGCCTCCACTGCTGCTTTATCCTCAAGTGTCAGCGCGTCTGCCGCCGGCAGGCTGTTGATCTGCTCTGTTACGGCGTCCGCCGCCGCCTGATCGGCCGCCTGCTCTTCAAGGGCTTTCAGCTCCGCCTCCGCCGCTGTCAGAACGCTGTAATTCGTCACATAGCTCTGCTGCTCCTCTGTCAGCGCGTCATATGCGTTCCGGGCTGCTTCAATAGCCTCCCGGCTATCCAGAGTCACGGTTCCGATCTGATCAATCAGATCTATAACTGCCTGCGCTTCCTCCGGCTCTTCACCGCCCATAACGTCGGTCATATCATAGATATCGTTTTCTCCTGCCGCGAATCTCTCCCAGGCCGCTACGGCCAGAAGGGTCTGCTGCGTAGCCATTTCATTTACGGCGCCGCCCTTCGTATGGGCGAAACCGCCGCTTTCGATTCTGTACTCATCTGTCGCGGTGAAAATATTCGCGCCCCAGGACGTAAATCCACTGTCATCATCCGAGGGGGCGATGCCCAGCATCAGCAGCGTCAGGATTACCTGGTCGTTGGATTCTACCGTACCGTAGTCGCCCATGTTAATATTGCGCTTCAGGTAGTCCAGCGCTTTATCGACAGCCGCCTGCACATCCTCCCGGTCTGTATATCTGGACAGGGCCTGCAAGGACATGGCCGTCATATCTATGGAGCCTGTTCCGGACACCGGTTTGGAAAGCACAAAGCTTCCGTCATCTGCCTGGAAGGATAAAAGCTCCTCCACCAGCGTATCCCGGTTCCATCGGCTTCCCTCTGGAATATTTACTGCATTTGCATCTACCGCCAGCAATGCGTAAGCCGCCTCATTGGTGCCTTCGCTGATCCTCTCGCTGTCCAGTATCCACTGGATCAGGTCTACCGTACTTCCGTCCTCCATCTCAATGTTTCTGGGGTCGAGTCCCAGGGCATACATAGCCAGAGCTGTTCTTTCCAGATCCGTGGGCTTTCCGTCAGCCGTCAGATCACCGTACTCGTCTGCCAGCTCCTCCTTTACAGAAGCAAGATAAGCCTCTTTATCCACTCCCATGTCGATACCGGCACGCTCCAGAGCGATGATGTTCCACTCCATCCCGTATGTCCAGGACGGTTCGGAACCTTCATAATATTTCTGAATAGACGCCTTCCAGGTGCTTACAAGCTCTGTGGTATCCGGAAGCACCGGTTTCTCTCCGCCGCTTCCCACATGAATGGTAAATGTCACGGACGGGCTTGTACCCTCGGCAGCCGCAGCCGGGGTTCCTGTAATGGTAACGGTTCCTTCCTTTACGCCCGTCACATAATAGTTGGTATTGGAGAACCAGTCGTACTCGCTGTTCACCCCGCGGGTCACTTCTACTTCTCCGTCGCCCTCCTGGATCCAGGTGATCAGGGCCTGGGACGGCTGCTGCGGGGTATAAACGATGGGCAGGGATGCCTGCTCCCCTACCTGGATCGTCAGCTCGTCTTCCCCGGCTTCCAGTTTTTCAATGGGATGCTCCCAGTAAAAAGTCACATCGTCACTTGCGGAAACGGGATTCTCTCCATCCTGCACGGATGCGGTAACCGTTATCGTTCCCGCATTATGGCCGATGATTCCATTCTCAAAAGTATTCCACCACTCTCCTATTGTTTCATCGCTGCTGCTCCACTGTACGTCATGGATATAGCTTGCATTTGCCGGAGTGACGGTCAGGGCCGCATTCAGTATATTCTGCTGAAGTCCCTGATAGTTATCGCCATTTCCAAGGGCATAATTCAGCCGGTGCAGCGGGAAGGTTTTCGGAAGCTCCAGCTTCATGCTTTCTATCGGGACATATGTAGATTCCATATGGATCGTGTGCGTTTTCCCCTCGCCGTATGTTATTATCAGATCGCCTTCTCCGGGCTCGGTAAATTCAACATACGTACCGCTGTCGTAGACAGAAATCTCCATCCGGTCATTGCCCTGGATCTCATAATCCGCTCTGGAAAGGCTGACAAATTTTTCTGTTCCCTGGTATTTTCCGGAAATTGCAAGTTCTACGGACGCGCTGCCTTCCAGTGTCCATTTGCCTCCGTCAGCTACAGTCTCATCATTGATATTCACCCGGAGCTCCTCTATCTCATAGGCGACGGCCTGCAGCTTAAAACGGAACAGGATAAAATCATAGGTACCGGTCAGATAGGGAGACTTGGAGCCCTTTAACGCGACCTCTACGGGTCCGGGCGCTCAGGTTCTTGGACTGCGAATCCAGA